>ERZ772900.3054-NODE-3054-length-11345-cov-3.617449_pt1 | contig 11345 bp, 10 predicted proteins | sample MGYA00512124_ERZ772900 | MGnify/ENA primary metagenome ERZ772900 (study PRJEB29015, sample SAMEA2737716) | human gut metagenome | biome: human gut; feature: human-associated habitat; material: faeces | place: China | collected 2012 ... | reverse complement strand
CTCGAACCTGCCACCTTTTGACTGCCAGTCAAACGCTCTAGCCAGATGAGCTAATACCCCAACCTTTTTGACGATGCAAAGTTAGATATATTTTTTGAAACGCAAAACTTTTTTGCTATTTTTTTCGTCTGACTTTGCTCCTTTATAATCAGAATTTATATCCTAATGTAAAAAATACCTGATGGGTATTTAGGTTTACATCCACTGGAGTAAGACGACCGCCGGTTTGCGTGATGTAAGTATCGTCGAATGCATAGAAATCTCCCGACTGTATGCGACACTTATAAGCCATATCGGCATAAAAATGCTTTCCGTGGTAGCCTAAACCTGTTGTGAATATATTCACGTCATTTTTATTCATATAATCTGTTGTAGTTTGGTAACCGAAAGCCGGAGAAGGCCCTGTTTGATCTAAAGTCGCTTCTTCCTTGAACATGCGGGAATAATAATTATATCCTGCACGGAATGCGACATTATCCGTCAGATTCAATTCCATACCGAATTTGAAAGAATGGCTTCCGCGTAGCGTAGACTTGTGCAACGCATCCATATCGCGGTCGTGTGTCGTTCCTCTGGAATAACCATAGCCCCAGTAGTCGTAGTCCCAGTCTTCATACCCCTGTTTCGTTTTAGAGTAATCAGCGTATTCATATTCGGCTCCTATAGCCAGATAAGTTCCAATCGTATGTCCTAACGAAACTCGAAATTTCCACGGTGTGGTAATTTTCATGTGCAAGTTTGCCAAATCTACATCCGGAAGATAATTGGTATATATAAACTTACCGTTTCTGTCTTGATTGATGTAGATGTCATAGTTCTCATCCTCCATCATGGGAGAGTCTATACTATATGAAGAATAAGATTCCAAATGATAGAAAGTCGGTGTTTCTACGGCCAGACCTATGCGGAAGGGGGAATTTCCGATGGGACGGAATATACCACCCAACTTCACATTGATTCCATATCCACTTACATGTTGGGTATTATATAAGGAATAATTCTCGAAATCGCTGTAAGAGTTGCCTTGGCCGTCCGAAATCGTGCCGAACTCCCGATAGGTGCTGTAACTGTAATAGTCTACGTCGTTCACTCCCAAAGTGAAACCTAAATACACTCGGTCTTTAATGTTCATTGACAGATTGAAATCATATCCTGCGATACCGCCTTCCGTCGTACGGTCGTAATTATTCCGGTCGGACGCTAAGGCATTATAGGAATCATATAAGGGATTGCCCTCTTGGTCTACCTGCACATTACCTTGATTATCCCGTATGTATTCCGGATTCACAAGACAGGAATTATACATCAGGTCTGCCAAAGGAGTGGAATACTGGGTATGGTTCAGAATGTCTGCCATTTGTTGCGTCTGCGACAAACCGTTCAAGGCTCCGTTATCTGCGATAAATGACTGGTTGAAATTGGCTCTTTTCTGATAGTTGACTCCAAAGTTAACATATCTTACGCTTTTAGCCATAACCGGAATACTTACCACAAATCCCATCTGATCAAAAGACAAATGGGTCATGTCTGCATTTAAATCCGGTTTTTCTTGCTGGGTCAATACGCTGAATGATAAAGCAGCATCACTTCTACGATAGAGTCCCAATGCAGCCGGATTAGAAGAAGCGGTAGACAAATCGGCTCCCAATGCTCCTAATGCACCGCCCATACCTACGTAGCGTGCACTTCCGATTAAATCGGTCGGCATATAATTCTCATTCATATATGGTGTCTGTGCCATCATAGACTGGCTTGCCAGCAATGCGCTTACAAATATGAGGTTTTTTCTTTTCATTATTTCTTCCTTTTATGGTTTATCTTTGTTTGTTAACGTCGACCGCCTCGTGCTCCTCCACCCCTGGATGGGGAGAAACCGCCTCCGGAACGGCTGGGGGAACTTACCGACGGACGGAAAGTGCTTCTTGTGGTCGATGGCGTGAAGTTAGAACTTCTCGACGGTTGAGTGTTACGTTGAGGAGTTGAAGTCGTACGCGTACGAGGAGATTGCCTGGTAGTTGTTGAAGAACGATTTGGAGTAAATCGTGCCGAATTCTCCGAAATGGTTTGCCGGTTGGTGTTGCCTGTGTTTCGTATGGCTCTTCTGGCAGAAGAACTGTTTCTTACATTAGTGCGGGATGTTCCTCTTGCCAGTGTACTATTCTCCCGATATCTTACACTGGGTCGAGTAACCGGTCTTGATGGATACCATCCATGACCGGGATGTCCCCAATGCGGATGATGCCAGTGTGGTCCCCAATACCAAGGATCATACCATCCGGCATACCAAGGGCCTCCCCACCCCCAAAAAGGATTGTATAATCCCCATCCCCACGAGTAGGAAAAGGTAGGTCCCCAATACCAACTGCTAGGATAAGCGTATGCGTAAAATCCATCATCATATACATCCCAATATATGGAATTGGGACCATAACGTAAGTCCCAGTATAAAGGACTGCTGACCGCAACGCCGATAGTTGGAGTGTTGAAACGAAGAATTCGTTTGGTGTATTGATAATCTTCTTCCAATCCCTGAATGCTGTCGGCTCGCGCATTCTCTTCGTTTGCCGTCTCTTCCTCATTTGCGGCTGTACTGTCATTTTCCCAACGATATCGCCGATTGTACTCATCTACATCTCTTGCATTATTCTGAACATGTTCGTTGGATGCTGTTGTTGCTACAGATTCGGAGATCGCGTGCATTGAAGGTTGCGACCTTGTCTGTTGTTCCTTCTGTTCTTTCGTTTCTTTCTGGGGAACAAAATACATGTCATCTATTTGTGCAAAGCTAAAAAACGGAATCACTGCAACGACGAGTGAAAATAATATTCTGTTTTTCATTGTCTTTCCTCCTTTACCTATATTATATGCAAATATAACTTTTTCTCGGTTGTCGGACAATACGGAAACGAGAATAAAGTTTAGTATATAACTCTTTTTTTGCTATTTTTGCAGAACCAATAGATTCTCGACATAAAATAAACAATATGAAATATTTGGAATTGGATTTCATTATATCCCCTTATAGCAGGGATGCAGCCGACATCTTGATGGCATTGGTGGCCGATGCCGGTTTGGAAAGCTTTGTAGATACTCCACAGGGGGTGAAAGGATATGTGCAAACCGGACTTTTCGAGCGTTCCGTATTGGATAGCTTGACAGACATATTTCCCATGAACGGGGTGAAAGTGACCTACCGATTGGCGGAAGCGGAGGATAAGAATTGGAACGAGGAATGGGAACGCAACGGCTTTGAACCGGTCCGAATCGCCGACCGTATTCTGATTCATAGCCCGGAGCATCATAATCTGTCTCCTGCCGAATATGATATCGTGATAGATCCTCATCAGGCTTTCGGTACCGGTACGCATCACACTACGGGCATGATATTGGAACGTTTGCTCGGGATGGACCTCGGACATAAAACCGTATTGGATGCCGGGTGCGGAACGGGAGTACTGGGTATCTTCTGTACTTTGAAAGGGGCAAAATCGGTGTGGGCTTACGATATAGATCGTTGGAGTGTGGACAATACGAAAGAGAATATGTTGCTGAATGGTGTGAAAAACATGGAAGTGGTTGAAGGGAATGCCTCTATATTACAAGGAAAAGACGCTTTCGACTTGATTCTGGCCAATATCAACCGGAATATTCTTTTAGCCGACTTGCCATCGTTCGTATCGGTTATGCATGCGGGAAGCCAAATGATTCTCAGCGGTTTTTATGTAGAAGATATACCTTTGCTTGTGCAAAAAGCGAAAAGCTTGGGGCTGAGCTACCTCAACCATACGGAAAAAGAGAACTGGGCTACGCTTTTATTCGAACGTTTGTAATAAGCGATATGAATCTGGGGCTGCCGGTAATGTCTGTAGGACTTCCGGCGGCTTTATTTTTCTTTATAACGAATCTTCAGGGTCGGTATAATTGTCTTCCTGTTCCGGTATGGTCAGTTTCATCAAGTCTTCAAACGACCCGTTGAAGATATTGCAGTCTACATTCCCTTTGATTCCGGTAACTTTTCCACAGTCCGTATGTTGCCAGAAATTCCATTTTCCTTTATATTCCAAATTCTCCACATAATAGTGCGCTATCCAATAAGGATATTCATCGAATGCGGGAGTATTCAGATAGTGCAATTTGAATTTGTATCCCGTATAAATAATGGGTTTCACGCCATATTCTTTTTCTACAATATCCAGCCACGTCTTTACAGCCTTTTGGAGCTGTGTTTCCGTTAGCCGTCCTGCCTTTTCCACGTCTAAAACAGGAGGTAGGTCACCGGGTTCCAAATGTACTTGTTTCAAGAAAAACCGAGCTTGTTTTTGGGCATCCACATCCGGCAAAAAGAAATGATAAGCTCCTCTTATAAAGTCATTTTGCTTTGCTTCATAAAAGTTTAGGTTAAAATTGTCATCCAATAGTGTCGTACCTTCGGTCGCCTTAATGAAGACAAAACTGACAGGGGATGAATTCAAGCTGGCGTTGCGCAAACGTTCCCAATCTATGTTCTCCTGATAATGAGAAACATCAATGCCGTGCACGTCAAAACCTTCAGGGTATACAGGATCCCCATAGATGGCTTTCCAACGGAATGAATAAGGACCAACAAAGAAATAATAAAAGAAAAGTATATAAGCTATTCCCAAAGACAATGCTCCTACCCATATCGCCCACGACGGCCAGCGTTTGAAAAACAACCATTTGCTTGTCCCTTTTTTCTTTTGCTTCTTGCGCGAAACGGTTTTTCTCTTAGGACTACGTGCTGTGGGAGTGCTATCCACTTTCTTACGGCTTCCCCTCTGAACAATCGTTTTTTTGTTTTTTATAGTTTGCGGCGTTTGTGCACACATGATAGAAACGGTCTCTATTATCCTTTTATTCAGAAAAATAACAAGTCCCTTCATCGACGGATAAAGGGACTTGCATATCTATAAATGAATTACTTAGCTTGTTCCAATTGCAACGTCTTGGTAGCTTGGTCGCAGACCTCGGTCGGACCGAAATACTGTATAGGACCGGGATATACGAAACAAGTTTCACGAGCCCATTGGTTGCGTCTTGATGCAAATTCCTTGAACGGAGCACCGTCCAAACGAACCAATGCCTTTTTGATGACCGGTTTCATCTCACCATTACGTTTCTCCATATTCATCATCATGGTGATGGGCACACCACCGGCAATCCATTCAGCAGCCGGTGCCGTCGTGTTCTTCACAATAGCCATATAACCGGTCTTGCCGTTAGCCATCAACATGGCGGCACTTGTACCCAAAGCATAGCAATAGTCCGCATCGTAGTTGGAAGGAGCTGCACAACGGCCTTCATAGCCGAAGAAATGATGCAAAGCTGAGAACTTGCCGTTGAACTTACCTTCTTTCTTCCATGCAGCCAACTTGTTGGCCACCATTTCAGACAACAGCTTTTCCGTTTCGATCAGTGAAACCTGTACATTTCCATGCGGGTCACGTTCCATGGTCAACTGAGCCGCTACTCCCAAAGGAAGAGATTCGTATACAGCCTTGTTTGCTGCAGAAAGCTTATTCAAAATCCATTCGCGTTGCTGATCTTTAGCCAATGCAGCACCTTCCGGAGTTGCCAACAAGTCGTTCAATTCGGCAATCAAAGCCTTCATAGCCGGGATGAACTCAATCAAGCCTTCCGGAATCAATACCGTACCAAAATTGTTTCCATCGGCCGCACGGTCGGCTACAACTTGAGCAATATAAGTAACGATATCATCCAAAGTTTGGTTTTTGGCTTCCACCTCTTCCGATACGATACAAACGTTGGGTTGGCACTGCAAAGCGCATTCCAAAGCGATGTGAGAAGCCGAACGTCCCATCAATTTGATGAAATGCCAATATTTACGGGCAGAGTTTGCATCGCGTTGGATGTTGCCGATAACCTCTGCATACGTTTTGCAAGCCGTATCGAAACCGAAAGAAGTTTCGATCTGTTCGTTCTTCAAATCGCCGTCGATGGTCTTCGGACAGCCGATAACCTGCACACCGCATTTCTTGGCTGCGTAATATTCAGCCAAGACACAAGCGTTCGTATTAGAGTCGTCGCCACCGATGATGACAATGGCTTTAATACCCAATTCCTTGATGATTTCAAGTCCCTTTTCGAACTGTTCCTCTTTTTCGAGTTTGGTACGTCCGGAACCGATCATGTCAAAACCGCCCGTATTGCGATATTGGTCTATGATGTCAGCCGTCAATTCCATATATTTGTGGTCCACCAGTCCACCGGGACCCAAAATAAAGCCATACAACTTGCTTTCCGGGTTCAGTCTTTTAATACCGTCGAACAAGCCGCAAATGACATTATGCCCGCCGGGAGCCTGGCCACCGGAAAGAATTACACCGACGTTGAACGGGGCGTAAGACTGGGCCTCGCCCGGAACGAACTCAATAAGAGGCATTCCATAAGTGTTCGGGAATAATTTCTTGATTTCCTCTTGGTCGGCCACAGACTGCGTGGGTGCGCCTTCCTTTACAGATACGTTACCCTGCAATCCTTTGGGTAACTTGGGCTGATAAGCCGCTCTTGCAATTTGCAATGCACTTTTTTCCATGTTGTGATTCTAATTAATTGTTGAAAAGCATTTTCAGCACACAAAATTAATGTTTTTTGTCGGAATGAAGAAACTCTCACCCCAAAAACATACAGTTTATTTTCTTCTATAAAATTTCCCGATATCGTCAACTTTGCGTATCTTTGTCCAAGTTACTAATTTACATCATAATTTGAGATTAAAGAATATGGCTAAAAGAAGAACATTAAAAAAGAATATCAACTATATCTGTAGTGAACTGTTTGCGGAATGTGTAGCGTTGACGCATTACAAAGTAGATATAAAACAAGAAGATGTGGATAACGTAATGACCCGCATATTGTTGATGCATGATGAATTTGTCAGCAGGATCAGTCATACGGAACCGGGAAACGTAAAAGGATTCTACAAAAAGCTGCGCATGGATTTCAATGCACAGGTCAGCGACATTGTCAGCACTATCAGCCAGCTTTGCTAAATGAGCCGACGTTTTTGCAGTTTCCTCCTGTTCAGGCTGATGGGATGGAAAGTCGACGTGACGGTTCCCATGGGAGATAAATACATCATTGCGTTGGCACCTCATACAAGTAATTTCGATTTTTTGTTGGGAGTGCTTTATAGTCGTGCGATGAATTTTCGTTGTGACTTCCTGATGAAAAGCGAATGGTTTTTCTGGCCTTTGGGAATCTTAATGCGATGGTTGGGGGGAATTCCAGTGTACCGGAGTAAGAAGATGAGTATGACGGACCAGTTGGCACAAGTGGCTCGGGAACGGGATATATTTCACCTTTGCATCACTCCGGAAGGCACTCGTTCACGTACGGAAGAATGGAAAAAAGGGTTCTATTATATCGCCTTGAAGGCCGGGCTGCCCATTTTATTGTATGGAATTGATTATCCGACCAAAACCATACGTTGCACGCAAGTAGTCGTCCCCAACGGAAATATAGATAAACAAATGAACGACATTAAAGCATACTTTAAAGATTTCACAGGGCGGCATCCTGAAAAGTTCGCAACCGGATTAAAATAATGGTAAGTATGAAGAAAAGACTTATGGTCCTGGCGGGAGCATTCTTGCTGGGACTTTCCGTATATTCACAGAGTGGAGAGAAAGTAGTAAAATCCAGATTAGGGGTTTATTTCTCTGACTATCAAACATCTTATACTACGGCTACCGACCGCTGTAAGATAGAAAGGGTTAAAGTGGATGCTTCTGTGCGGACGGTAGAGATTTATCTGAATGAACTCTTTGCCGGACAGTCTTTTAGCAGGGATAAGGTCAAAGGTATCTATCGCGACGTAAAACGTTTGCTTCCTGCGCCATACAATGCTTATACTATTATTATATATGGCAACGGAATCTCCATAGAGAATCTTGTTACGGACATGAGCGGAGCTCCATCGGAAGTTCAAAAGAAATGGGAGCAGGCTTTGTATAGCGGAGCACCGTGGGTGGAACGGACGCAACGCCCCTATCCTATCACGAAAGGTATGCAACAACGCCATTTGTCTGTTTGGGCCAGTCATGGACGTTATTACAAGAACGACCAAAAAGAGTGGACATGGCAACGACCGTATTTGTATTGCACGACTGAAGATTTGTTCACTCAAACGATAGTCATCCCCTACTTAATCCCCATGTTGGAAAACGCCGGGGCATACGTCTTTACACCCCGTGAAAGGGATTGGCAGCCCCACGAAGTAATAGTGGATAATGACACCCGGGATTCGGGTGGAACATATTCAGAACATGAAAACAAATATGCTTGGGAAAACGGTGGTGTAGGATTTGCGCAACTCAAACGGACTTACCTTGACGGTGAGAACCCTTTTACGGACGGGACGGTGCGCAGTACCCATACGGTAACCCGAAAAAGCCAGGCTTCCGAAATACGTTGGACACCTGACGTACCTGAATCCGGACGTTATGCCGTATATGTTTCATACGCGACTTTACCTACGAGTGTTTCCGATGCCCATTATGTGGTTCGTCACCAAGGTGTGTCTACGACCTTCAAAGTCAACCAGCGAATGGGAGGAGGGACTTGGGTTTATCTCGGAACGTTTGATTTCGACAAAGACCAGCCCCATTCCAACTATGTCAGTTTAAGCAATCTGAGCAACTATCGCGGAACGGTGACAGCAGATGCCGTACGTTTCGGAGGCGGAATGGGAAACATTGCCCGTGGAGGAAGAACCAGCGGGCTGCCCCGTTACTTGGAAGGAGCACGCTACTCTGCGCAATGGGCGGGAATGCCATACGAAGTATATGCAGGACGCAAAGGTGAAAACGACTATACAGACGATATCAACACACGCTCTAACGTTATCAACTATTTGTCGGGCAGTTCTGTCTACAACCCGCAACAATCGGGTTTAGGCATACCTTTGGAAATGACTATGGCGTTGCACAGTGATGCCGGATGCAGCAAGACTGATGAGCTTATCGGATCGCTCGGTATCTATACCACCGATTTCAATAATGGAAAACTGAATGCAGGAACGGACCGGTATGTATCACGTGATTTAGCCGATATTCTGCTCACACAGATTCAGAAAGATATTTATTCAAGTTACAGCATCCCTTGGACACGCCGCAGTATGTGGAACCGGAATTACAGTGAAACACGTCTCCCGGCTACACCTTCTACGATTATCGAACTGCTCTCCCATCAGAACTTCGCAGATATGCAGTTAGGGCATGATCCGAACTTCAAGTTTACAGTGGGACGAGCCATTTACAAAGGTATTTTGCAGTTCATTACCAGCCAGCATGATAAAGAATATATAGTTCAGCCCCTGCCAGTCAGCAATTTCGCCATTCAATTCGGAAAGAAAAAGAATACGCTGGAACTTTCATGGAAAGGTGAAGATGATCCGCAAGAACCGACTGCACGCCCACGGGAATACATCGTATATACACGCATCGGTTATGGAGGCTTTGACAATGGAACCTTAGTCAGCAAAACGTCCCACACTGTTAAAATAGAACCGGGGCTCGTTTATTCATTCAAAGTGACTGCCGTAAACCGCGGCGGGGAAAGGTTTCCCTCCGAAATCCTTTCCGCTTATAAAGCCAAACGCGAACAGGAAAAGGTAATTATCATCAATGGCTTTGACAGAATCAGCGGTCCGGCGATCATTAATACTTCTGATAGAGCAGGATTCGATTTATCACAAGATCCCGGAGTTCCGTATATATCAAACATTTCGTTTTGCGGAGCACAAACAGGCTTCGACCGTACACAAGCCGGAAAAGAAGGAAAAGGCAGTCTGGGCCATAGCGGAAACGAGTTAGAAGGAATGAAAATAGCAGGGAACACATTCGATTATCCTTTTATTCATGGAAAAGCGATTCAGGCAGCCGGCAAATATAGTTTTGTGTCATGCAGTGACGAAGCGGTAGAAAACGGATTGGTTACGTTAGAAGATTATCCGGTGGTAGATTATATCCTGGGACTGGAAAAAGAAGACCCCGCAAATAAAGCGTACTACAAGACATTCTCCTCGGCTATGCAACGAATTATGACCAGTTATTGTCAGTCGGGAGGTAATCTGTTTGTCAGCGGTGCTTATGTAGGAAGCGATATGAGCGGCACACAAGGAAACCGGGAGTTTACAGAGAAAATACTGAAATATGGTTATCAAAGTAGCCTGACGGATAAGAGTTCGAATCAGATTAAAGGATTGGGGCGCACAATCACGATCCCGCGTCTGCCCAATGAGAACAGTTATGCGGTTCCTGCAGCAGATTGCATCGTTCCCGTAGATACTGCTTTCCCTGTATTTACGTATGCACCCGGCAATCAGAGCGCAGGTATCGCTTACAAAGGGAACTACCGCACTTTTGTATTGGGCTTTCCTTTCGAAAGCATCCAGTCGGAAGCGGATCGGGCAACCATTATGGCAGGCATCCTGGGATTCTTTACTCAAAAATAAAAAATATCCTTTTTTTTAATCCGTTTCTCATTTTAAATTCTATCTTTGCTACTATAATAACCTTTAAAACTAAAAAACAATGTATACTATACAAGCAAATCCCAGCGGTACACGCAGCATAGAAGTATCTAATGAAAACTTGAGAACGATTGAGAAATATGCCCTGTTCCGTCATCTTATCGACAGTACCGGTATTGTAGATGAAGCAGTTCTGGATAAGTTGAAACTTAATATCCGCTCCCTTATCGCCAGTCAGGAAGAAGACAGTAAAGACTTGCTGGACCTTTGTATCGACGTGATTTATCACAATAATATGAAGGCATTCGGTCTGCAACAGCTCATCAAGCTCTATCTTACCTGGCTTTCCAACACGGAAGCGGAAGAAGAGGAGGAATAATGATTACGGTAGATACCTGCGGAATAACAGCATACAGTCCGCTGATTCCTGCAATAAGAGCAATGTGCACTGCCTCTCCGGGAGAAACGATAGAGATTATCATGAACCATGCTGACGCGTTTCAGGATCTAAAGGAATATCTGTCCGAACAAGGTATCGGTTTTCGTGAAATCTATGATGGAGAACAAATGACATTACAGTTCACAATCAATGGGAAGTTATAAAAAAACATCTCAATGATTGAAGCAAAACATCCCGATAATCGAAGTTAAACATCTCAATGAATAAAAAAATCATTGGGATGTTTTTTATTATCCGTATCTTTGCAGCATGAAAGAATATCGATTGACCGACTGGTTACCCACTACCAAAAAAGAAGTTGAACTTCGCGGATGGAATGAATTGGATGTCATTCTATTCAGTGCTGACGCTTATGTGGATCATCCTTCTTTT
>ERZ772900.3053-NODE-3053-length-11351-cov-80.212819_pt1 | contig 11351 bp, 13 predicted proteins | sample MGYA00512124_ERZ772900 | MGnify/ENA primary metagenome ERZ772900 (study PRJEB29015, sample SAMEA2737716) | human gut metagenome | biome: human gut; feature: human-associated habitat; material: faeces | place: China | collected 2012 ... | reverse complement strand
AAAGAGTGTCATCACAACACATACCCCAAATGGTGAACAACTGTGCACGACACATGAACACATTACACAACCTAACCTAACACCACACAAAATAGCATAATGACCCACCAGACTCCGTAGTGGATTATGTGAAATTACAAAAACACTTGTATTCTAGAATACTTGTGTTATAATATGAGTGTAAAGAAAAGAGGGCAAAAGAAAATGACAAAAGAAAAATATAAAGAAGTATTAGAAACACAATATAATGATGTGATAGCAAAGATTAAGGGGTGGCATGAACTGCCTAATATATTACAATCATTAAGTGATTATACAACTATTTGTATTGCTATGTGTGAAAGAATATATGATGATAAAGATATTAACTATTGTGATTATATTTATTTGAATGAGCATATTAATAATAACCTTAAAGAAGTATGTAGAATAGTAAGGAGGTAGTTATATGAATAATTATACTAGTCTTAGTCGTCTGATTAATGAGTTAAATAGAACGCTTGGTATCACTAGTGATACTGAGCGTGAGAATCTAATCCAATCCTATTATAATCAAGGTTTGATTAGTTATAGGCAATATTATCTTTTACGTTCTAGTATAATTAAACACGAATACATCCACAACTATTTTATTCAAATGTACGGTGAGAATTGGTAGGTGGTAAACATGAACACAGATATTAAAATTGAGTTGGAATTTTATTTTACATTTGACGGTTTAATTGTTGTACATTCTAAAGATTATAGAATTGTTTGGGATGAGTATATCAAGTATTATAATAAATATGGTAATAACCATGATTATTATTTATACACAGTAAATAAACACGATATTAAAGATTTTTATATAAATAAAGAGTGATAATTAATATCACTCTTTTAATATTTACTAAGTATATAGCTTAACAATCTTTTAGTTTCTTGGTTATTATAATACACACATCCATCACGATAGGATTGTATTAACATGTTTAAACGCTGATCTTTACGCCACAATTTCGCGATCATCATATTTTCACGATTGTTACTGCCAATAGAATAACAATACCCGTATTCCTTATTAATCTGTTGATTGATATATACATATCCTGTATTCATATCAACCCAAGCGCCATAATAAATATCATCATAGTATAACGTACATAAATAATCACATACATTTGTTTTCTTCTTTATAAAGTCGTTTGTATCATAAGCAAAGTTACCAGCGTTATAATCTCCGTATGTTGTTCCGGATATTAATTTATGAAATTTCGATTTTTCTTTGTTTCCTTTTTTATAATCGCTATGACAAATTTGTACAATTATTTGCTCGACTGATTCATTACCTTTAAATGTGTTAAACTCTTTTTCGGGGTTTGGTGTGATCCCAAAATAGCTAAAATAAGGGTTAACAATGCTAACATTGTTAGCCAATAAATACACATGACCTTCTCTTTGTCGAAAGATAGAGTCGATAATATTTAATAAAATTTCAACTTCATTAGGTATATAGGCATTAAATCCAGCTTTTTCCGGTATAAACTCATCAACAATAATTGTATCTACATCCACATAACTTGTTGACTTTAAACTCGCAAATGATGTTAAGGATGTTGCATAACCCATCTCGCAACCGTTTATGTAAAAGGTGGTAAAATTACTACCACCCGTTATTTTAAATTCATCATCTTTAAAGTTTCCAAATTGATCGTTTAAAAATGTTTTGATTTTTTTAAGGTCCGTTTTATAACGTCTTAAATAAAGAAATTGTTTACCTTTTTTCTTATAACGACTAATACAGTCTTTTTTGAATCCATAGGTTTTTCCAATTCCACGACCACCAATAATAAAGTTTAGAAATTTATTGTATGATTTTATATTCGTCGGATTGTACCAATCTATTGTTTGTATCATTTAAATACTCCATATGGATTAGTGTTATATCCATTTGAATTTAATACACCAGCTTTCATCCATCTTCTTTCGCCTGTTGATGCACTAATCCAACTAATCCAAACGAATCCTTCACGTTTTACATATCCGTCGTATCTTACAGACATTCCGTTAGAGTAGTACAATCCTGTATCAATTCCTTTTTCTGTAGGTGCTTTTCTAATCTTCAACGTTGTGTTTGGATAGAATGTAGCACTTTCTCTAATAAAATCAGAAGGAACACTGTTTAATACAGTCGGTGTTGATTGAGCACTTCCTCCAGGAACATGAGGGTCGGTATCAATACCTGTATCATTCGTCCATCCGATAGCTACTCCATTACGATCTACACGATACGGATATTTAGCACCTTTAATTACTCTACCAATCGTACCATTCCAATCTCCTTTATAAACTTTACCTGTACCATAGCAATTTACACTTAATGTATTTGTGCAAATTGGAGTACCAGTAGAGTACTTCTCACCACTTGGAGCGCTTGGAATACTTGGTTGTGTTGGAGCTACAGTTTGACCATCCAATCTAGCATTTACTTCTTGTGCTAACTGTGGCATTTTCGAATGCAAATAAGGACCAGGACAAGATGTAGCTGCAAACATTCTATGTTCTGTCAAACTTCCGTTTGCGTTTCCTGTGTAATTTAATCTAAATCCGTATCTCTTACAAATATCAACGCATAGATTTACTAATGCATTCCATGCTTTTGATGAGATAGTCCATGTATTCGTGTTATCATTCGCAATTTCAATTGTGATAGCTTGGCAATCGTTGTAGTAGTTGCTTGAAGTCCATGCACGATTCTCTTCGTCAACATTAGCAACGATCGTACCATCTGAGCCGATGCAATAGTTTGCACTAGCCATTCTCCCACTTACTTGGAATGATTGAGCACATCTTTCGGCGCTCCACTGACAAGCCATGTGGTGAGGTGTGATTTTGCAAACTTTATAACCACCTCTACCACGCATATAGTTATCTGTACTAGCAGGAATATATTTATTTGTTAAGCTTGAGTATGACATTCATCTTCACCTTCTTCTTTTCCGTTTGATAGCTCTGATTGAGCTTCTTCTGATAATTCTTCAAATTTTACTTCTTTTTCTTCCATGATTCTGTTCTCCTAATTCTTCTCGACTAAAAAATCCTGAATTTCCTTTCGTGTAGCCTTTAGACTTTCTTTATCATCTTCCGATAACATTCCATCGAGGATGGCCATGTTCGCTTTTAACATCAAGTCGCCTCTTTTTTTATCCTCTTCTAACCGTTCATCGTGGTCAGACAGAATGCGAGTATGCTCCTCTAATTTGCGGTTGATGCCTTCTTGATTGAGTGTAATCTTTTCAAGTGAATTTAATCGCTCATTGTCTTTATGCAATAGTTCCTCATGCCTACGAACTGTTAGCTTCAAATCATCACTCGGCTTTTTTAACTCTTTGATAATCTTCACAACACCCCAAATGGATGCTATGAATCCACAAATCCATGCAATCTGTTGGCTTGTAATTACAAAATCCATACAAACCACCTACTTTATTTTTCTTCAGTAGCGCCTTCAACAAACCTTGTGAAAGCTTGGTGCATGCCTGTACTAGCTAATCCCATCAATGCACCATAAACCGCATTTTCAATTGTTAAACCACTCACTGCTAGGTTAAGTACTAATCCAACGAATGCTAATACTGTAGGAATGTACTTGTTTGGAAAACTTTCAAAAGATGTTTTCAAGATATAGCCTACAATCAAACAAGCCACTACTACTACCAAAACAAAATATTTACTTAATTCTGCAAAATCAATCATCTTTTATTCCTCCTATAATTTAGTTACGTTTAGCATCACATAGCCTTCTTTGAATCCATCGTTTGTCGTGATGCTGCGAATCTGTGTCATTCTAAATAAACCTGTATCCGTTTCTTTTCCTTCGTCTAACGATACTTGTTTAAATAACACATAATCTTGTTCATTGATTTGTTTGTCTGTCAAATCAAGAATAATAAAATCGTGTTCTTGGAAAAAATTCCATAATTTAGTATTTAAATTGATTTCATGTGTTTTAACCATATAAAATCCTCCTATTAATATAAAAAAGCGAGGTAAACAAAAATGCTATATTCTGACAAATTAACATCTTGGTTAAAGGAAAAGAAAATATATCTAAAATACAGCACTTACACAAATTATTGTAATGTGATCCACAATCACATTTTGCCAAAACTAGGCATTTATCAGATTGAAGATTTGAACAACGATATTCTGCAAGAGTTTATTCTTCAAAAACTTGAAAATGGCCGAAAAGACGGCAAAGGCGGTATATCGTTCAAATACGCAAAAGACATTATTCAAGTTTTAAAATTCACACTTCCATTCAAAGTCGATATTCAACTACCATACCATCCTTCTAAGGCGGTCGAAATTTTCGAAAAAGAGCATCAAATAACATTGATTAATCACCTCCAATCTGAGATTAATTGTAAAAACTTTGGAATCCTTTTATGTATACATACAGGAATACGCATAGGTGAACTGTGCGCTTTAAAATGGTCTGATATAAACACTCAAACCAAGTTATTAAATATAAGCAAAACCATGATACGAACATACACAAAAGAAGACGGTAGCAACCTTTCAATTACACCGCCTAAATCACGTTCTAGCACTCGAATGATCCCTTTGAATACATGGATAATGCACTATGCAATCCTTCTTCAAGGAGAAGAAGATAATTACGTATTAACAAATCGAGATAAACCAATAGAACCTAACAAATACAGGCTTTACTACAATAGAGTCTTAAAAGAGCTTGACCTACCACATCTCAAATTTCATGCGCTTAGGCATACATTCGCCACTAGATGCATTGAATGCGGATGTGACTACAAATCACTTAGTGAATTGCTTGGCCACTCCAACGTATCAATCACAATGAATATTTACGTGCATCCACAAATGGAATTAAAGCGTAAATGTGTTGAACTACTTAGTGATTACTACAAGTAGTCAATGTATGTCCTTTACACCAAATTCAAGCGATGGAAAATACAAGAATACTCACTATCATGTCACTTCGTTTGGTTGGGATGGAGATTATTTTTATGCAGGTAGACCAGACGGAGCAGCTAATAATGCATATGACCGAACCTCAGTAATTCCAAATGGATATGGAATTCAAACTAGTTCTTTTATATCACGTCAAGTGCGATTGAATTGGACTGATAACCGTACTATTGATAATGTACAACCATACATAGTTGTTTTCTTTTGGAGAAGGACCGCATAAATTAAGCCGTCCTTTTCCAAAAATGTACTGTAATGTATGGTTGCACTAAAGATACTTTTGCACTACGTTCTCCGCTACCATTTCCTACATCAGAACTACGAACAATAGTACGTTCGGTGTAATATGTTGGGCCGTCGTTCTTTCTTAAACCATATTGTTTGTCCGAGCTATTAAGAACATCCGAGTAATATTTACCACCTGTATTGTTAGTAGTAAAAGACATACTTGTACTACCATCGTTTCCTGTGCCTTCACCGACTAGCGTTCGACCTTGTCCAAAGCGTTCCCATGTGCCACCAAGGAATGTGCCAGGATTAACATTGTTATAAGTTATATAAACTGAACCTACTGGATACATCGCACTTTTGATTGAGTTAACTAATTTATTCCAATCACGATATGTAACAGTACTGCCATTAGCAACTAATAGCTTGGTTGAAGATGTATTTTCTTTGATTGAATTAATAGCTAAATCGCCATTAATCGTTAATACGTTTGCATTATTTTTATCTTGACCAAAGAAAGTAAGTGATTTTCCATCTTTACCAAAGTTTATCAGCGCGTAAGTAGGAGTTACTGTAACTATTTGCCAAGAATAATCGCTCATGAATTTATCCTTAACACCAAATGCCACTTCATAAGAACTTGTTGCGGATGTAAATAAGTTACCTGCTTTGTAATCTTGTTCCAAAGTGTAGTTATTATCCCATGAATTAATCTTAGTCCATGAACTAGCACCGCTTGCTCGATACTGAATATAGAATGATGTTACATTCTTGTTCGATAAACTTGTAAAGCCAACTTTGAAATGCAATAAAGCATACGTTCCACTTGATTCATCTACTGCATAGCCTGAGTTAGCACGCTTTGCACTTACATTTGTAAGGCTAGGTGGATTGTATGCAACTACAGATACCGATACACTCTTAGTAGCAGTTCGGCCACGTGAATCTGTAACTGTGATTGTATAAGTTAACGTACCACTATTTTGAATAGCTTGAGTTGTAAATGTGCTACCACTGTACGTTTGGCCATTAAATTTAGTCGATACTGATGTGATCGTTGAGCCTTGATTACCACTTGTAGCAATCGTGAATTTTAACTTTGATTGACTCTGAACATATTGACCTATTCCTGCGCAAATTGAATTTGTATCAGATATTGATACAGTTCCGATACTAGGAACGACACCACTTCTTACTTTAATTGTCGCGTTTACTGTTTTAGAACCAACTGATTTTGAACCACTTATTGTTTCTAATGTAAATGTAGCAATACCACTTGTTGAATCAGGAATATTCTTTTCCCAATCTGTCGGAATGGTATAAGAAAAGCTAGGGGTTGTTGTACCACTAGCTATTGTTCCTATTTGTGTTTTTGTTCCATTCCAAGTTACATAAACTTTATGTGAAAAGTTGCTTGATGCGCTTGTACCACTAATCTTAATTGCACTACCACAATCTAAACTAGGTTTATCAATTGATGGAGTAGTTGCACGTGGTATTGTCGTTAACTTTAAACTACCACTGCATGAGCCTGTTGTTGGTAAATATGTTCCTCTATCTGCATTGTTAAATGATGCACTGACTGATATAGATTTAGAACCATCTGCATTGTGTGATACAGTAGTTGTTCCACTTGCTACCCATACAGTAGCACCACTATTGACTGTAGGTGTATGAACTGCATTGTGTACTACAGTGCCATTGATATTAACTACATACGTTTCTGACAACCCATAGTGATTATGATATGCAGTATTTGAACGAATACCAACCCACCACTCAATTTGAGATGTGTTATTTTCAATTGAGTAAGACTTTTCAGAAACATCCAATAATAACGAATACTTATCTGTCTGCCCTGTGCTTATTCCTATGCTTCCACTAAATTGTGCCATTTAATCACCTACCTTATCTTTTTAAAGTCCAAAGAGCCATTTGCTCTTGGAACAAAGCCAAAGTTACCAATTATTAAAGATTGCGTAAATTGTCCATCTGTAATGTACATTGTTTGATCGTTTATATAAGTAATTTTCGCACCATTCTTTTGAATCGACCATTCTTGATTTGTAATCTTAGTTTTAAATGCACTGTCTGATTTACCTAGAGTTAATCCATCGTTGTCAAAGCTCATGTAATTGTTTACGTTGTCTGTAGTTTTCTTCAAACCGTCAACACGACCATTTACACTGTCGATTTGACCGCTCATCTCATTCTTAGCATCAGTTACCGATTGATTGATTGACCACGTAAAGTCCTTCTTTGTTTGAGTAAACTGAGTTGACATATCCTTTTGATAATGCTCAAATGCAGAATTTGATACGTAAGTTTCAGATACCTTAGATGTAATTTCATTTGCTTTAGTCTCAATTGCGGACTGTCGCTTAATAGTTTCTTCATTTACTGCTTCCCATGAACTATCACAAACCGGTGCTGTATAAGTCGTTGAAGCAGGATTCTTATAAACGACTTTATACCGAGTCCATAAATATTTACCATATGACCACGTTGGCATTGATTCAACCCATGAGCCGCCAGTTTGAGTAGTTTTTGAATCGCTCATGTAATATTGTTGAGTCATACTAGCTACACCAGTACCAGTCGCACCAGTAGGACCAGTCGGCCCTTGAGCCCCTGTCGCGCCTTTGACACCTTGGACTCCTTGCGGACCTTGAATGCCTTGAGGACCTTGAGGTCCCTGAGGTCCTGTTTGTCCGGTTTCACCTTTATCACCCTTAGCTCCATTCACCCCCATACGAGCTACAGAATATCCAACAGTAGGAGTACCACTTGTATAGTTAGTTGTAGTCTTTGTCCATAAATATGAGCCTTGAGCAACAGTAGGAATTGTAGAAGACCAAGTTCCAGTAGGTACAGTAGTTCCAGATGTAGATGCTTGGTATTCAACAGTTGTACTTGCAACACCACGACCATCAAACTCACCACTATTAGCACGATCAGTTAAGTTATTAGCTTTATTTAATGCACTTGATGCATTACTGTTTGCACTGCTCGCAATTCCTTTTATTTCAGTGACTGATTTAGCTTGTAACGTGATTTTATCTGCGTTCTGCTTAATTGCAGTTTCAGTTTTGGTAACACGATTTGTTAAAGTGTTCAAATCCTTCTGAGCCTGTTCTGCATTAGCTTTAGCCGTATCTGCAGTTGATTGTGCAGTCTTAGCATTGTTGATTGCAGTTTGAGCGTTGTTTTGAGCAGTAGTTGCATCTGTCTGAGCTTTCTTTACTGCAGTTTCTGCATCAGTTAAACGAGTCTTAGCATTTGTTATTTCTGTTTCACTTGCATCAACTCTACCGGTTACTGTTTCTAGATTAGCTTTAGCATCTGCCAACTCTTTGTTGGCGTTGTCTAGATTAGTCTGAGCACTGTCTGCTTTCTTTTTAGCTTCATCTGCTAAAGTTTGAGCATTCTGAGCGTTGCCTAAAGCTTTATCCGCTTGAGCTTGAGCATCTGTTGCTTTCTTTGTTGCATCAGTAATATCTTTCTGAGCTTGAGTTGTATCAGACTGCAGCTTTTCAATCGAGCTTGCTTGAGTTGATATTGTATCTGCAGTTTGTTTAAACTGCGTGTTCATACTTCCTTCAAGTGTTGTTAAATCACTCTTAGATGCATAAGTTTGAGAAACTGTAGTCGATAATTCACCGACTTTCTTTTCAATTTCTGTTGAAACATCTGCATGGATTGTTTTTGATTCATTAGTCAAATCAACCTTTGTAGCGTATGTTTCTTTAACTGAATTGATTTCTTTAGCATTAGCATTTGCTTTATCAACTGCACTTTGAATCTGTTTCTTTGAATCAGTAATATCACCTTTAATCACATCAATCTGCTCTTGAGCTTTGCCAGTACTTGTATTTGCTTGTTCTGCTAACTTCTTAGCCTCACTCGATTGAGTGTTAGCAGCGTTAGCCAATTCATTCGCTTTACTTGCAGTCGTTTGAGCTTGCGTTGCTTTATTGACTGCTTCTTTCGATTGATTGTTAGCTTCTGATACTTGAGTATGAATCTCACCAATCTTTGCATCAATCTCATTCCAGGTGTTGTCAAATATAGCTTTCGTGTACTTGATTTCACTTGGATTAACATACGTACATTTCCAACGTTTCCATAGAAACTTATCACTTTGATAAACCACATTACCAACAAACCACTCACCACCGACTAATTCAGTTTGTGATGTTGAATAATAGAATTGTTCCTCGGCACTCACAAATGACTGACCATCTTCGCCTTTAATTACAGACCATCTGTATTTTGTTGGATCATCAGAACCATACTGTTTTGAATCTGAATACTGACCAATAAACTTACGATTTGAATCTGTCAAACTAAAGTCAACACGACCATCTGAACTATTGGCATAGGCAATATGCACATATGCACTCGTTCCATTTTGACCGTCCTGTAATCGCATTACAGTGACTTCTGCACTTGCTTTAAGTATTTCACCACTCATCGCTTTAAATCGGTATACGGCCTTTTCTGTGAAATCTGAAGCGTTGACTGTGATTGTTTGGCTTGTTGATAATTGCTCATCATCCTTGAACCATGTAATTGAATACTTAGATGTGATATCAACCCCATCATCCTTTACCAATGCAGTCAATTTAGTTGAATCTGAATCCGTCTTAAACAAAACGCCATTTGAAGATACGATTGAACCTTCGTAAACCTTCTTCAATTCAATCATTTTGTTCATTTCTGAAATAAGAGCCGAACTAATCTGTGATTGTTTTTCTTCAAAGTTATCGAAAATAGTCTTGCACTTTTCTGAATCAGTAAAACAAATCTCTTGTTCAGTGATTCGAGCCTCTAAGTACAATGTTGGACTATACTCTGCATCTTCAATCGTAAATGTATCACCAATGTCTGCATCAATATACGCATCTACATCATACGTAACTTTTGGAACACAATTCTTTTTCAACTGAGCTAATGCTTGACCATATAAGGTTTCAACATTTTCAGTCTCATATGACCATATTTGAACTGCGTACATATCATTTGAATGATTTGTGATTAGCGTTGAAGGGAATCTATCTCTAGATTGAGGGGCTAGTATATTGTTACCTTGAACTTTATACAAAACATTTCCATTCGAATCCTTAACAGTTCGCCCACTGATTGAGTTAAGTTGCAAACCATTTGTTCCTGTCGGCCTGATTGCGGTATATAGCTCAGTAATATCACTTGTTTTAGTGATTCCGTAAATGTTGTTTGGATATCTCAAGATCGTACTGCGTTTATCTGTTCCCATCCCTTGAACACTATCTGAATGAGCACGATAAATATTCAGTACAACATTCTTCAATGAGTAATCATCATTTAATTGAGTTACGAACTCTAATTCTGCATCGAATACATTTGCGATTGAATACAATCTTGCAAGCACTGTATCAGTACCAGTCCATTCGTGACTAATCTTCTTATTTGATACTTCATTTTTACCGATAATAAACGATCTTTCAAATCCATACGCATTTATATACTCTTCAAACGACATTGCTTTAGTTGCTTTATATGCATCCACATATTCATTCGTTAACTCTAAGCAAAGGCCATAGGCGGTAACAGTTGTTGTGTCACCACCTTTTTCGACACTCATGATCGTTAAATGATAGTCTTTACCTTTGTGTTTAAAGCTTAATTTATTGCCTTCAACTAAAAAGACTGCATCATCATGTGCAGTCATTGTAGTAAATTCAAATGTATAAGATGAGCCTTTTAAATAAGTATGCAAGGTTTCATTAAAATAATGCATTGCATTAGGCACAGTATTGTCTAGAAACGCTAGAACCTTATTGTAAGGATTTAATATTGCAATTCTTATGTATTCCATTTATAACCATGCCTCCCTTATTTTAGCTTTAACTGTTGGTTGAGATTTAGTCCATTCTGAACACGTTACCTTAATTTCAGACTCTCCTACAGGTGCTTTAAAGTACTGAGTACCTAACACTTCGTCCTCTGGTCTAGCCATTCCATTCACATAAATATGAGATGACTTACCATCAATCGTGATATTTGTTCCAGTAGGGTATCTATTAGGAATATCTTTCCATTTTTCGACATTCATCTTTTCGAAGTCGATAACATCAAATCCAATCATAGACATG
>ERZ772900.3048-NODE-3048-length-11360-cov-5.008846_pt1 | contig 11360 bp, 8 predicted proteins | sample MGYA00512124_ERZ772900 | MGnify/ENA primary metagenome ERZ772900 (study PRJEB29015, sample SAMEA2737716) | human gut metagenome | biome: human gut; feature: human-associated habitat; material: faeces | place: China | collected 2012 ... | reverse complement strand
ACACTACAGATTCTGGTCCTGTCATTCCTGGTTCGAATCCAGGTAGCCCAACAAAAAACAATGGTTAATTAGAATAAACCCTGCTAAGAATTAGTTCTTGCGGGGTTTTATCATTTTTTGCCCGCTTGAAATTTAAAGATAATGTAGACTAATTCGGTGACAGTTTTTGAAGGCGTCAAATGCTATCATTTAATAATAAAGAAGAACAGGCTTTATTGTTCAACGAACATAAAGCCTGTTTTATATTTTCAGTAGCAACTTTCTTTACAAAAAGATTATTCTTCTGCTTTTATAGATTCGTCTATTACTTTAATCTTCTGTGATACAAGTTCCAAATCTGCTTTCAGCTTTTCTACCTTACGGTTCAACTCGGTTAACAGGCTGCTGCCTTTCTTTGAGGTGGAAGTCAGGAAACCCAGGTTATTTTCGTAAGTCTGGAGTTCATTCTTCATACTCTCGTAAGTACGTACCAGCTTTTCGCGTTCTCTGTATAGAGATTGTGGTCCGCCACCTTGTATATTGCTGATGTTTGACCGGAAGTTACTTAACTTCTTGTTCGAAGCGCTAATGTTGAAACGGTCGAACAACTGGTCGATCAATCCATGATATTGCTTGTACAACTTATCTTTTTCTTTGAATGGTACATGACCGATAGAATTCCATTCTTTCATCAGATCCCGTACCAGTGTGCTGGCTTCCTCGATATCCATGTTTTCGTCTATGGACGACAACTTTTCGATCAATGCCTTTTTCTTCTCCATGTTTTCTACTTCGATAGAGCGTTGTGAAGAAGTAGCCTTGTTTTTCTGTTCAAAGAAATAGTCACAAGCCGTGATAAAACGTTTCCAAACAGCGTCCGAATGTTTCTTGGCTACCGGTCCGATTGTCTTCCACTCTTTTTGGAGTTTCGTCAGGGTATCGGCAGTTGCTTTCCAGTCTGTACTGTCTTTTAAGGCTTCCGCTTTTTCGCAAAGCGCTTTTTTCTTTTCCAAATTCTCGTTCATGCCTTCTTTTAAGCTCTTGAAGAATTCTCCTTTTTTCTTGAAGAAGTCGTCGCAGGCACGGCGGAAACGTTCGAATATCTTCACGTTCATCTTTTGGGGAGCAAAACCGATAGTTTTCCATTTGTTTTGCAGGGCAATGACTTCTTGTGTCTTGTTTTCCCAAGCTGAGAATGTTTTCAGTTCATCGAACTCTATCGCTTCTACGATTTCGCAGATAACGGTCTTTTGGTCCAGATTATGTTGTTCCGCTTCTTTCAGCGTTTCAAAATGTAGCTGGTGACGACGATTTACAGCCGTAGAAGCTGCTTTGAAGCGATTCCAAATCTCGTCGCGCAACTCTTTCGCTACCGGACCCGTATCACGGAATTCCTGATGCAACTTCTGGAGTTGGTGGAAAGCAGAAACCACATCCTCTTCATCAGCCAGCTTTTCGGCAGCCTCGCAAAGATGCGTCTTTATTTCCAGATTCTTCTTGAAATCATATTCGCGGAATTCGTTGTTTAACTTTAATAGATCGTAGAATTTCTCTACGTATAATTGATAATTCTTCCAAAGTTCGTTTACTTTGCCTTGCGGAACCAACTTCGTCTCATTCCATTGCTGTTGGAGCTTTTTGAATTCCGTGTAAGACTTGTTGGCATCGTCACCCGATTCTACCAATTCTTTCAGTTCTTCGATAATGGAAAGTTTGACTTGAAGGTTTTCTTCTTTCTGACGTTCCTGCTCGGCTACAAGTTTGCTTCGTTTTTCTTTGATTACCCCCATTAGGCGTTTAAATTCCACTTCCACCGGGTCTTCTTCGGGAACGAAATCTTCTTCGGCGCCGCCGTTGTCGGTAAACTGTTTTTTAGCAGCTTCCAGTTCGGCATTATGTAGCTTGTAGAATGATTGTTTCAGATTGTCTATTTCCTGCTTGTTCGCATTCTCTGCGTCTTGTGCAAGCTCTTTCAATCGGTTTAGTACGTCTTCCTTTGTGGCAGGTTTAGGAGCTGCTTCAGGTTGAACTTCGGCAGTCGTTTCTTCAGACGGGGTTTCTGTAATGGCTTCAGAAACCTCGACTGTTTTCTTTTCTTCTTCTAATTCCCCTTGGTTCAAGGGCTGATTAGTGTCATGAGCGTCCATCATTGTATATTAGTTTTGGGTCACAAATTAATGAAATAAAACGATTACTTCATACTATTTTGCTTATTTTTTTTCGTTTATTCTGATTTTATGATAATAAAACGGTGATTCCCATGTAGAGCATCATGCCGATAATGTCGTTTGTAATAGCTATAAATGGTCCCGTTGCAATGGCGGGGTCTATTTTAAGTTTTTCGAGAGTCATGGGGACCAGTGTACCGAAAATAGAGGCAAACATCACTACGGCAAACAAACTGATAGATACGGAGTAGGTGACTGTTGCTGTTGCACCGAACCGTATGAAATTATATGTATATACCAGCAGGGAAATGATAGTAGCATTGATTAGGGCCACCACCGCTTCTTTTGTCACTTGTTTGAATGTATTTTTGGCATCCAGCGAACTGTTGGCGAGGCCCTGTACGACGATAGCTGACGATTGCGTTCCGACATTTCCGCCCGTACCACCGATCAACGGGATGTATAAAGCCATTTCAGGATGAGCGGCAAAGGTCGAATCGAAATTTCCCAATATCATCGAGTTGCCGATTCCGCCGATCATGCCGATCAGTAGCCACGGAAGGCGTGCCGTTGTCTGGCGGAGAACATTATCATCCGTTTCTACATCCTGCGAAAGACCGGAAGCCAACTGATAGTCACGTTCCGATTGTTCACGGACTTCGTCCATGACATCGTCAACGGTAATCTGTCCGACAAGCCGGCCGATACTGTCGATCACGGGGATAGCCACCAAGTCATACTTCTCGATCGCTTGCACCACCTCGTCTATCGGCGTATCCACGTGTACTGAAATCGGGTCTTTCTGCATCACGTGTTTTACCTTGGATACGGAAGGAGACGTTATCATCTTTTTGAGCGGGAATATACCTCGCAGGCGTTCATCGTCGTCGATGACATATACATAATAAATCTCGTCTAGTTCTTCCGCCTGTTGGCGCATCTCTTTCAGGCATTCGGGCATACTCCAGTTCTCATTGACAAGCACCATTTCCGTACCCATTAAACCACCGGCCGTATTTTCGTCATATTTCAACAAATCGACGATGTCTCCGGCTTGTTCGATGTCCTCGATGTGCGAAAGAATCTCTTCCTGTTTGTCCTCGTCCAGTTCACGCATCAGGTCTACGGCGTCGTCCGTATCCATGTAGTCCACAAACCGCTTGGCGATTGTTTCGGAAGGAAGCATATCGAGAAGTTCCTTACGGGCGTCCTCATCCATTTCGACGAGTACGTCGGCAGCGGTTTCGTTATTGAGTAGTCGATAGACGAACTTGGCTTCTTCCGGGTTCAGATCGTTGCACAATTCGGCGATGTCGGCCGGGTGTAGGTCGGCGAGAAGCTCTTTTACCTGGTCGGCGTCTTTTTGCTCAATCAGGTGTTTAACGTTGTCAATGTATTCCTCGTTCATCTGCTTGTCAATTACAAATTACGAATTACAACTTACGGCTGAAGGTTCATCTCTTTCAGCGCTATTTCCACTTTATTGGTCAGATCGATAAATTCTTCTACCGATAGCTGTTCCGGGCGTTTATTGAATAATGTGTCTTCTGTGAGCGGACACTCTTTTCCCAGAATCGGCTTAATAGAGTTGCGCAACGTTTTGCGCCGTTGGTTAAAAGTCGTTTTCACAACCTGCTTGAACAACTTTTCGTCGCAGCCAAGCTCCTGCGTATCATTGCGTGTCATGCGGATAACGGCGCTTTTTACTTTGGGCGGCGGGTTGAATACGTGTTCGCTGACGGTGAACAGATATTCTACCTTATACCATGCCTGTATCAATACGCTGAGGATACCGTAAGTTTTGCTGCCCGGTCCGGCGGCAATACGTTCGGCTACTTCCTTTTGGATCATGCCCGTACAACAGGGGATAATATCCTTGTTATCCAACATTTTAAAGAATATCTGACTGGAGATATTATACGGGTAATTACCTGTCAGTACGAAAGGCTTGCCGTCGAACAGCCGGTGGAGATTCATTTTCAGGAAGTCGTCCTCGATGATATGATCTTCCAGCGACGGATAAGCTTCGCGGAGATAAGCTACCGATTCATAGTCCACTTCCACGACTTTCACCGGCCGTTCTTTTTTCACCAGGAACTGGGTTAATACTCCCATGCCCGGTCCTACCTCCAAAATAGGCAGTTCGGGGAAGGGGTCGACCGTATCGGCAATATCTTGCGCCACTTTCAAATCTTTCAGAAAGTGCTGTCCGAGAAACTTTTTAGGCTTTACTAATTTCATTTACCAACTAAATAATTACTTTTGCAGCCGACAAAGGTAATTCTTTTAAATGAAGAACGTACCACTATTTAAAAAAAATAAATAGATGTGTCAGCGAAGCTAATGAAGAATTAAGCATGAAGAAACTATTAAAGAAGACGCTGAAACTGATATTACCGATTGTTTTGGGCGGCTTTATTCTATTTTGGGTATATCACAACTTTGATTTTACAAAGGTGGGTGAGGTGTTGCTGCACGGTACGAACTGGTGGTGGATGTTCTTTTCGTTATTATTCGGGGTGCTCGCACAGGTGTTTCGCGGCTGGCGGTGGAAGCAGATGTTGGAGCCGTTGGAAGCTTTCCCGAAAAGGAGTGATTGTGTGAATGCTATTTTCATATCGTATGCCGCGAGTCTGATAGTTCCCAGGGTCGGAGAAGTGAGCCGTTGCGGCGTGCTGGCCAAATATGATAATGTTTCTTTTGCCAAGTCGCTCGGAACGGTTGTTACAGAACGGCTGGTCGATACATTGACAATTCTTCTGATAACAGGCGTCACGGTGTTGCTTCAGCTGCCGATATTTGTTACTTTTCTTCAGCAGACTGGAACCAAGATACCTTCGCTCCTGCATCTGCTGACTTCCGTGTGGTTCTATATCGTCCTGTTCTGTTTTATCGGAGTGGGAATGCTTCTTTATTATTTACGGAAGACGTTGTTCTTTTATGAAAGAGTGAAAGGTTTTGTGCTCAATATTTGGGAAGGTGTGATGTCATTGAAAGGAGTGCGCAATATACCTCTCTTTAGTTTTTATACATTGGCTATTTGGGGATGTTATTTTTTTCACTTCTATTTTACGTTCTATTGCTTCGCTTTTACTGCTCATCTGAGCATCCTGGCGGCGCTGGTTATGTTTGTAGGCGGTACTTTTGCAGTGATTGTGCCTACGCCGAACGGAGCGGGTCCATGGCATTTTGCGGTCATTTCGATGATGATGCTTTATGGAGTAAATGAAACAGATGCCGGAATATTTGCTCTGATTGTGCACGGGATTCAAACCTTTTTAGTAGTTTTGTTGGGCGTATATGGTTTGGCGGCTTTGTCGTTGACCAATAGACAGCGAAAGTAATCACTATAAAAATAGATTTGTTATGAGTACTATTCTTTCTTTAGCTCCACAAAACGTATGGAAGCATTTTTATTCGTTGACACAGATTCCCCGTCCGTCGGGACACATGGAAAAAGTAACAGAATTTCTGATTAACTTCGGAAAAGGCTTGGGACTGGAATCTTTTGTAGACGAAGCAGGTAACGTAATTATCCGTAAACCGGCAACTCCGGGAATGGAAAACCGGAAAGGTGTGATTCTTCAGGCACACATGGACATGGTTCCGCAGAAGAATAACGATACGGTGCACGATTTTGAAAAAGATACTATTGAAACTTATATAGATGGCGACTGGGTAAAGGCCAAAGGAACTACGCTGGGAGCAGATAACGGGCTTGGCGTGGCTGCTATCATGGCTGTGCTTGAAGCGAAAGATTTGAAACATGGTCCGCTGGAAGCACTGATTACCAAAGACGAAGAAACCGGTATGTACGGCGCGTTCGGTCTGAAGCCGGGGACAGTGAACGGAGAAATCCTTCTGAATCTCGATTCGGAAGATGAAGGCGAGTTGTATATCGGTTGTGCAGGCGGTATGGATGTCACTGCTACACTGGAATATAAGGAGGTAGCTCCCGAAGAAGGCGATATCGCTGTTAAGGTTACGTTGAAAGGCTTGCGTGGTGGGCATTCCGGATTGGAAATCAATGAAGGGCGTGCCAATGCCAACAAATTGCTGGTTCGCTTTATCCGCGAGGCAGTTGCCAGTTACGAAGCACGCCTGGCAAGTTGGGAAGGCGGCAATATGCGTAATGCCATTCCACGGGAGGCACACGCGGTTGTTACCATTCCAGCTGAGAATGAAGAAGAATTGTTGGGCTTGGTGAAATATTGCGAAGACCTGTTCAATGAAGAATATTCGACGATTGAGACTCCGATCAGTTTCACGGCAGAACGTGTGGAAGTTCCGGCAGGTCAAGTGCCCGAAGAAATTCAGGACAATCTGATTGATGCTATTTTTGCTTGTCAGAATGGTGTGACCCGTATGATTCCGACTGTTCCCGATACGGTAGAGACTTCTTCCAACCTTGCTATTATAACAATTGCCGGTGGAAAAGCGGAAATTAAAATTTTGGCTCGTAGCTCCAGCGATAGTATGAAGGAATATCTCACTACCAGTCTTGAGTCTTGTTTCTCTATGGCAGGTATGAAGGTAGAGATGACAGGAGGTTATTCCGGTTGGCAGCCCGATGTGAATTCTCCGATTTTGCACGCGATGAAAGCGTCATATAAGCAGCAGTTTGGCGTGGAACCTGCGGTGAAGGTGATTCATGCAGGTTTGGAATGCGGTATTATCGGTGCCATTATTCCGGGATTGGATATGATTTCCTTCGGTCCTACCTTGCGCTCACCACATTCACCGGACGAAAGAGCATTGATTCCTACTGTACAGAAGTTCTATGACTTCCTCGTTGCAACTTTGGAACAGACTCCAATGAAATAAATGCTATTCTTTCCTATTATATAATAGGTCTCTTATAGAAAAAGGCACGGATGAAATGTCATCCGTGCCTTTTTGTCATATTTGTTGCCTTAAATATTACGATTTTACTTCATAACAAATAAATTAATTGATGCAAATCAATAAATATGCTATAAAACATAAAATTCTTCCTTTTTGGAGTACAATGTATAAACAAAGGCTGTATTTTTGTGTTGTATAACATGTAAATAAGAGGATAACAAAATGAAAAGGTTAGAAAGATTGTTTAGAAAGATCGGCGAAGCCGACGTACATGTTTGGGGATATTCAACAATTAATATTCGCCCGAACGAGGAAGCTTAATTTTTTAGTTTTCAAGTATTAGTAATTTAAAAGTTTAAAGATTATGAAGAAAATAAGTTCTTTAGTTAGAAAAATCCTCAGTGAAGTAGGTCGTAACGAAATGCTTGCATGGGGGTACAGAATTGAAAAATGAGAGAGAGAACATTAGCTAAGTTTGCAGTGGGGATACGTTATTGAAAGCGTTATCCCCACTTTTTTTGCTTCTTATAAGTCCCGGATATTGTATTCACTGTTTTTTTCGATAGAAGAAGGTTGTGTACGACAAAACAGTTACCGTCCGAGTTAGTTTCCTTTGCTTGAAACTAAAGTTTCATCAGTTAGAAACTATGGTTTCATCGGTAAGAAACTAATGGTTTCAAGTAACTGAAACTGAAGTTTCCAGCGTATGGAACCAGGGTTTCGAGCCGCGAAACCAACAGTGTTAAGGCGTAGTGTCAGTTTTTCATGTTCAATCCAATTCCAGGTGACAGCATTATTGCCGTCACTTGCTGCTGTCACTTGTTGCTGTCACATCTTTAGTTGCTCATAATCATTTGGTTAGGTCGTGTTTCGTGACAGGTGACAGATATATATCATAAACAATTTGTTAGGAGAGGATTAACGGCGATAACTCTGTTTTATGATCACAATCATTGTGGTTGTTATATCTGTTATGATTGTGCAAATCTATTATATTTATTCAAAAAAAGATGATTGTTTAAACTTTATTTCTTTACTTTGTTATTTATACAGTGAGACTTATAGCGAACTTAAACTAGAAAGATTATGAAAATAAGGCAGATTTGTATGGTGGTGCTGTTATGGTTGGGAGTGATTCCGGCAGTGCAGGCACAGAGTTTCGACAAATTATGGAAAGAAGTAGAACAGGCAGGAAAAAAGAGTTTGCCTAAAACAGTAATAAAATTGACTGACGAGATTTACCGGAAAGGAGAAAAAGAAAAGAATTCCGCCCAGATGCTGAAGGCATATATGTGGAGGATGAAATATCAGGAAATAGTGACTCCCGACAGTTTTTATGTCGGTCTGACCGGGCTGGAACAATGGGCGAAACAAACAAAACAGCCTATGGACCGTGCTATATTGCACTCATTGATAGCGGGAATCTATGCTGATTATGCAGCCAATAACCAATGGGAGCTCCGGAGAAGGACGGAAATCGTGGAGGAAGCTCCTTCCGCAGATCTACGCGAATGGACAGCAAATATATTCGTAGAGAAAGTGCGGACAAATGTGAAAGAGGCTCTGGCGGACTCTGTGCTGCTGCTCAAAACGTCCTCACGCGATTATATTCCTTTTGTGGAATTAGGGGAGACTAGTGAATATTATCACCATGATATGTATCATTTGTTGGCTTCCCGTGGCATAGAATCCTTGAACCGGATAGAAAGACTTAGTAGCGGAACATTACCGGGCGATATTTCTTCGGATCCGGTAAAACAGGATATTATATCTATCTATGGAAATATGATTTCCGCCTATCAGGCAGCCGGTCTGAACGAAGGATACGTGTTGGCACTGCTCAACTATTTGCAGTGGCGACGCATGGCGGATCAGGTGTTCCGTTCCTTCCAGGCTAAAAACGGGTTGATAGGACTGACGCAAGATCCTTATTTGGCTGCATTGAATGAACTGAAAAGCAAATTCAAATCGGAACCGATATGTGCTGAAGTTTATTTGGCGCAAGCTCAGTTTGCAATTGAAAAAGACCAGCCGGTAAGTGCCTTGAAACTGTGTGACGAGGCAATCGGACTTTATCCGTCTTACCATAGGATTAATGCTTTGAAGAATCTGAGGCAGGAGATTCTATCTCCTTACTTGAATGTCAATGTGATCAGCCAGGCTTTTCCCGGCGAAGAAATTAAACTGAGAGCTTCGCATAAGAATCTGGACGGTTTTACGGTACGCCTTTTTAATAAAGCGAAGAAGTTGGTGAAGGAACAGCATTATTCGGTTCTTCGTCCGGAAGATTATCGGACGCAGGACACGGTGTTCACTTTCAAGTCCCCGGAAGTGGGAGCTTACGTCATGCGTATTGTTCCTGATATTCGTGCCAAGCGGGATAGTGAAAGTGAGTTTAACGTGACCCGCTTCAAAGTGTTGACGTGCCGTTTGCCGAGGCAACAGTATGAAGTGGCGGCCTTGGACGCTCAAACCGGGCATCCTGTACCCAACGCAAAGATAATATTGTATAGTAATGACGAAAAAGTGTTGCAGGAGTTTACGACAAACGAAGAGGGTAAGGTCGTATTTCCCTGGAAATCCGAATACCGCTATCTGAAAGCTTCCAAGGGGACGGATACGGCAATGCCGAAACAAGGCATTTATGCAGGAAGTTACGGATATTACGGCGACGAAGATAAAGTGACTGAAAATATGACTTTATTGACCGACCGTTCTTTGTATCGTCCCGGACAGACTGTGTATGTGAAGGGAATTGCTTATTCTCAACAATCGGATACGGCGAATGTACTTCCGAACAAGGAATATACGGTGACTTTATTGGATGTAAACAATCAGGAAGTAGGGCAGAAGTCGGTACGTACCAATGAGTTCGGTTCGTTTACCACCGATTTCGCATTGCCTTCGGCCTGTCTGAACGGAATGTTTTCTTTGAAAGCGGGAAGAGACCATACAGGCATTCGGGTAGAAGATTATAAACGTCCGACATTTGATATCACTTTTGAAAAGCAACAAGGAAGTTACAAACTGGGTGATGAGGTACAGGTGAAGGGTAAGGTACAATCTTATAGTGGTGTGCTGCTTCAGGATCTTCTGGTGAAATATACGGTAAAGCGTTCTGCATACAGCCTTTGGCGGTTTGCGGAATCTGTGCAGATTGCTTCCGGTGAAGTGATGGCCAATGAGAATGGAGAATTCACGATACCGGTTCGTTTGCAGGAAAGTGACTCTTATAAGAATAATGATAAGGTATATTATCGTTATTCCATTGAGGCCACTGTTACCAATGTGGCAGGTGAAACACAATCTTCTACGGATGTCATTTCGGCCGGAAACCGTTCGTTGGTTTTGCAGGTGGAATTGCATGATAAGACTTGTAAGGACAAACCATTCGACACGATGTTTAACGTGCAAAACCTGAATGGGCAACCTGTGGAAGTGAAAGGAAATTATTATTTATATCCTGCCAAAGACCAGGATTTCAAACAACTGGAAGAGAAGCCGATTGCAACGGGAACTTTTACTTCTAACGAAGAAATAACGCTCGACTGGAAGAATCTGCCGTCGGGACCATATATGTTGAAAGCATCGGTGAAAGATAATCAGGGCAAGGAAGTGACTGCTGACACCAACACGATTCTTTTCTCTGTTGAGGACAAACGTCCGCCTGTAGAAACGACGATGTGGTTCTATGGTGCAAATACGGAATTTGATGCTGCCCATCCGGCCGTGTTCTGTTTCGGTACGTCGAAAAAAGATGCTTATGTGATGATGAATGTATTTTCCGGTGATAAATTGCTGGAGAGCAAGACGTTGAATTTGTCAGATACGATTGTACGTTTCGAGTATCCATATCGGGAAAGTTATGGGGATGGTGTCTTTGTGAATCTCTGTATGGTGAGGGACGGACAGGTTTATCAGGAACAGGTGCGGCTGACCAAACGGATTCCTGATAAGACACTGACTATGAAGTGGGAAGTGTTCCGTGATAAATTGCGTCCGGGACAAAAGGAAGAATGGAAGCTGACGATTAAAACGCCGCAAGGACAAGCTGCTAACGCGGAAATGCTGGCAACGATGTATGATGCTTCCTTGGATAAAATATGGAATCGGCAACAGAATTTCCAAATCTATTATAACCAGATTGTCCCATATTCTAACTGGATGAGTGGATATTCCGGCAATAATTCATTCAACTACTGGTGGAATACGAAGAGTCTCAAAGTGCCATCACTGGAGTATGACCATTTTGTGATGCTATCGGACTATTATAATAATGGAAGAGATTTGGGTGAAGTAATAGTGAGAGGATATGGCTCGACGAGAAAGGATATGTTGCTGGAAGAGACAGAATAAGTTATTGGAAGA
>ERZ772900.3046-NODE-3046-length-11363-cov-24.493544_pt1 | contig 11363 bp, 13 predicted proteins | sample MGYA00512124_ERZ772900 | MGnify/ENA primary metagenome ERZ772900 (study PRJEB29015, sample SAMEA2737716) | human gut metagenome | biome: human gut; feature: human-associated habitat; material: faeces | place: China | collected 2012 ... | reverse complement strand
GGTTACTATGATGCCTATATAGCTATGAAAGAACGTAAAGATCGTACCTCCTATTTAAATAAACTGATAGAAAATCTTTCTAAAAGAATGGATGAGGATGATATAAGATAAGGCCTCATAAATTTTATATGATAAAATACCGTGTTTATACCAACATGGTATTTTTTTATTTGTATTTACTGTACATAGAATTACTCCACTTTATAAGCCAAAATAAAAGAAATAAGCCTTTATTTTATTTTTACCATGATGGTATAAACCATGACTTTTTATCATTCACATATTCCGACTTTTGCAAAAAACAAATTAGTCAGCAATATGAGAACAATACTATTTAAGAAACAAACAAGAACAGAATTTAATTTATATTCTTCTATACTCACATCTTTATTGGATATTATATTGATTAACGACATCATTATGCATATGATGAATTATATGTTGCAAAAGATGCAGTTTTTTGCATATAGCGAAACATAACCTATTGGATGTCCTTCCTAAATTTACATTATATGAAAAAGATAAGTCAGAAACTTAGGAAATTGAGGGATGCAAAAGGTTATTCACAAGAGTATGTTGCTGAAAATATGGGAGTTTCACCGTCAACAGTATCCAGAATTGAAACAGACTGTAGTTCAGCAAGAGTAGAGCAATTACAGGCATACTGCGATATTTTAGACATCACTCTTGGTGAGCTATTTGCATGTGATGCAAGTGAATCCAAACAAAGGAAGATTTCACTTAGCATTTCTCTTAATGTAGATTCCCAAGAAGACTTGAATAGAATTTATGAAGCATTTAAAATATTAGGTCACCAATAATAGTAAAGTATGGAAGTAATTACCATTGATAGTGAAGCCTTTCAAAGTCTGAAAGAGCAGCTGAACCGTATAGAGAGTTATATCGAGCGTTCAACTACCCTAAGTAAAGAAATAGATGATGCCCTAGAACTCAGTTCAAAAGATGTGATGGAAGCACTTGCCATATCTGAGTCCACGCTATATAGATGGAGAAAGAAAGGCATAATCAGATACAGATATGCTGAATCTGGCGACGTGAGATATTTCTACAATTCACTTTTTGTGGGAATTAAATGTTATCAGATTAAAGTACCGGCAATGCCAAAGGAAGAAGCTTTAAGAAGACTCAGCGAGTTCAAGGACAACATAATTCTAAACAGTTACATGAGTAAAGACAGACGAAATGATAAACAAGGAAGAAATACTGGACCGTACTAACCGGGGACTTGATGTTTTCAAATATTATCTTCGGATAGATTTCCGACCTGGAAAAAACTTCAAGAATCCGTTATATGATGATAAAAATGCCTCATGCAACATCTACTTTGACAGACATTCACGCACCTTCAAGATGAAGGACTTTGGTGACGAAAGTTATTCCGGAGATTGTTTCTGGTTCGTTGCCACAATAAAAGGCTGGAATGTCAAATCAGACTTTTCCAATGTGCGGCATGCTCCGCCCGCGTGGAAAAAGCCGTCTCCAAAGTGCCGGGTGTGACTTCCTGCTCTGTCAGCCTGCTGACCAACTCCATGGGAGTGGAAGGCACGGCAACCGATCAGGAAATCGTAAATGCAGTTGTCGCAGCCGGATACGGCGCAGCACCCAAAGGCGCAAAAAAAGAACAGACCGCAGCAGAAGAGGAAGAAGCATTAAAAGACCACGAGACACCGAAACTGCGCAAGCGTCTGATCGCATCGGTCATCTTTCTTGTCGTGCTGATGTATTTTTCCATGGGACATATGATGTGGGGCTGGCCGGTACCGGCTGCCATGAAAGACAATCATGTGGCAATGGGAATGTTGCAGATGCTTTTAACCATCATCATCATGGTGATCAACCAGAAGTTCTTTGTGAGCGGTTTTACCAGCCTGCTCCACGGCGCACCAAATATGGATACACTGGTGGCACTCGGCGCCGGAGCATCGTTTGGATACAGTACGTATGCCCTGTTTGCCATGACCGGAGCGCAGGTGCGCGGCGATATGGACGCGGTCATGGGCTACATGCATGAATTTTATTTCGAGTCTGCGGCAATGATCCTGACACTCATCACCGTCGGAAAAATGCTCGAATCCCACGCAAAAGGCAGGACAACCGATGCCTTAAAGAGCCTTATGCGGCTGGCACCGAAGACCGCAACGGTGGTGCGGGACGGACAGGAAGTTACCGTGTCAATTGCAGAAGTGCGGCAGGGGGATATCTTTGTCGTGCGTCCGGGGGAAAATATTCCGGTCGATGGAATTGTTATAGAAGGTAGCAGTGCGGTCAACGAGGCAGCACTCACCGGAGAGAGTATTCCGGTCGACAAACAGAAAGGCTCCTCCGTCAGCGCGGCAACGACGAACCAGTCCGGGTTCCTGCGCTGTGAGGCAACCCGTGTGGGAGAAGACACCACGCTTTCCCAGATCATCAAAATGGTGTCGGATGCGGCAGCCACCAAGGCGCCGATTGCAAAAATCGCCGATAAAGTATCCGGTGTGTTTGTACCGACGGTCATCATCATTGCAGGGATCACCATCATCGTCTGGCTGATTGCCGGAAAAGACGTCGGGTTTGCACTGGCGCGTGGCATTTCCGTGCTCGTTATCAGCTGTCCGTGTGCGCTGGGACTTGCAACACCTGTAGCGATCATGGTCGGAAACGGCATGGGAGCTAAAAACGGAATCCTGTTCAAAAATGCCGTGGCACTGGAGAATGCAGGAAAAACGCAGATCGTGGCATTGGACAAGACCGGTACAATCACAACCGGGGAACCGCGTGTGACGGACATTCTCCCAGCAAAGGAATATACGGAGCGGGAGCTGATGCAGCTTGCCGCGGATCTGGAGAGTTCCAGTGAACATCCGCTGGCAAAGGCAGTTATGGAGCACGCAAAGACAAGCGGTATTTCCAATACTGCAGTGCACGATTTTCAGGCATTGCCGGGCAACGGACTTTCCGCAGTGCGCGGAGAAGATCTGCTGCTGGGTGGAAGTGTTTCTTATATGCAGCAGAAGGTAAGCGTGGACGTGGCCATGACAGAACAGGCAAAGAAACTGGCAGAAGAGGGAAAAACACCGTTGCTTTTTGCCAAAAACCATACCTGTGCCGGTCTGGTTGCCGTAGCAGACACGATCAAAGAGGACAGTCCGCAGGCGGTAGCTAAGCTGCGTGAGATGGGAATCCGAGTCATTATGCTGACCGGGGACAACGAGCGCACAGCAAAAGCCATCGGCGCACAGGCAGGAGTGGACGAGGTGATCGCAGGTGTTCTGCCGGAAGAAAAAGAGGCGGAGATCCGCAAACTCAGAGAACACGGCAGAGTTGCCATGGTCGGAGACGGTATCAACGATGCACCGGCACTGACGCGTGCAGACACCGGAATCGCCATCGGTGCCGGAACCGATGTGGCAATCGATGCGGCATCCGTTGTCCTGGTTAAGAGCCGTCTGCGGGATGTTCCGGCGGCCATCCGCCTAAGCCGGGCAACGCTGCGGAACATCCATGAAAATCTGTTCTGGGCATTCTTTTATAATGTAATAGGGATTCCACTTGCAGCCGGAGTGTGGTATCCTATATTTGGGTGGAAATTAAATCCGATGTTTGGCGCGGCAGCCATGAGTTTATCGAGCTTTTGTGTCGTGACCAACGCATTACGGCTGAACCTGTTTTCCGTACATGGAAAAGCAAATAAAAAGGCTGTACCGGCAGCAAAACCGACAGAAATGAAAATAAGCGAAAGTGAGGAAACAAAAATGACAAAGACAATGCATATTGAAGGAATGATGTGCGGACACTGTGAGGCAACCGTAAAGAAAGCACTAGAGGCACTTCCGGAAGTAACATCCGCAGAAGTCAGCCATGAGGCTGGCACTGCCGTTGTGACCTCATCCACGGAAGTGGCAGATGATGTATTAAAGAAAACGGTAGAAGAGAAAGATTACAAGGTTACAGCGATTGATTAAGAATGTTACAGCGGTCCAATGGAACGTGGAGCCGCCTGTTTCCGTCGGAGAAGGGTGGAGTGGAACATGTATTTTTTTAATAAAAAAATAAAAATCCTGCGTGGGTTTGCACTGGTATGTGTGCTTGCGCTGGGATTGTGTTTGACAGGGGGACTGCAAATAGCAGAGGCAAAAACAACAACGTATTATGACGCATCGGCAGGCAGGCTGCACGTCAAAGGAACAAAACTTGTGGACAAAAAGGGGCATGAAGTACAGCTTCGCGGAGTCAGCACACATGGATTGAGCTGGTATCCGCAGTACGTCAATGACAAGTGTTTTGCCCAGCTGCATGATAAATGGGGAGCAAATGTCGTGCGCCTAGCCATGTATACCGAAGAGTATAACGGATACTGCAGTGGAGATGCAAAGAACCGCAGTGACTTAAAGAAACTGATTAAAAAGGGAGTCAGACTGGCAAAGAAACATAAAATGTATGTGATCGTGGACTGGCATATCTTAAGCGATGGAAATCCGAATTCCCATAAGAAAGAAGCAAAGGCCTTTTTCAGGGAAATGTCCAGGGAATTTAAGGGTTACAACAATGTGATTTATGAGATCTGCAATGAGCCGAATAACGGAACAAGCTGGAAAGAGATCAAATCCTATGCCAGGAGTGTCATTTCCACCATTCGCAAAAATGACAAAAAGGCGGTGATCGTTGTAGGAACACCGACCTGGTCACAGGATGTGGATCAGGCGGCAGCAGATCCGATCAAGGGGGATAATATCATGTATGCGCTGCATTTTTATGCAGCCACACACAAAGCAGATCTGCGCAATAAAATGACCGCAGCCATCAACAAAGGACTTCCGGTATTTGTCACGGAATATGGAATCTGTGATGCTTCCGGAAACGGAGCCATTGACAAAAAAGAGGCAGACCGCTGGGTACAGACGATGGATGAATATGGTGTCAGCTACATTGCATGGAATCTGTCAAACAAACAGGAATCTTCTTCTATTATTAAAAGCAGCTGTTCGAAAGTCAGCGGTTTCAAGAAAAGTGAGCTGAGTGACGAGGGCAAGTGGCTGTATCACCTGCTTCGCAAGAAGGCTGGACTGACAAAGTAGTGATGGAATGATTACATAACACGGGCATGCCCGGGAAAGGAGGGAATCATGCGGATACAAAAAAGCCGGATGAGGTGTGTAGGCATCTTTTTGGCGGTTGTCATATGTTTTTTTGCGGTGCAGCAGAGCTATGGAGTGCAAAATATGTACGATATCACGCAGGCGGAGCCGGATCATCTTGCGGTACATACGATGGAGCGGCAGCAGGGTTCCTTCCTTGATATCCTCGGACGTTCCGAACTGACACAGTCCGAACAGGCGCGTCTGACCGTCAGTGCACGGGTCACGCGGCTGAATGCAGAACGCAACATCATTTTGTGGGCAGGACTTGCAAGCGGATTTGCCGGGAATGCTACCCGGATTTATCTGGCATCCTGCCGTATCGAAAACATATTTGTGCGCAGCCATGCGTGGATCATGGCATACATACACTGGCAGGACGGGGAAAAAGCTTCTGACTCTTTGAAATAAGCGACCATTTTCAAAGAGTTCAGGAGGAAAATTTCATGTTAGAAAAAGTCATTATCGTAGTTGTAGTAGCAGTTGTTGTGTTGGCCGCAGGTGTGGCATGGTGGTTTGAGAACGGATCAGCAAGCCATAATGAGGGCGGTCATGCGGCGGATGTGGACAGCAATGAACTGACAAAACTGGAAAAATAAATACATAATGAAAGAGGGAATGTTTCTGTGTGGGAACATTCCTTTTTCTTGTGCGTTTCTTTGTGTTTTGGGGACATATAGAGAAAAAGTAAGCCAGAAAGTCTCGGTGAAAGTTGCCGGAGGGACATATGTAGAAAAAGTGCATTGAAAAATCCCGGGAAAAATTGGCAAAGGGACATATGTAGAAAAAGTGCATTGAAAAATCCCGAGAGAAGTTGGTAAAAGGACATATGTAGAAAAAGCGCATGAAAAAGTCCCACAGGATCTGTTTAACAGGACATAAATGAGCACTTTTTTATCATATGTCCTCTATTTAGTTCGTCATGGGACATGGACGGCTATTTTTTTGCCATATGTCCTCTTATTCAGTTCGTCATGGGACATAGACAAGAATATTTGCTTTATATGACCTCATATCATTATAAGCAGTATATAATTTAATTATATGCGTGAAGGCAGGTGTTGATTTGAATCTTGGTATTGAAAAGGAAACTTTATTTTGGAGTCAAACCTGATGGAACTGTTGTGGGACAGGTTGTGACAGAAGAGTCTTTGTGGGAAGTAAGTAATAAGCAAACATATCCTTGCATAAACTGTACAAACACAGGAATGCAGGGGTATTTTTTTGAAAGCTTATATTGAAGAAAGAGCCGTGGAAATCGCAAACTATATCATTGAACATAAGGCAACTGTGCGGCAGGCTGCCAAACATTACGGGATTTCAAAATCGACCGTTCACAAGGATATCACGGATCGGCTGTGCCAGGTGAATCCGGCACTTGCGGCAGAAACCCGCAAGATTATTGATGTGAATAAATCCGAACGTCATATCCGCGGAGGAATGGCAACAAAGGAAAAATATGCACATTTGCATGCAGTATAGATTTTCTCCTGTCGTGCGTGTTATAATGGGATAACATGCAGGAGGAAAAAACAGTGAATAATATGAAAAAAGAACAGCTCCGCCTTTATGCGGTGACCGACCGCACCTGGCTGGGCAATGAAACATTATATGAGCAGGTAGAGAAAGCACTGGAAGGTGGCGCCACTCTGGTACAGCTGCGTGAGAAGGAACTTCCGGAAGCGGATGTGCAGAAGGAGGCAGAAGAATTGCTGGAACTTTGCCATCGTTACGGGGTGAAACTCATTCTGGATGATGATGTGGAACTGGCGGCAAAAGTCGGCGCGGACGGGGTTCATATCGGACAGTCCGATATGGAACTGGCGCACGCGCGTGAGATTCTCGGACCGGATAAAATCATTGGTGTGACGGCAAAAACCGTGGAACAGGCGAAAGCCGCAGAAGCGGGAGGCGCTGATTATCTGGGAAGTGGTGCTGTGTTTGGCTCTACAACCAAAAAGGATGCCATTCCGATGAAGCACGAGCTGCTGGAAGAAATCTGCCACAGCGTGAAAATTCCGGTTGTGGCAATCGGGGGAATCACGGCAGAGAATGTTTTGCAGTTAAAAGGCAGAGGCATCGCGGGTGTCGCAGTTGTCAGCGGCATTTTTGCCTGCGAGGATATTGAGACAGGCACCCGGCATCTTGGAGAACTTGTAGAACAGATCATATAAAGGAAACAAAAGAGGAGTAAAAAAGTAAAATGAAGAATCATCTGCAGATAAAAAAATTGACATTGACGGCACTTTTCACGGCGGTGGCTGTGGTCGGGAGTATGTTTTCTTTCCCGGTATTGGGCTCAAAATGTGCGCCGGTACAGCATCTGGTGAATGTACTGTGCGCGGTAACGGTCGGACCATGGTGGGGGCTGGCACAGGCTTTTATGGCGGCATTGATCCGTAATCTGACAGGGCTTGGCAGCCCACTGGCATTTCCGGGAAGTATGTGTGGTGCACTGCTTGCAGGACTACTTTACCAGTATGGGAAAAAGCTTCCGTTTGCATATGTGGGAGAAGTGTTTGGAACCGGTATCATCGGCGGAATGCTTTCTTATCCGATTGCGTATCTGATTATGGGGAATAAAGCAGCGGCATTGTTTACATTTGTAGTGCCGTTTTTGATCAGTACCTGTGGTGGTACGATCATTGCAATTATCGTGACCATTCCAATGAAAAAGGCAGGAATTCTGGACGGTGAAATACAAAGACGGGAGAAACTGTGATGAAATTTTCCGGGGAAAAAGTGGTGGAAATTTATGAGAAAATACAACAGAAACGTCCGATTATCCACTGTATCACAAATGCCGTGACGGTCAACGATTGTGCGAATATCCTTCTGGCGGCAGGTGCGTCACCGACGATGGCACACCATCCCTGTGAGGTGGAAGAGATCACGGCAGGTACAGCGGCACTGATCTGTAATTTCGGGGCCATCTCGGATTATGAGGCGATGAAGACTGCCGGAAAGCGGGCGCATGCGCTGGGACATCCGATCGTGATTGATCCGGTCGGGGTGTCGGGGTCTTCCTATCGGCGTGAAAAATGTCTGGAGTTGATGAAAATAATCCATCCGACCTGTATCCGGGGAAATTATTCGGAAATACAGGCATTGCTGCACAACTGTGGAACGGTTACTGGGGTGGATGCAGCCGAGGATGCGCTGGCGGAAGCAGAAGAAACGGATTTGCCGGAGCTGATGAAGCAGTATGCAAAGGAAAATCAGATGATTCTTGTCGCATCCGGAGAAACTGATCTGATCACGGATGGAAGCTGCGTCTACCGGTGTCATAATGGAAGCCCGATGATGGCAAGGATTACGGGAAGCGGCTGTATGTCCACCGTGATGCTTGGTGCTTTTTTAAGTGCGGAAAATTCGGTGGAGAGTGCAGTGGCATGCTGTGCGTTTACTGGCATTGCAGGAGAACTTGCGGCGAAAGAAATGACCGCGCAAAAGAGAGGGACGATGACGTTTCGCAACTGGTTTATTGATGCCGTGTCTTTGATGACACCGGAACAGTTGGAACATGGAACAGATGTGGACTGGTTTTAAAAGTACGAACGGAGAAGTGGATATAAATGGAAAATATAGTATTGAAAGCGTCCGACGGTTACGCGCTGAGTCTGGCGGTATTTGAACGTGAGCATCCGCGGGGATACATTCAGATCATTCATGGGATGGAGGAACATAAGGAGCGTTATGAGGCTTTCGCTGAACAGCTGTGGCAGGCGGGATTTACGGTGGTGACATCGGACATGCGGGGGCATGGGGAACATGCTCCAAAGCTGGGGTTCTTTAAAGAAAAAGACGGTGACCGTTATCTGTTGTCGGATCAGGTACAGATCACGGCATATATCAGGGAGCGGTTTCAAACGGAAAAGGTGATGATTTTTGCACATTCCATGGGAACCATCATTGCAAGGAATCTGCTTTGTACCCAGTCACACAGTTACGCAAAGGTGGTACTGAGCGGATTCCCGAATTATCCGGGAACACAGATTATCCGCATAGGGTTTTTCCTGACGAATTTGCTCACAAGGGCGCGTGGACCGATGTATCATTCCAAGCTGGTGCAGCAACTGTCAGTGGGAAATTTTAATAAGCAGGTAAAACATGCAAAAACCGAAGCGGACTGGATCTGTTCCGATGAGCAGGTGGTACAGGCATATCTGAAAGATCCGTATTGTGGGCATGGATTCAGCGTCTCCGCTTTTCACGATCTGTATATGCTGACTACAGCCATGCATCAGGTGTCAAATTACCGGGACGTAAATGAGGCATTACCGATTCTGATGATCCGCGGTAGCGAAGATCCGTGCACCGGGTATGAAAAAGGTGCCAAAGACAGTGTGGACACGCTGAAACAGGCAGGTTTTTCCAATATTTCCACAATTACCTATCCGCATATGCGCCATGAAATACTGAATGAGAAAGAAAATGAAAAAGTTTACGCGGATGTGATTGCATTTTACGAGAAAACGTGAGGTTGTGACTTGTAAAATCACAGGGGCTTTATTATAATGGTAGAAAAATGGTGTACTTTTGAAAAATGCACCACATAAATGCAAAAATGCATTTTAGAAAACAGGAGGAAACACAATATGGATCAGGAGAAAGTCATCGTCATTGACTTCGGTGGTCAGTACAATCAGCTGGTTGCACGCCGCGTCCGCGAGTGCAATGTGTACTGTGAGATTTATTCTTACCGTACCGACATCGAACAGATCAAGGCAATGAATCCAAAGGGAATTATCCTCACCGGCGGCCCGAACAGCTGCTATGAGGCAGATTCCCCGACATACACGAAAGAATTATTTGAACTTGGCATCCCGGTTCTCGGTCTGTGCTATGGTGCGCAGTTGATGAATCATATCCTCGGTGGAAAAGTAGAAAAGGCACCGGTACGTGAGTACGGAAAAACGGAAGTGTTCGTGGACAAGTCTTCTCCGCTTTTTGAGGGAGTGGCAACGGATTCGGCAGAAGGATCTACCATCTGCTGGATGAGTCATTTTGATTATATTTCCAAGCCGGCACCGGGATTTCAGGTGGTAGCACATACTGCTGACTGTCCGGTAGCGACAGATGAAAACCCGGAGAAAAAACTTTATGCAATCCAGTTCCATCCGGAAGTACTGCATACCGTAGAGGGAAGCAGGATGCTTCACAACTTTGTAAGAAATATCTGTGGATGTGCCGGCACCTGGCGCATGGATTCTTTCGTGGAGCATACAATCAAAGAGATCCGTGAAAAAGTCGGTGATGGAAAGGTTCTCCTTGCATTATCCGGAGGTGTGGATTCTTCTGTTGCAGCAGGACTTCTTTCCCGTGCAATCGGAAAACAGCTTACTTGCGTATTCGTCGATCACGGTCTGCTCCGAAAGAACGAAGGAGACGAGGTTGAGGAGGTCTTCGGACCGAACGGACAGTTTGACCTGAACTTTATCCGTGTCAACGCGCAGGAGCGTTATTATGGAAAACTTGCCGGTGTGACAGAACCGGAGAAAAAACGTAAAATTATCGGAGAGGAATTCATCCGTGTCTTCGAGGAAGAGGCAAAGAAGATCGGAGCCGTGGATTTCCTGGCACAGGGAACCATCTACCCGGATGTGGTAGAGTCCGGACTTGGCGGAGAATCCGCAGTGATCAAGTCCCACCACAACGTCGGCGGTCTCCCGGATTATGTGGATTTCAAGGAAATCATCGAGCCGCTGCGCAACCTCTTCAAAGATGAAGTCCGCAAAGCGGGTCTGGAGCTTGGCATCCCTGAGAAACTTGTCTTCCGTCAGCCATTCCCGGGACCGGGACTTGGTATCCGTATTATCGGTGAGGTAACTGCAGAGAAGGTTCGTATCGTGCAGGATGCCGATTACATTTACCGTGAGGAAGTGGATGCCGCGGTAGAGGAATACCGCAAAGAGCATGGAGAGGCACCGGAGTGGATGCCAAACCAGTATTTCGCCGCGCTCACCAATATGCGAAGCGTGGGTGTCATGGGCGATGAGAGAACGTATGACTACGCGGTTGCACTGCGTGCGGTCAATACGGTTGATTTCATGACAGCGGAAGCTGCCAATATACCGTTCGAGGTGTTACAGAAGGTTATGAGCAGGATTATCAATGAAGTGAAGGGGGTAAACCGCTGCTTCTATGATATTACCAGTAAGCCGCCTGGGACGATTGAGTTTGAATAAATCGAGTTGCTTAAAAAAGCCAGTGTTTATGCGGGTT
>ERZ772900.3035-NODE-3035-length-11397-cov-3.460413_pt1 | contig 11397 bp, 6 predicted proteins | sample MGYA00512124_ERZ772900 | MGnify/ENA primary metagenome ERZ772900 (study PRJEB29015, sample SAMEA2737716) | human gut metagenome | biome: human gut; feature: human-associated habitat; material: faeces | place: China | collected 2012 ... | reverse complement strand
TACCAGGCAAAAGAAAGAAGCAACTGACAAATACAGACAAAAACGAACAAATTATCGCTGACACCTCAGAAGAGACACCGGTGGCAGACGGCACACCCGATGAGACCGCCGGGGACGGCGAGGCGGATGCCGAAGAAGAGGCGACCCGCACGGAGACCCAGGAAGAAATCGAAATTACGGCAGAGCAGGTCACCCAGTATATGCAGAAGAAGAACTCCTGCGACGGCATCACATTCTACTACCGTCCGGAGGACTATGAGGATACCATTTCCGACGAGGATGTGGTGGATCTGCTGGACGACATCGAGCTGGCAGGCATCGACGATGCCACCGGCGAGGTGGTCTGCACCCTGGAAGAGGACAGCGACAACAGCGACTTCGTGGTATTTTTAAGCCCGGAGAGCCGCTGGCTGGTGTACATGGACCCGGAATATACCAAGGTCACCATGGTGCGCCAGATCGTTTCTTCCCTGGACAACGAGCTGCTGTTCCGCTCCCGGGACAACAAGACCCTGGAGCTGTACAACAAGGACTACGACGAAGTGGAACGCAGCTATACCACAGACGGCAAGGCGAAGGACGGCAAGGTCACTTATACCAACGAGGACGGCTGGCAGGTGGTGCTGGCAGATACCTATGATGCCGTGATCTCCTCTGCACGGTTCGTCACGGAAAACGACAAGCTGGCGCTGTATGTGGACGATGACACCGCAGTCATCGGACTCTACGACAAGGCGAAAGATAAAATGTGGTGGTCTACGCCCGAAAACGTGGGACACGACAAGACCGCAACCAATACCATTGTAGAGGACCTGTCCTCTTCGCTGAAAATGGTCTACGGCGAACCGGATGCCCGGAGTACTACCAATATGCGCTCCAGGGGCGACGCCAAAATTAAGGTCAAGGACAAGAGCAGCGGCGTGAAGATCACCTATTCCTTCAAAAAGGCAGGCATCACCGTTCCGGTGACCTACACCCTGGAGGATGACTACCTGGAGGCAAAGATCGACACTGCCGACATCGAGGAAGAAGATACCTCACAGTCCGGAAAGCTGGTCACATCCCTTTCCGTGCTCAGCAGCTTCGGCGCAGCGTCCTCTGCGGACACGGGCTATTTCGTGATCCCGGACGGCAGCGGCGCACTAATCCGTTTCAACAACGGGAAGAAAACGGCGAAATCCTATACCGGCTATGTGTACGGTTCGGATGTCACCGCCGTGGCACAGACCGAGCCGGCTGTGACTGAGCAGGTCTATCTGCCCATGTACGGCATCGTCAACGGCGACAACGCCATGATGGTGGTCTGCACCGAGGGCGACTCCAACGCCAAGCTGACCGCAAGCGTCAGCGGACAGTCCAAGAGCAGTTTCAACATCTGCGGCTTTGACTTCACCGTCCGGGATTCGGATACCTACTATATGTCCGGCGACAACAGCACGGCGCTCACCGTGTTTGAGGACGGCGACATGAAAACCGATACGCTGGCGGTGCGGTATTATCCGCTGGAGACCGAGGACACCCCGGATTACACCGATGTGGCTGAGGCATACCGGAACTACCTTACCGAAGAGGCAGGGGTGACTGATACGGCAGAGGACACCGACCCCGGACTGTACCTCAACTTCTACGGCGGCACCATAAAGGAGAAATCCGTGCTGGGCGTGCCGGTGAAAATGAAAACAGCGCTCACCAGCTTTGAGCAGGCGGAGCAGATTTTGCAGGATCTGTCGGACGGCGGCGCCGAGAATATGAAGGTGCAGTATTACAACTGGACCAACGCCGGCATTTCCGGCAAGGTGGATCTGAAGGCAAAGGCTGCCGGCTGCCTGGGCGGAAACAGCGACTGGAAGGCGCTGCAGAGCTATGCGGATTTCAACGGCGTGACTCTGTATCCGGCAACGGACAATGAGACGTTCAAGTCCGGCAACGGGTACTACACCTTTACCGATACTACCGTCCGCATCTCCGGTTCCTATGCCCGCATCTATGACTACAACCTGGCATACGGCACACAGAGTACGGCAAACAAGCCCCTGTCCCTGCTGTCTCCGGCGACCTTCACCGAGATCGCTGAAAAGCTCACCGGGAACTATCAGGATAAATCCCTGTCCCGTGTCTCCCTGGGCAGTCTGACCACAGCCCTCTACGGGGACTACGGCAAGCAGGAGATCTCACGGGATAAGGCACAGCAGCTGCTGGAAGAGTCCTATCAGAAGATCACAGACGGAGACATCACCCTGCTGGCAGACGGGGCAAACGCCTATGCGCTGCCCTATGTTCAGGAGATCACCGATGTGCCGCTGCAGTCCAGCGGATTCGATGTGTTTGATGAGGACATCCCGTTCTATCAGATCGTGATGCACGGACTGAAATCCTATGCCGGCAGCGCCGTGAATGCCTCGGCAACGCCGGAAGAGACCGTGCTGCTCTCCATTGCATCCGGCAGCAGCCTGCACTTCGACATGATCGGCGAAGAGACCAGCACGCTGAAAGACACTGCGCTGAACAGTCTCTATTATGCCAGCGCCGAAAGCTGGACCGATTATGCGGCACAGAGCTATGCGTTCTCCAAGGCGGTGCTTTCCGGACTGGGCGACCAGACCATCACCGGCTATGAGAGAAACGGCGATGTCATTACCACCACATATGCAAACGGCACGGTGGTAGAAACCGACCTGTCGAAACAGACCGTCACCGTAGACGGCAAGGCTTACGCCATGGCGGATTATGTGGAAGAAGGGAGCTGGAACGAAGCATGAAAATGGCATATGAAAAACGAAAGAGTATGTACGGCTACTGCTTCATTGCGCTGTGGTTTATCGGCGCACTCATATTCTTTCTGATCCCGGTGGTGGAATCCCTGTTCTACTCGTTCCGGGAAGTCAGCCCGGACACCGGCGGCATGGTCGGTCCGTTTGTGGGACTGGACAACTATAACTATGCGTTCAACGTAGACCCGAACTACCGCCAGTACCTGGTCAAGGTGCTGAAAGACACCGCCTGGAAAACGCCGCTGATTCTGGTGTTCTCCCTGTTCGTGGCAGTCATTCTGAACCAGAAGTTCAAGGGACGGACATTCTCCCGTGCCGTGTTCTTCCTCCCGGTCATCATTGCCACCGGTCCGGTGTACAACATCATCAACGGCAACCTGCAAAGCACCGGCAACAGCGATGCCAGCCAGTTTTCCACCATGTTCTCCACTGACCTGCTGGGTCAGCTGATGGAGTTCCTGGGCATCTACGGCATCTCCGACAGTATGCAGACCACCATTGAAACGGTGTCGGACAACATCTTCGGCATCGTCTGGAACTCCGGCATCCAGATTCTGATCTTCCTGGCGGCGCTCCAGAACATTCCGGTCTCCGCCAAGGAGGCGGCGCAGATGGAGGGTGCGACGGCGTGGGAATACTTCTGGAAGATCACCCTGCCCTACGTCAGCCCCATGATCCTAGCGTGCTTTATCTTTACCATCATTGATTCCTTCACCGACCCGAACAACGTGGTCATGGGTCGTATCCTCGACCTGCAAAGCGACTGGCAGTACGGCCCGGCATCGGCAATGGCGTGGGTATACTTCGCCATTGTGCTGGCGGCGGTGGGTATCATTACCGCAATCCTCAACAAGTTCATTTACTACGAAGTAGACTAAAAAGGAGATGTCAGTTATGGAAACAACAAAAAATAAGCCGCTGGCATCCCCGAAAGCGGATGCCCAGGTGGGCAACGGCATGAGCAAGCGTGAGGCTCGGAAGATCCGCATGAAGAGCATGAACAAGTCCGAGATCGCCTATATGCGCCGGAAACGGGTGTTTGAGGCAGTCTGGCCGTTTTTCCGGTTCTTCATCCTTTTCGGACTCTGCTTTGTCATCCTCTATCCGCTGATCTATATGATCAGCTGTGCGTTCCGTGACCCCACGGACATGAGCGACCCCACCGTTATGTGGATTCCTCGTCACCTCACCTGGAGCGTTATCAAGGATACTGCCAATGTCATGGACATCTGGAGCACGCTGAAAACCACGCTCCTGCTGAATGTGGGCTGCTCGCTGGTACAGGTGGCATCCTGCGCACTGGCAGGTTATGGTTTCGCCCGGTTCAAGTTCAAGGGAAAGGGCATTCTCTTCGGCATCGTCGTCATGATGATCCTGGTGCCGTCGCAGATCATCTCCATTCCCCAGTACATGATGTTCCGGAACTTTGGTTTCGGCAGCCTGTCGGTAAATCTCATCAACTCCAAGCTCTGTATGTACCTGCCGGCAGCCATGGGCAACGGCATCCGTGCCGGACTGATGATCTTCATTTTCCGTCAGTTCTTCAAGGGTCTGCCCAAGGAGCTGGAAGATGCCGCATATCTGGACGGCTGCGGTCCGCTCCGCACCTTCGTCCAGGTCATGATCCCCAACGCATCCTCCTCGTTTCTGACCGTGTTCCTGTTCTCCGTAGTCTGGTACTGGAATGACTACTATGTCAGCTCCACCTTCTTCACCAAGAACCAGACCATTGCGCTGATGCTGAAAAATCTGAGCACCCTGCTTTCCCAGCAGCTGTTCAACAACGCAGATGTCAGCCCCAGAGAACAGATCGTCTGGATGGAGGCAGGCTGTCTGATCGCAATTCTGCCCATTCTGATTATGTATGTGTTCCTCCAGAAGTATTTCACCGAAGGTATCGAACGCTCCGGTCTGGTTGGTTAACATTTCGAAATAAGATGTACCCGGTCTTTTGCAGACGGGTTCTGAAAGGCGCTTTCCGCTGGGAGAGCGCCTTTTGGTTTTTCTATCTATCCTTATATAGAAAGAGACCAAATGTTCCGCACCCCTTTTCCCGAATCTGCATACGTTAAGGATGTAAGGGCAGCGCTGTGTGCTGTCCGGAAATCTATTTTTCAGGAATGCCTTGCGGCAGTGCTTTCAACAGGTTTTCCACGTAGAAATGAGTGGAAAAGTTGAAAACCTGTTGAAAACATCACTTTTTCACTGTGGAAAACCGCAGAAATGCGGAGCGGAGGGAAAAACTATGACATCCGACAATGTGATTCTTGTGGCAGGCGGAGACCTGCGGCAGCAGTACGCCGCCCGGCGGCTGCGGCAAAAGACCGGGGCAGACGTATGGACGTTGGGACTTCCGGCGCAGTCCGGGCTGCACAGTGCGGAAACGCTGGAGGAAGTGCCGGCGTATGACGTTCTGGTGCTGCCTGTTCCGGCGAGTCCGGACGGAACAACTGTCCCGGCACCGTTCGGAAAGGCGGCGCTCCCGCTGGAGACGCTGGCGGCGCACGGCAAGCCCGGGGCGCTGGTGCTGGGCGGAGCGTGCGGCGGCATTCTTCCGTGGCTGGAATCCCGGGGACTGGCGGCGGCGGACTATCTCCGCCGGGAGGAACTCTGCCTGGCGAATGCCGTGCCGTCTGCGGAGGGCGCCATCCAGATCGCCATGGAAGAGACCGCCCGGACGCTGCACGGCACGGCAGCGCTGGTGATCGGCTACGGCAGGATCGGCATGGCGCTTGCGCCACGGCTGCGTGGCCTGGGGATGGATGTGACCGTCTGCGCCAGACGGTGCGAGACCCGGGCGCTGGCAGAGATGCAGGGATTCGCTGCCGTGCCGATGGAACAGCTCCCGGCTGCGGCAAAGGCAGCCCCGGTGATCTTCAACACCGTCCCGGCGCTGGTGCTGGATGAAACTGTGCTGAAAGGGCTGCCGCAGGAAACCTTGGTGATCGACCTGGCGTCCCGTCCCGGCGGCACGGACTTCGAGGCGGCAAAACGCCTGAGAACACGTGTGGTGTGGGCATTGTCCCTTCCGCCGGAAATGCGGCGTTGACACACGCTGGAAAGGGGTTCCAGGCGTCAAAAATGTTGAAAAGTCGGTGGAAAGACTGTTGAATTGAGAATTCCAGGCTGAAAATTGTGAAAAAGCGACAAAAACGGGGATAATATCCAGCAAAGAATCTAAAGAAAATTGAGTCAATGGGCTTGACACGGGCGCAATAATATGTTAAAATACGTATGTAAATTGTTTACGAGGGCTTTTTATAGGTGCTTGTAAGCATGAAGATTGCCGCAGCGTGCGTCTTTCGGGTATGGAAGCGGGATTGCCCGGATGCGAATGCGACTGTTGGGGTTGGATGAATCACATCCATGCAGACGGCAATGAAACTCAACTAAAAGAGAGGTAAAGAAAAATGAAGAAGACATTCAACAGACTTCTTGCTGCAACTGTCGCAATTCCGGTTGCACTGGGTCAGATTCTTGCAATTTCTGCAAACGCTGCGGAAGCTCCGGCAGCAATGCAGGTCACCGCAGATCAGCTGCTGAAGGTAAACCCGGAGACTGGTTTCCCGACTGACGCTGAGGGCGATACCATTGAATACACAGTAGAGTCCGACTGGAACACTGTACTGGGTAAGAAGGTAGAGTCTGCTGCAAACGGCAAGACCATCACCCTGAATGCTAAGGATCTGGTTGCTGGTTTCAACACCAACAACTACTACGCTGGACTGCTGAAGGACATCGTAAACGCTTCTGAAAATCCGACCGCTACGGTAGAAAACGGCGTTGTAACGATCTCCGGCACTGCTGATCTGGAAAGCTATCTGGCTCCGCAGCTGAAGGACAAGCTGGCTGGCATGAGCGGCTATGAGAACGTAACTCTGGATACTTCCATCCTGAAGGGCGTTGCTTACACCGCAAAGATCACCACTGATCTGGCAAACAGCAAGGAAGTAAAGGCTGACCTGAGCTTCACAGCCGGCGGTAAGACCTACACTGTAGATACTGCTACAGATTACATGAACGCTGTATATGACAGCCTGGAATCCCAGGTTGAGGCTGCTGTTGACCAGAAGGTCAAGGATCTGGCAAAGCAGTACGGCATGACAGAAGATGAAGTTCGTGCAAACGCTGACTTCGACATCGCAGGCGACCTGGCAGCTCTGAAGGCTGAGACCGACAAGCTGGGCAGCAAGATCGACACCGTGAAGAAGAAGTATGACGCTGCAAAGAACCTGTCTACTGCAACTAAGACATACGGCACTGCTGATGAGGCAATCGCAGCTGGTGTTAACTATGCTGTAAAGAAGGGCATCCAGTCCGCAGCGAACCTGCCGACAACCGTTAATGGTCTGGTTGGCAAGTACGGCGCACAGTTCGACAAGGCTGTTTCTTCTGTAAACAGCAGCCTGCAGGATGCCGGCGTAAATGTTGAGATCGCTGTAAAGTCCGGCGATGTTGCTGCTCTGCTGAACGGCGCGTCCAATGTAACTGTTGGCGCAGCTGCCGGCACTTACACCGCTACTTTCGAAGTTGCTGATGCTGAATACGATGCAGTTGTTGCATATGTAAAGGCTGAAGTTGCAAAGAGCGACAAGCTGGCAAACAAGGAAGTTGAAAGCGTAGAGACCACCAAGACTGTTACCGTTAAGGGCGCAGCTGCTGGCACTGCATCTTTCAATGTTGAGCGTGACGTTGTTGTTGTTCTGAAGGATAAGGAAACCACAACTTCCACTTCTGAAACAACTGATACTACAGAGACCACTGTAACAACTGCAACTGGCTCTGACACAGATACCAACACGCAGACTACTGTAACAACTGTATCTGGCTCTGAAACAAACACTGAGACGAATACTGAGACCAACACCAATACCAATACAGAAACTAACACTGAGACCAACACCAATACCAATACAGAAACTAACACAGAAACTAACACTGAGACCAACACAGAAACCAATACCGAAACTGGAACCGGCACTGGCACAGGCACAACCGAGACTCTGCCGACTGGCGTTTCTTCTGTAGAGGTTAAGCTGGTTGACGCTGAGACCGCTGAGGACATCTACCTGTCCAACGAAGAGTCCTTCGACGTTGCTGGTTTGATCGAGTCCGTAACTCTGCACCTGGAAGACGGTACTGACTATCAGGTACAGGATCCGGCAACTGCAATTGACTTTGCAATGACTCCGGCCGAGGCTTATGCAACTGTTGACCAGAAGGCTGGTGCAGGCAAGGTTTACTTCAACGGCGAAGTTGGTCTGAAGTACAAGGGTGAAGAAGATCTGACCATCAGCGAAACCGTTAAGGTTGCTGTAGCTCTGAAGGGCGACACAAACCTGGATGGTAAGGTAACAAGTACTGACCTGTACGACACCATGCTGTACATCGCACTGAAGGGTGCTGGTGAGAAGGAATACTTCGACACCGTAAAGAATGGCACTGCACTGGAGACCAAGCTGGCTTACCTGGCATCTGATATTGATACCGAGTCCAAGGCTGGTGCAAACACAGACGATGCTAAGCTGGATTCCACCGATATGCTGTACACTCAGGTATACCAGGCATACAACGGTGCTGGTGAACACATCGACTGGGCAGAGGCTCTGAAGATCGCTAACGGCGGTAAGTAAGAATCTCTTTTCCCGCAACTCTTATTTAAGCTTGTATATGTTGGTGGTGTGAGGTGCATATCACACCGCTGATATATCACATATAATTTTATTCTTGAAAGGAAATAGAAACAATGAAGACTACATTGAAAAAGACAATGGCAGCTCTTTCTGCTGCTGCTGTTGTAGCTGCATCCGCTGCTGTTATGGCTATTCCGACAAGTGCTGCAGGTATGTCCCTGACTATCGGTAGCGCAACTCTGACCGAGTCTGAACTGAAGGCTGCTAACTATGAAGTTACCCTGCCGATCGGTTCTACCGCTGAATTCAACAGCGTAGGCGTAGGCGTTACTCTGCAGGATGGTCTGTCCTATGTAAAGAAGGGCATGAAGGTTACTGCTGATGGCGCTTCTGGTCTGGCTGTAGAGAGCAACGGCTTCGTATTCATGCCGTTCAGCTATGCAACTGTTCCGCTCGAGGCTCTGCCGGCTGGTCAGTTCGCTCAGATCACTGTACAGGTTCCGTCCACAGCTAAGGCTGGCGACGTATTCAACCTGACCATCGCTGGTAAGGATTCTGACGGTACTGTTATGGAATACAAGAACGGTGTAACCGGTGAAACTGGTGAGGCTGGTTCTGGCGCAGGCACCATCACTATCGTTGCAGATGCAACCGATGCTCCGACTGAAGCTCCGACAACTGCTCCGGTAGCAACTGGCACAACTGCTGCTACTACAACCACTAAGAAGGCTGCTGCTGCTAAGTCCACTTCTTCTCCGAAGACTGGCGACGCTCTGCCGGTAGCTGGCGTAGCTGTAGCTGTAGCTGTAATCGGTGGCGTAGCACTGGTAGCTAAGAAGAGAAAGTAAGCTTTCGCTGCGATAGCAGCAAATAGCGCAACTGAATCTTAACGCATTTTATGCGTGAAAAGAGGACATCTCCTTCGGGAGGTGTCCTCTTTGTTTTTTCCGGCGCATAGAGTATAGCGAGGTGATAGCATCATGATCGCAATTTATGCCCGTCAGTCGGTGGAGCGCCCCGATTCCATTTCTATTGCCATGCAGGTGGAACACTGCCGCCGCATCTGTCCTGCCGAGGCGGAGGTGCGTGTGTTTACTGACCGGGGCTTTACCGGAACCAACACCCACCGCCCGGCGTTCCGGGAAATGCTGGAGGCGGTGGAACAGGGCGAAGTGGAAAGCGTCTATGTGTATAAGCTGGATCGGATTTCCCGTTCCCTCTGCGACTTTGCCGCAATGATGCAGACGTTCCGCCGCCGGAATGTGACGCTCCACTCCGTCCGGGAGAGTTTCGACACACGGACGGAGATCGGTGGAATGCTGCTGAATCTGCTGATGATGTTTGCGGAGCTGGAGCAGAAAACCATCGCCGGTAGAGTCCGGGACAATTACTACGCCAGAGCCGCCCAGCAGCTGGCACTGGGCGGAACGCCGCCGTATGGATACACCGGGAAAAACGTCCGCATCTCGAACCACACCGCCACTATTCTGGAAGTTCAGCCCGACGAGGCGGCGCAGGTGCAGGCGTTTTATACGGGCTACGGCATCGCCGGGCAGAACGTGGAACAGCTGGTGCAGGCGGCAAACCGTTCCGGCAGCCGCACCCGAAACGGGGCGAACTGGTCGAACAGCGCCGTTTTGCGTATCCTGCGCAGCCCGGTGTATGTCCGGGGCGACCTCCGGAGCGCTGTCTTTTTGCAGGAACAGGGCGTGGAACTGACCCATCCGCTGGAACAGTACTGCCAGGGCAACGGCTACCTGGTCTACGGCAGTCCAGCCGCACGCCACGGCGCAAAGCTGACCCGGCTGCAGGGAGAACATATGGCGGCAGGGTTTCACCCCGGCATCGTGGACAGCGACCTGTGGCTGAGCGTCCAGGAACGGCTGGCGGCTCGTGGCGGCTGTACCAACCGTGGCACAGGTCATCGCTCCTGGCTCCAGGGGCTGGCGGTTTGCGGTCTCTGCGGCGCACATTGCTACGCCCGAAACAACGGCAAGGGCGCAGCGTATACCTATTTCGTCTGCCGGGGCAAGCGCCAGGGCATCTGTCCCGGCATCCCCGGTCTGCGCACCCAGTGGGTGGAGGACGCCGTTTCGCCCATTCTGGCACAGCAGGCAGAACAGCTTTTGCCCTATGCGGAGACAACGCCCCGGCTCGACCCGGCGGCGGTGGCGCTGGAGGAACTGGAACAGCGGATGCGCTGCCTGGCGGCGGAATTGTCCCAGCCCACGGCGGCGGCAGATTTTCTCCGGGAAGAGCTGAACCGCCTGGCACAGGAGCGCCGGGAACTGGAACAGCAGCTGCGCAGGGAATCGACCGGACGAACGGAAACACCTGCCGGCAGCTGGGCGGCGTGGTGGGAGACTGCCGGGCTGGAACAGCGCAGACAGGCGGCGGCGCTGCTGCTCCGGGAGGTAAGGCTCTATCCCGACCACGGCGAGGCGGTTTTGCACTGAAAATGTGCCAACGCCGCACCGCCGCTCCGGGAAAGGTTGCACCCATGACCGCCGGGGAGATCATCGCAGACACCATTTGCAACATTCTCGAAGAGAGGAGACTCGCCCATGAACGACTTGACAGGTGAGCGGATCGGGTTTGTGGTGACCGGTTCGTTCTGTACCTTTTCCGCCGCATTCGCAGAGGCGGCAAAGCTCCGGGCAGCCGGGGCAGAGCTGACGCCGATCTTTTCCGAACACGCCGCCGGGACGGACACCCGTTTCGGAAAGGCGGCAGACCGGGTGGCAGAGCTGGAAGAGATCTGCGGCAGAAAAGCCATCCGCACCATCCCCGACGCCGAACCGCTGGGACCGAAAAATATGCTGGATCTGCTGGTGGTTGCGCCGTGTACCGCCAACACCGCCGCCAAGCTTGCCTACGGCATCACCGACAATACGGCAACCATGGCGGTGAAATCCATGCTCCGGCGGCAAAAACCGGTGTGCTCCGGTACTGATTCTGGTAGGATTGATGATGATGTCTTCTATCAAGAAAGT
>ERZ772900.3033-NODE-3033-length-11403-cov-4.376630_pt1 | contig 11403 bp, 5 predicted proteins | sample MGYA00512124_ERZ772900 | MGnify/ENA primary metagenome ERZ772900 (study PRJEB29015, sample SAMEA2737716) | human gut metagenome | biome: human gut; feature: human-associated habitat; material: faeces | place: China | collected 2012 ... | reverse complement strand
AAAAAGTATATAAAAGGGATGGCTCATATAGATACGGGGAAAAAGATTTGGAGATTTTTGTGGACAATTCCGGCAACTTTTTATCTGTTTTGGTATCATGGGCTTTATTTTAGTACAAAATCATCAATTGAGTTAGCAATGGACCCGGTTAATATGATTTTTACGTTTTTTATTAATCTTGGAGCTTTGGTTGTTTATACGGTTATTGTTAATTCTATGGCTGAATTTCAATATAATCTTAATTTGGAAGAAGAAAAGAAACAGCTTGAAATTGAAAATCTTTGTTTTGAAAATATGAAGAAGCAAATGGAATCTACAAGGAGGGCGCGTCACGATTTGAAGCATCATATGAAGGCTGTTCACACAATGGCAGAAAACAATGAGTGTAAGAAAATTACAGAGTACATAGAAACATATTTGGAACACGTGTCATTAAAGAAGCCTTTGGTTTATTGCACCAATTTTACTTTAAATGCACTGATTGTATATTATGTTCAGCAGGCGGAAGCTCACAAAATAAAGTTAAAGTTAAATATTGAGTTGCCGGAAGAAACCAATGTTAAGGAGGCAGATTTAACAGTATTGTTTGGAAATCTTTTGGAGAATGCAATTGATGCCTGTGATGAGGTGCAGGAAAATAAAAGATATATTAATTTAAAAATCTACAAGCCTAATTCAGATTCAATAGTTTTCTATATTGAGAATGGTTTTAATGGAAGTATTAAAAAGAAAAATCAGCAATTTCTGACAACTAAGGCTAACGGCAACGGTATTGGAATTGAGTCGGTAAAATATGTTGTTCACAAATACAACGGAGACGTTAATATAAAAACAGACGAAAACAAATTTATCGTTTCAGGAGTTTTATTACAACCACTTGACGCCACAAAATAACCGTTGGACGCCAGCTTATAGATTTCTTATATATTATTTTTTTATAATAATGTTGTAACAGACAAGGTACGATAAAAAAGGAGGATAATATATGAGGAGAAAATGGAAAAAATTACTAAGCACAACATTGGCATTGGCAATGGTTGTAACAACTATTGGAGTACGTGAAGTGCCGGTAAGTGCAGCGGAAGAAGAGGATACAAATGAGAGTGTGGTTTATATGGATGACATGGCATATGATACCACAACAGGACATTTTTATAAGTTAAGTAGTGTGGGAACATACGAGCAGGTAAATGCAGAAGCTAAGGAAAGCGGCGGCTACCTTGCCTGTATTTCTTCAGCAGAAGAGAATGAGATAGTTGCAAAGGTTTCAAGTACAGGAAAAACAACTACATCATCTTATATTGGACTTATGAGAAATAAGGAAAATATTCAGGAATGGATGTGGGCAGATGGAAGCGAAGTAAATTACACTAATTGGAACGAAGGTGAACCTAACAGTGAAAATGAAACAGTAGCGGAAATTTACGATAGCACAAGAAGTTCAGGTGCAGAAAAATGGAATGACTGTACTGTGTCAAGTAGAAATACAGGTGTCATAGAATACAATGAATGTATTCATCCTGAATCACAGTATGTTGTAAAGAATAAAACTTTTGCAGACTGTGAGCAGGGAGGTTACACAGGAGATACTTATTGTGGATTCTGTGATGAAAAGATAGCAGATGGAAAAGAGACAGAGCCGGGAGGACATGCAGAGGCTGTTATTGATGAAAAAACAGTAAAAGAGGCAACATGTACAGAAGATGGCTATACAGGCGATAAGATTTGCCCTACATGTAAGAAGGTTTTGGAACATGGGAAAACAACTCCGGCCAATGGACATACAGAGTCAGAAGAGCTTCGTAAGGTTAGGGAAGCAAGCTGTTATTTAGATGGTTATACAGGTGAAATATATTGTACAGTTTGTGGAGAAACATTAGAAGCCGGGGATGCCATTACAAAATTAGAACATAAATATGAAGATAATGTATGTAAAAACTGTGGAAGAATTAATAATGCCCAGTTAGATACAACATATACATCAAAGACAACAAATTTATATCCGTTCCAGGTAATACAGTTTAAGGCACCTGAAAATGGAAAGTACAAGTTTTATTGTGAAAATATTACAGTTTGGGATTCATATGGCTATTTATTTAAAGAAGAAAACTTTAATGACCAGGTTATAATAGACGGAATAGAAAAGTTTAACGCAAAAAAGGCAGATTCAGGTGCAGAAATACCTACGTTGAGTGGTTATTGGAAGTGCGACGATGAACATGGTAAAAATAGCGCACCTGCAATAACAGCAGAATTAGAGAAAGATAAGACGTATTATTTTGTTGTAGGACCTTATTCAACAGCTACAGGTGAATTTAGAATAACAATAACATGTGCTCATGAGAAAACACACATAGAAGGAAGAACTTTTTCGAATTGTATAGTAGGTGGCTATACAGGGGATATAGTCTGTGATACATGTGGAAAAGTTGTGGAACAGGGACAGACTTTGGAACCGGGTGAACATCAGGAAGCAGTATTAGATGTTAAAGATGCAACCTGCTATGTAACGGGTTATACAGGCGATACATATTGTAGTGTTTGTAATAAAAAATTAGCAGAGGGAACAGTTACTCCAAAACTTGAACATGAATATGAAGATAATGTATGTAAAAACTGTGGAAGAATTAATAATGCCCAGTTAGATACAACATATACATCAAAGACAACAAATTTATATCCGTTCCAGGTAATACAGTTTAAGGCACCTGAAAATGGAAAGTACAAGTTTTATTGTGAAAATATTACAGTTTGGGATTCATATGGCTATTTATTTAAAGAAGAAAACTTTAATGACCAGGTTATAATAGACGGAATAGAACAGTTTAACGCAAAAATGGAGAATAATGCTGGAGACGATCCTAGATTAAAAGGTTATTGGTATACTAACGATGATGATGGCGTAGGCTCGGCACCTGAAATAACCGCAGAATTAGAGAAAGATAAGATATATTATTTTGTTGTAGGACCTTATTCAACAGATACAGGTGAATTTAGCATAACAATAACATGTACTCATGAGAAAACACACAGGGAAGGAAGAACACTTTCAGACTGTACAGAGGGTGGTTACACAGGTGATGTTATTTGTGATACATGTGGAAAACTTGTGGAACAGGGACAGACTTTGGAACCGGGTGAACATACAGTTGAGGTTGTGGATGCCAGAGAAGCAAATTGTTATATCGAAGGAAAAACAGGTGAAGAAAAATGTTCAGTATGTGATAAAGTATTAAAAGAAAATAAGGTAATACCAAAGCTCGAACATAAATATGAAAATGATATTTGCAAAAATTGTGGAAGAATAGAGAATGCTAAAAAAGGCACAGAATATTCTTCGCATATAACAAAAGGAATTCCAATTCAGGTAATAGAGTACACTGCACAGGAAACTGAAAAAATTCTTTTTGAATGTAATAACACAAAATATTGGTATAATATTGGATACTTGTTTGACGAAACAAATTATAGCGATGAAATGCTTGAGGAGGAACTTGAAAAATATTATTCAGGAGATACCGACCGTATAATCTTAAAAAACTATCTGACAAAAAATGAGTCTGGTGGTGGAAAAGGAGCTCCGGCAGTTAAATATAAGGTTCAAAAAGATAAGAAATATTACTTGGTGATAGTTCCATATGACGATAACTATGGAGAATTTACTGTAAAGATTGATTGTCCACATGATAGGACACATATAGAAAATGAAACAATTAAAACATGTTCAGAAGGTGGTTATACAGGAGATGTTATATGTGATTTATGCGGAAAAGTTGTAAAACATGGTGAAAACATAGAACCTGACAGTGAACATAATTACATTAATTATAAGTCAATTGAACCTACATGTAATGAATATGGTAAACGTTATTTAAAATGTGTGAATTGTGGAAATGAGAAAGTTTTAGAAGATGAAGACTATGGATATGCAGATCATAGGTATGTCTTAGTTAATAGCGTAAAGGCAACATGTACAACTGACGGATATTTAGGTGACAGTAAATGTAAGTATTGCGGTTTGGAAAATGAAAACCAGCCGGAAAATAAGGTCATAAAGGCATATCATGATATGGATCCGGAAGAAATAGATTCATGTTTGATAAAGGATTATAAAAGTGTAGAAGCAACATGTGAAAAAGAAGGCTACACAGGAGATGTATATTGCACAATATGCCATAAAGTTATTAAAGAAGGCAAAACAATTGAGAAATTAGAGCACTCATTTAAAGATGGCAAGTGTATGGAATGTGGCGCTGACGAGGAAGTAGTAAAAAGCGAGAAAGACGGTTACTATGAAATTTCTACATTTGACCAATTAATTACATATTTGAAAAATGTAGAGTCAGGAATCAGCGGAAAACTTATAAATGATATAGAGTTTCCGGAAAATTATGATGATGAAGATGACGTTATTGGAAGAAAAACACTGAAAAATAGTACTTTTGATGGCAATGGTCATAAAATATCAGGAATTAATTCAAATGGAACTCAAACAAAGTTATTCGATGATATTTACGTAAGTGAAATAAAGGATCTTGAAATCGAATGTAAAGAAAAAGAAGGTGGCAGAGGTTTGGGCGTCTACCTTGCAAATTCTACTATTGATTCAAAATTTACAAACTGTAGTATTACAGGTAATAGGATTGAAATAGACGGTTATTGTTCAGCTATGATAAGGGAAGCATATGCGAGTGAATTTATACATTGTATAAATAATGCAGACATTATATACAACAATGATACGCAGATAGTGGCAGGATTGGTATGCGAGGCAGAGAATTGTATTTTTGATAAATGTGAAAATAATGGAAATATTGCTACCACGAAGGCATATGTAGTTGGTGGTATTATTGCTCAAGCTAAAAATTGTATTATAAAAGACTGTATTAACAGAGGTGACATTACAACTTATGGTTATACAGCAGGAATTGTTGCAGGAGTTACTAATACAGATAATAGACCATGTACAACATCAATAACAGGATGTACAAATGAAGGCAAAGTGGAAAGTATAGCAAAGGGTAATCATACTTATACAGCAGGAATATGTATTATATATAATGGGTCTAATGGATCAACATATGCCGATGAATTAATTATAAATAATTGTGTTAATAACGGTGAAATTGAAGGAGATACAGTAGCAGGAATAATTGGTAACAGTTCTGGAAATTTGAAATTATCAGACTGCGAAAATAACGGTGCCATTAATGGACGATATAGTGCAGGCGGAATCGCACAATGTATAGAAAATAAAAATAGTAATGAGGCTGAAGTAAGCAACTGTATTAATAATGGTAATGTATTTGGTGGCGAAGAAGCAGCAGGAATAATTGATTATGCGGAAGGTATAACTGTTACAAACTGTATAAATAACGGAAATATTTCATCAAATGGTTATGTAGGCGGAATATTTAGTTATACTTCTTCTGTAAAAGGAACAGGACTTGTTAACAATGGTAAAATAAGTGGTTTGGAAGATATTGGTGGAATCAGCGCATATGATGAAGGCAATTCAATATTTAGCAAGTTATATAATACAGGTGTAATTGATGAGGAAAACATAGGTGCTCAAGTAAGTAATCTTGTTAAATTGGGAGAAAGTTCAACAGGCGAGGAACTTGAAGAAGAGCATAAGCATGATTATGTTGCATTATCAACAGTAACAAAGGCAACAACTGAAAAAGACGGTTACATAGAAAAAAGATGTAAATGCGGTCAGACAGAAAAACAGCCTATAAAACAGATTAAGAGTGTTGATATTTCAAATACAAAATTTGAATATACAGGAAACAGCATTACTCCAACAGTAACTGTAAATGATACAGATGACAAGGTGATTTCATCTGAATACTACACAGTAACTTACAGAAACAAAGCAACAGGCAAGGCAGTAAATGAAGTAAAGGAAGTTGGAACATACGAAGTAGTTGTAACTTTCAAGGACTTATATGAAGGTCAGGTTGTAAAACAGATTGTTGTTGAAAATACAAATAAGCCATCAAATCCAAAAACTGACAATCCTAATGCTGGAGGTAAGGTATCCGCAAAAGTAACAAAACCTGCAAAGGTTAAAGGTGTTTCTGCAAAGAACAATAAGAAGAAATCATTAACAGTAAAATGGAGAAAAGTAAATGGCGTAAAAGGCTATCAGCTTAGATATGCAACAAACAAGAAAATGAAAAAGGCCAAAATAATAACAATTACAAAAAACAAACTTGTAATCAAAAAATTGGCAAAGAAGAAATACTACATTCAGGTTTGTGCATACAAAGTAGACAGTAACGGAAAGAAAGTCAAAGGAAAATGGAGTGCAAAGAAGGCTATAAAAGTTAAAAAATAGCAAGTTAGAGAAACAGTAAAGTTAGAGAATTATTTAAGTTAGATAATCAGTAAAGCTAGAGAAATAGTAGAGTTAGATAATTATTTAAGTTTACCTAAACGGGGCGCTGTGTCGATGAAGCAATATCGATACAGCGCCTTAATAGTTGGAGAGGATGGAATTTTTTTGTTATAATAAATGAATAAATATGCAGCTAAAGTATTGCCAAATAGGGTGAAAAAAACTATAATTTTTTTGGTGAAAAATTTTAAAAGACTATGTTAGTTGGTGAAAACCAGAGAGAAGATTAAGTAAAAAATATTAGAGGAGAGACTGAAATGAAAACAAGAATTGGTATTTTAGGTTATGGTAACCTTGGAAAAGGTGTTGAATGCGCAGTTAAAGAAGCTAATGATATGGAATTAGTTGCTGTATTTACAAGAAGAGATCCTAAGAATGTAACTATTTTAACAGAAAATGTTCCGGTATGTCATATTGATGAAGCAGCAGACTGGAAAGACAAGATAGATGTTATGATTTTATGTGGTGGTAGTGCTACAGATCTTCCTGTACAGACTCCACAGTTTGCTTCAATGTTTAACGTAATTGACAGTTTTGATACTCACGCAAGAATTCCTGAACATTTTGCAGCAGTAGATAAGGCGGCTAAGGAAGCTGGAAAAGTAGCAGTTATTTCAGTAGGTTGGGATCCTGGAATGTTCTCACTTAACAGAGTTTATGCTAATGCAATTCTTCCAGATGGAAAAGATTATACATTCTGGGGCAAAGGTGTAAGCCAGGGACATTCAGATGCAATTCGTAGAATCAAAGGCGTTAAGAATGCAAAGCAGTACACAATCCCTGTTGAAAGTGCTTTGGAAAGAGTTAGATCAGGTGAAAATCCTGAACTTACAACAAGAGAAAAACATGAAAGAGAATGTTTTGTTGTATTAGAAGAAGGTGCAGATGCTGCAACAGTAGAGAAAGAAATCAAAGAAATGCCTAACTATTTCTCAGACTACAATACAACAGTTCATTTCATTACTGAAGAAGAATTAGAAAAGAACCACAGCGGAATGGCTCACGGTGGTTTTGTAATTCGTTCAGGAAAAACAGGAATGAACAAAGAACATAATCACATTATCGAATATAGCTTAAAGTTAGATTCAAACCCTGAATTTACAACAAGTGTATTAATCGCTTATGCAAGAGCTGCAAAACGTCTTTATGATGAAGGTCAGAAAGGCTGCAAGACAGTATTAGATATTGCACCTGCATACTTAACAGAAATGAGCGATGAAGATTTAAGAGCACATTTATTATAATAAGTAGATAGAATACAAATATTGAAGATTGAAAGTATTGAATTGTAGAGTAGTTGATTCAAAATTGAATTTGTATAATTGAATATTTGAAATAAAAAGGTCTGGTAGAAATATCGGACCTTATTTATTTTTGAAAAAGTGAGCAACGCTCTGAAAAAGTAAACAATGCCACGTAAGATTACAAGCAGGGGGAACAGTTTTTAAAAAAGAACCCCGAAAAGCATTTTTGCCGTATCGGGGTACTTTCTACAACATTTAATCTACAGCGGACTTTTTCTCTTCCCGTTCATAAAACTTAGCACTTTCTTTTTCGTAGCCTTGTCTTTTATTGGTGCAGGCTGCCAGTTGTTTGTATCTCCGGTGTAGACGTAGCATGGAATTATGTCGCCGGTTTCCTTTGATACTTTATTATTTGAAGTAAGAGTTATTGTGTGCTGGTATATGATTGTGCGGTTTTCGGGATGGCGGTTGCCACCAAAAATAAAGTTGCCCATTGAATAAATAATTGTTTTGTTTTTGTATTTCTCTAATGGCTGTAGCACGTGTGGGTGGTCGCCGATTATCAGGTCGGCACCGGAATCAATTAAAGTATGACAGGCGTTAACCTTCCAGCTTTCAGGTTCGTGAAGACCTTCAGTTCCACCGTGGAAATAAATAATTTGATAGTCACTTTTTTTCGTAGCTTTTTTCAGGACAGACTGAATTGTAGGTAAAACATAATCGCCATACATAGATACACAAATTACAGCAATTTTAAAATTATGCTTTTCAAAATAAACAATCTTACCTTCCTCGCCCCATTTAACGTTAGCAGCATCTAAAGCTTTTCTTGTGTCTTCATGTCCCTCCAAGCCGTAATCATTAATATGATTATTTGAAATAGAAACCATATCAATTCCACCGGCTGATAAGATTTTGGCATTTTTTGCAGGTGACTTAAACCAAAAAGCACGGACGTTAGGATCTGCATATTGTCCCTTGTCGCTAACTTTCAACTTCTTGCTGTCTGAATAAACATTTTCGCAGTCAGCAATTGTAAAGTCATCATTTAAGAAATAAGAGTTAACTTTCTCTAAAAAATATGAAGGATTCTTAGCCTTTGCAACGTCATTAAAACAATTCTCATAAGAAGCATTTTCGTCTGTTGCACAGAGGCAATCCCCCACAAAACTTAACTTAATAGTATTAGCAGGAGCGGTTGTTGCAACAGTACTTGAATCTTTAGTAGTGGTTTGTCCTGAACTTGAAGATTTGCTTTCATCGGATGAATTGCCTGTGTTGCTTCCGATTGATTTTGAATTGCTATTATTTTGAGCTGCGTTTCCTATAGTGTTTTTCTTCGAATTTTTATTCTGACTCATCGTTTCTTTCTGGCCCAAAACATTAGTTGCCGTATCCATAGGTTTAACCGAAAGGTTAAAAAATATTGCCACGGTTATAACCGACAGTATTATGGGCAAAATTACTATAATATTTTTTTTCATTTTCTCTCCATTCTTCTATAATTATGTAGAATAAATTTAAGGGTGTTTATAGAAAATATACAAAACCCAACCTTAGAATTTATTGTACCATATGAGTCGTTAAGATGAAAAAGAAAAAACAATAAAAAAGAAGATAAAATATATACAAGGAATAAATAAGTGTGATACAATTATCGAAATTGAAATTTATGGGAGAAATCATATGTCAAAATACATATTAGAAGTTTGTGTTGATTCAGTAGAATCAGCAATTTCCGCATATAATGGAGGAGCAACAAGAATTGAGTTATGCTCAAATCTTGTTATAGGAGGAACAACTCCGGATTTAGAATTGTTTAAAACTATTAGAAACCATATTCAGATTCCAATTAACGTAATGATACGTCCTCGTTACGGTGATTTTTGCTACACAGAATATGAACACGAAATTATGTGCAGACAGGTGGAAAACTTTAAAAACGAAGGTGCGGATGCAGTTGTAATTGGGAGTTTAAATATTGACGGAACATTAAATGAAAAGCAGATGAAAGAACTTATTAAAGAGGCAGGTCAGTGTAAAATTACGCTTCATAGAGCTTTCGATATGTGTAAGGATTATTTTCAAACAATGGAAGAAGCCATAAAACTTGGTGTGGATACGATTTTAACTTCAGGAGGAAAACAGAACTGCATTGTAGGTGCTGAAACCATTAGAAATTTGGTTGAACAGGCGGAAGGAAGAATAGAAATATTAGTTGGTGCAGGTGTAAGTCAAAATAATATTGCAGAACTGATTAAGAGAACAAAAACCAAAAGCTTCCATATGTCGGGAAAAACAATTATAGAGAGCATAATGAAATATAGAAATCCAGACGTTTTTATGGGACTTCCGGGAATTAGTGAGTATAAAAAATATCAAACAGATGAAAAAATTATAAAACAGGTAGTAGAAATACTACAAAGAAATATAGAGTCCAAAACACAGATTCAGGAATAAAAATTTTAATTTAAGAAAATTAATATAATCTGAAAACTAAAAAGTAACTCGCAGGAAAATGCAAAAGAAGGAGGAAAAAATGTATTCAGCATTATTAGTAATTATTTATTTAGCATTTATAAGTTTAGGTTTGCCTGATACTCTGTTGGGCTCAGCGTGGCCACAGATGCATATCGAACTTAATGCATCATTGTCTTCAGCAGGAATTATAACAATGATTATATCCCTTGGGACTGTTGTATCAAGTTTGTTTTCAGACAGATTAAACATTAAGCTTGGAACGGGAAAGGTTACAGCTATTAGTGTATTAATGACAGCAGTAGCATTGATTGGATTTTCACTATCACATAGTTTCATAATATTATGTGTGCTTGCAGTACCATATGGATTAGGTGCAGGAGCTGTAGATGCGGCATTAAATAACTATGTTGCACTACATTATTCCTCAAAACATATGAGCTGGCTTCACTGTTTCTGGGGAGTTGGCGCATCAATAGGACCATATATTATAGGAACATGTATGGCTCATGATTTAGGCTGGCGTGGTGGTTACAGTGTTATTTCAGTACTTCAGTTTACACTTACAGTAGCATTATTTATAACATTGCCATTATGGAAAAAAGTAGAAAACAGCGAAAACAATGTAAGCAATGGAAATAACGAAAGCACTCAGGAAGAACCACAGGAGAGAAAAGCTAAATCATTTTCAGAAGTATTACATATTAAAGGGGTAATATACATTTTGTTTGCATTCTTTTGCTATAGTGCAGTTGAGCAGACAACAACATTGTGGTGTGCAAGCTATCTTGTATTAAATAGAAGCATTGACAGCAACACAGCAGCCAAGTTTGCAGCATTATTCTACATAGGAATTACATTTGGACGTTTCCTGTGTGGATTTATTGCAGACAAGTTAGGCGACAAGAACATGATAAGACTTGGAATTATAATAATTGTGGCAGGTATTGTAATGTTATTTATGCCAATACCGGGTTCAGCCATTGCTTTGGCAGGACTTATAACAATAGGTCTTGGTTGCGCACCAATATATCCGTCAATTATTCATTCAACACCATTTAACTTTGGTGTGGATAATTCACAGGCGGTTATCGGAATACAGATGGCATTTGCTTATGTGGGAACAACATTTATGCCACCATTATTCGGACTTATTGCCCAGTATATTAACATAGGATTATTCCCGGTATATATTTTAATATTTACTGCAATAATGTTTATAACATCAGAGGCATTAAATAATATTAATAAAAATAAAGCTTATAAATAAAAACTTTA
>ERZ772900.3023-NODE-3023-length-11434-cov-6.071535_pt1 | contig 11434 bp, 6 predicted proteins | sample MGYA00512124_ERZ772900 | MGnify/ENA primary metagenome ERZ772900 (study PRJEB29015, sample SAMEA2737716) | human gut metagenome | biome: human gut; feature: human-associated habitat; material: faeces | place: China | collected 2012 ... | reverse complement strand
ATTCGCGGCCCGCAGGCCGCGAATAAAACCCAATCCGTATTTTGCGGCGGCGTGTACGTCGCAAAATGCACTTTGCGCGGAGCGCAGCGAAATATTCTTCCCCCCAAAAGGCCAACGGCCTTGGGGGGAGAGCGTGCAAGCCCCTCCGGCCGAAGCCGGAGGGGCTTGCACTATGTAAAGAGTATGGGGAGTTAGCTGATCTTCTTCCTGCGCAGCAGGGCACAGCCAGCGAGGGCCGTCAGGCCAAGCGCGCTGAGCCACAGCGTCAGATGGGTGTTGTCGCCCGTCTTGACGGAGGAGTCATCCGCGGGATTTTCGGGCTGGACAGGCTGCTCGGGCGTCGTCGGCTCGGTGGGCTGCGTTGGGTCAGTGGGCTGCGTGCCGACCTCCGCGCCGCAGACGTCGCACTTGCCGTCGCCGTCAGCGTCCGTGTGTCCCGCGGCGGGGATGACCTCACCGGGGGTGACAACAGTGCCGCAGGACTTGCAGACGAGGTCACCGGTGAAGCCGTCCTCGGTGCAGGTGGCGCTCTTCACACCGCGCAGCTCCGTGTCATGCCCGGCGGCGGGGATGACCTCGGTCTTGCTGGCGCCGCAGACGGTGCAGGTATAGGTCAGGACGCCGTCTTCGGTGCAGGCGGCCGCCTTCGTGACGGTGCCGTTATCCCAGACGTGGTTGCCGCTTTCCGAGGGGCAGGCGACGAAGTGCAGACGGATCACATCGTCCTTCTGGAGCTGGTACTTGTCCAGCGTGGCATAGAGCGTATTGCCGTCTTCATCGGCACCCAAAATGGGCATCTCGCCGTTGACGGTGAACATCCAGCCGGACCAGGGGCCGTAGGCCTTGTCGCCGGAGGAGAGGGCATTGCCGTTCGGGTCGGTGATGCCGGTGATGTAGCCGGGCGTGCCGCTGTAGGTATAGCCGCTCCTGGCGAGCACATCCAGCAGGGCGTCCGCCGCGGTGCGGCCGTCACCGGCGGTGCAGGTGTAGGAGCCGCCGGTCAGGCTCGCAAACGCGCCGAAGCCATTGCCGTCGACGTTGACGGTCACGGTGATGGGCTGGAGATTGGGATCCTCAACGCCCTCCGTGCCGATTACGGTGACGGTGGTGGAGATGGGCTGCTTATAGAACTTGGCGAACTGCGTGTAGGCGGGATCGCTCTGGAACTTCTCGTAGTACTTGGCGTACTCGGTGTAGGTCAGAACGCTGTCGATGGTGATGCGGGTGTTGTACTTGGGCTGGGTCAGCAGCAGGTTCTCGTGGGAGACGACGGCGCTGTTGCTGGAGCGGAAGCAGCGGTACTGCTGCGCGTCGTACCAGCCGGGGATGTCGTCGGCCTTGACGCCGACGGCGTTATAGGCGTCCATGTCGCGGACAAACTTATAGCCGTCGCCGTCCGGGACGATCTCGATGAACGAGCGCATGTCGCCGGTGACGCGGTCGCGGTCGCTGTTTGCCTTGCGGATGCCCTCCCAGTAGACGTCCTCGGTGCAGACCTTCGTCATGAAGGCCGACGCAGCGTCCAGCTCGTCCTGTGTCAGGGGCTGGACGGTCAGGGTGATGTCCTTGCTCGCGAGCACGGTCATGGAGTCGTAGTCCTTGCCCTCGCCGCTGGGACGGGAGAGAATCTTCACCGTCACGGTGACGGTCTTGGCGCTCTGGCCGGGCAGCGGGCGGTAGGTCACCATGCGCGCGACGTTCGCCGTGGCCGGATCGGCGGAGACGATCACGCTGTCGTCGCTCGTGCAGAGCAGGATGGGCGTGTACTTGCCGTCGAAGTCCTGGTTATAGTCGCGGTAGGCGATGGTATTGAGCTGCCGCGTGGTGGGGAACTGGATGTCGGAGGTGACGCTCGCGGTGTCGATGGACGCGCTATCCTGCGGATCGTGCAGACCGTATTCGGTCAGCGCGGCCTCGAGCAGGGCCTGATAGTCGAGCTCGCGGGGCGTGGTGTCGCGCTTGACGTCGACGGTGTAGACCCGGCTGACCGTGAGATCCTCGCGGCCGTTATAGGTCAGCGTCAGCGTCAGGGTCACGGAGGTGTCCTGCTTCGGGAGCGTCACCGTGGCCTTGTAGGGGGAGAAATAGGGGTCGGAGACGTCGCTGACGGAGATGACGGCCGTGTCGCTGGAGCTCCACGCGGCGGTCGTCCACAGCTCAAGATCGTCGCTCTCGTTATAGTCGACGCTGCCCGCGTCCACACCGGCCTTCAGGGGATACTTGGGCAGGCTGGTGAGATCGTCCGCGCTCTCCACCGTCTCGGGGACGGTGATGCGGTCGGCCACGGTGCGCAGGGCGGCCATGGCCTTCGCCTCATCGAGGCCGATGATGAAGTAGCACCCGGTGCTCTCCCGGGTATAGGTCTTGCCGTCGGTACCCTGACAGCTCAGGACGACGGTGGGGCGGACATTGCCCTCGGAGGCGGACGTGGTGCCGTTCGGGTTCCACTTATACTGGATCGTACCGTCGGCGGCGATGCCCACATAGGTCCAGCTGTTGGAGACGGCCTCCTTCATCGTCACGGTGACGTCCGTGATCCCGGCGGCGGCCAGCTTGGCGCGGATCATGGTCAGGGCATTTTCGTCTGTGCCGTAGGCGGGGGTGTAGTTGCCGGTGATGGCGGTATCAGCGGCGCTGAGCTTCTCCTCGGCCGCGGTCTGCTCGGGGGACTTCTTCTCCGTCCAGATGGCGTAGAGGTTAAACGTCTCGTTGTCCGAGCTGCCGTCCAAGTAGTCATCGTCCCACGCGCGGTTGATGGTGGCGCCGTCGGCGTAGGCGACGGTGGAGCCGGAGCTGCTGGTGCCCCAGCCCGCGAACTCATAGCCCTCGCGGGAGAAGGCGCACTTCGTCAGCGCGGCGTCCTGCCCGAAGGGGACGACCTGATCGGCCATCGTGCCGGTGGTGGTGCTCTTGTCGCTGTACTTGATGTTGAACTTGATGATGTACTGGTAGTCGCGCCACTTGGCGATCAGCGTCACTTCGTCGCCGGAGAACACGGTATCCTTGGTGACGGCCTCGCCGAAGGAGCCGTCGGCGTTCTTGACGTACCAGCCCTCCAGTGCCTTGTTGGCGGGGAAATAGGTGCTGCTGGTATGGGGCAGACTGCTGAACACCTTGTCGGGCGTCACGGTCTTGTCCGCGATGGTGTTCTTGTAGCCGTTGCCGTCGAAGTGGACGGTGATGCCCTTCGTCCAGTGGGCATACATGACAAAGCCGTTTTCGGCATCGGCGGCGGTGAGCTTATAGGACAGGCTGATTTCATTGCCGCCCTCAGCCGCGTCGAACCAGCCGTCAAAGATGTAGCCCGTCCGGACGGGATCGGCCACCTGACTGAACTTGGAGCCGCCGCTCTCGGTGACGATATAGTTGTAGTTGCTGCCGACGATGCCGGTGCGGGTGATATCCTCCGCCCCCTCGTAGTTGAGCTTCAGCGTGACATCCACGGGCAGGCCGCTCCATGCGGCATAGAGCGTGACGGTCTTGCCCTGCTCGCTGGCGAGGTTTCTGACGGTCTGTTCGTCCTGATAGGTGCCGTAGGAGGTGCCGGAATAGGTTCCCCAGCCGCTGAAGCTGTAGCCCGGGCGGGTGAAGGCGTTCTTCGGCAGCGTGACCTCCTCGTCATAGGCCGCGGAGATGCTCTCCATCGTGCCGGTGCCCTCGTTCGCGCTGAAGGCGATGGTATAGGTGATGGCCGTCCACTTCGCCGTGCAGGTCATATCACCCGTGATGACCGTCTCCGCGGTCAGCTGCGTATCGCCGCTGAACCAGCCGCCGAAGGTATAGCCGCGCTTGGCGGGGGCGGCGGGCAGACGGCTGCCGATGGCGCTGCTTTGCGGGACGAGAACCTCCGTGGTGCTGCCGTCGTTGTTAAACGTGACGGTATAGGCGTCCGCCCACACCGCATACAGGTCGAGATCCGCTTCAAGCGTGACGGCGGCACCGTCCTGATACAGAACCTCGCCGCCGGCCGAAGCGGCCCAGCCCACGAAGACCTTGCCGTCACAGGTGAAGGCGTTGGCCGGCAGGGTGCCCTTGCCGCCGTAGATCTTCTGCTGGACGGTATCGTCCGTGCCGTTGTTGGCGTGGAGCGTGACGAGCAGAGGCGTCCCGGCGGAGAAATTCCGCAGATAGACGCAGTCGTCGTTCTTGTCGGTGCTGCTGTCCTTCTTATAGACAACCTGCAGCACGTCGCCGCTCTTGGCGTCGATCTCCAGCGGCTTCCAGCTCTGGTCGCCGCTCTCGCCGTTTACGAGCGTGGTGCTCCCGAGCGTGATGGTACACTTGTCGTAGCGGGCCTCGGAGGAGACCTTGTACTCGAAGGTCATGTGGACATCGCTCGTGAAAGTGAGCTGCAGCATGCTGCTGGAGCTGCTCTTGCCCGCGTTGCCGGATATGAGGACGTCCTCACCGTCAAGCGTCGTGACCTTCCACTTGTTCGTGCTGCCGGGGGTGCCGGGCTCGGTTTCCGCGATGACCGGCAGACCCTCAAAATAGCCCTCGAGCGTCGCCGCGGCAAAGGCCGTCACGGGGACGAGACTCAGCGCCATGATGAGGGCGAGCAGCATGGAGAGAATGCGCTTTTTCATGTGTTCTTCCCTTTCGTGCAAATTTCGCGCCGACCGGCCGGGCGCTGCTTCTGCGCGCAAAAAAGCCTGCGCCGCCGCAGCGGTGCAGGCTCACATATCCGGAGACAAAGGACAGAATCCGTGAGACGACCCGGTGTAGGCAGGCGCCCAACCGGACGGTCAGCGTATCTGACTTATCCGGCGCAGCCCGGCATCACAGTGACCCACTCGCGGGGAATCTCACCCCATTCCGCCCGCCCCTCTGACAGGGCAGACCGTCCGATCCATATGCTCTTTTACGCCGGGCAGACGCTCCCGGCAGAAATCGTATGCGATAACCGGAGTATAGCACAGGTGAGCTTTTATTGCAAGGGGGGGACGGTGTATTTGCGCCCGCGCCGCGAACGCTCCGGGGCGATAATCGGGCGGGAGGAAGCCATAGACTTCCTCCCGCCCGGTATTTGTTGTTTATTGAATGATGTTGATGTTACAAAAAATTTGCCGGTTGACTTACTTCTTGAACTCCCCGTTCGCGGCGGCGGTCAGGTAGGCATTGATGAACCCATCAATGTCACCGTCCATGACGGCCTGGATGTTGCCCATCTCGTAGCCGGTGCGGGTGTCCTTGGCGAGGGTGTAGGGCATGAAGACATAGGAGCGGATCTGGCTGCCCCACTCGATCTTCATCTGCACGCCCTTGATGTCGCTGATCTTCTCCGCGTGCTGCTGCAGCTTCAGCTCGGCGAGCTTCGCCTTGAGCATCTTCATGGCGTTGTCGCGGTTCTGGAACTGGCTGCGCTCCGTCTGGCAGAACACCACGATGCCCGTGGGCAGGTGGGTCAGGCGGACGGCGGAGGAGGTCTTGTTGATGTGCTGGCCGCCCGCGCCGCTGGAGCGGCAGGCCTGCATCTCGATGTCCTCGGGGCGGATCTCGATCTCGCTGTCGTCCTCAAGCTCGGGCATGACCTCGACGGCGGCGAAGCTCGTCTGGCGACGGGCGTTGGCATCAAACGGGGAGACGCGCACAAGGCGGTGCACGCCGTTCTCACTCTTGAGGTAGCCGTAGGCATTGTCACCCTCGATGAGGATGGTGGCGGACTTGATGCCCGCCTCGTCGCCGGCCTCATAGTCCATGAGCTGATAGGTGTAGCCGTGGCGCTCGGCCCAGCGGGTATACATGCGGTAGAGCATCTCCGTCCAGTCCTGCGCCTCGGTGCCGCCGGCGCCGGCGTGGAAGGTCAGAATCGCGTTGTTCGCGTCGTACTCGCCGGAGAGAAGCGCGGCCAGACGGCGCTCGCTGATCTCCTTTTCGAGCTTTTCATAGCCCTCGATCACGTCGGGCAGCTGGGACGCGTCGTCCTCCTCCTGCGCCATCTCGCAGAGCGTGAGCGTGTCCTCCCACTCAGAATTCAGGCGGTCCTGCTTGCGGATGCGGTGCTCCAGACGTTTGATCTGCTGGGAGACCTTCTGGCTGTGCTCCAGATTGTTCCAGAAGCCGTCCTGCTCCGTCTCCTTCTGCAGCGCGGCCAGCTCCTCGCGGGCCTTGGGGATGCCCAGCGCCTTCTCCAGATCCTGCAGCGTCGGCTCGAGTGCCTGCAGCTTCTGTTTATACTCGTCGTATTCAATGACTGCCATCGTCAATATCTCCTTGCTGTCAAAAATTCCTTAGCCTTTCTATTATAGCGATATTCCCCCATCTTGTAAAGGAGAAAGTACCGCTTTTCCGCCGTTTGCGCGCAAAATCAGATCAGCAGACCGTATTTTTCGCACAGGGGGAGCAGCGTCGCCTCCGGCAGGCTCCCCTCATAGAGCGCGCGCCCCTGATAGAGCCGCAGCGCGGCCTCGAGCAGTTCCGCGTCGTCGCAGACGAGACAGAGCGGCTTTTCCAGCTGGAACTGGCAGTCGACAAGCGCGTCGAGCTCGTCCCAGCTCCCGAGCGCGAGCGCGACCGTCGGCTCGGGCTCGGACTGTGCGTCCGCGAGCGCGTCCTCAAGCGACGCGTCCGCGCGGAGGACGGGGCCGTGTCCCGCGTCCGGGGAGAGGAGAAAGACGTCCTTCTCCGTCGCGGCGGGGAGCAGCTCCGGGTGCGCGGGGGAGGGGGGAGCGGGACGCTTCCCGTCGAGCGCGGCGCGCAGGGCGGCGATATGTGTCCGGTCGGTGCCGCAGCAGCCGCCGAAGATAGCGACGCCCGCCTCCAGCATCGCGGGGACGCAGGCGGTGAATTCCTCCGGCGGGCAGTCATAGACCGCACGGCCGTCGACAATCTCGGGCATCCCGGCGTTCGGCTTGGCGAGCAGCGGCACGCGCGCGTATTCGCGCAGGCGCTGCAGCAGGGGGAGCATCTGCGCGGGGCCAGCCGAGCAGTTCAGCCCGAAGGCGCTCACGCCCATGCCCTGCAGCACGGTGAGCGCGGCGGCCACGTCCGTCCCCGTCAGCGTGCGGCCCGTCGGGTCACAGGTAAAGGAGACAAAGATCGGCTTGTCACTCACGCTGCGCACGGCGAGTACGGCTGCGCGCGCGTCGGAGAGCGTCATCATCGTCTCGATGGCGTAGAGGTCGACCCCGGCCTCCTCAAGCCCCGCGGCCTGTTCGGTGTAGATGTCTACCAGCTCCTCGAAGCTCGCCTCGCCGAGCGGGGCGAGAAACAGCCCCGTCGGGGCGATGTCGCCTGCGACCCATGCGCGGCCCGCCGCGGCCTCCTGCGAGAGGGCGGCAAGGCGGCGGTTATATTCCACCGTCCGGTTCATGATGCCGCGCTCCTCGAGCTTCTGGCGGTTGGCGCCGAAGGTCGGCGCATAGACGACCCGGCTGCCCGCGTCGAGATAGCCGCGCTGCACCTCCCGGATCGTCTCCGGGTGCTCAAGCACCCACTGCTCGGCGCAGCTCTCGCCCGTGTAGCCGCGCTTTTGCAGCTCGGTGCCGGTTGCGCCGTCAAGAATCAGGGGAAAACGGATTTCCATCAGTTCATACCTCCGTCGGTCAATTCATCGAACGCCATGCCCGCGGCAAAGGCGTCTGCAAAATCCTGCTGTCCGGAGAGCTCCGCATAGCGGCAGCTCCCGGCGATGTGTGCGGCCTGCTGCCGCGCCGCGCCGTCGAGCGCGAGCATGGACGCCCCAGCGAGGGACGTGTTGCCCAGTCCGTGGATGCGCCCCGCGAGCGCGCGGGGGAGCATGCCGATGGCCATGGCGCTCTCAGGGCTGAGCCACGCGCCGAAGCCGCCCGCGAGATACAGCCCCTCAATCTCGCCGAACGCCGTGCCGCTGCGCGCGGCAAGCACGCGGATCCCCGCGGCGACCGCCGCCTTCGCCAGCTGCAGCGCGCGCACGTCCGCCGCCGTGAGATAGACCTCCGGCGTGAGATAAAAGCGCGCGCCGCCGTCTTCGTCGACCCGTAGCCGGGGCCGCAGCGCCGCGGGAGCCTCCTCCGGCGGGAGGAGCCGCCCGGCGGGCGTAATCGCCCCGAGGTGCAGCAGCACCGCCGCAAGATCCACCAGCCCCGAGCCGCACAGCCCGTGCGGCGCGCCCCCGCCGATCACGTCCATCAGAAAGCCGCCGCGCCAGACAACGTGGCTGACCGCGCCCGGCAGACCCGGCATGCCGCAGGCGATGCCCGCCCCCTCAAAGGCGGGCCCCGCAGCGACGGAGCAGCAGAGAAAGCCGCCGCGCCCGCCGAGGGCCATTTCGCCGTTCGTGCCCGCGTCCAGAAAGAGCACGCGTCCCGGCCGTCCGGCGAGCCCGGACGCGAGCAGACCCGCCGTGATGTCACCGCCGACATACCCCGCGATGCACGGCACGAGCCGCAGGGGGATGCCCTCGAGCGCATCCTCCGCGTCCCCGCGGAAGAGCGTTTCGGGCAGAAACGGCGCAGCAGCGAGGCCGCGCACGCTGTGCCCCGTGAAGAGCAGCTGCATGGCTGTGTTCCCGGCGAGGACGACCTCGCGCAGGTCGCCCTTCCCGCGCCCGGCCTTTTTGAGCAGGCCGCGGATCAGCGCCCACACCTGCGCGCGGATACGCTCCGAGAGCTCGCGCAGGCCGTCCGCCCGCTCGAGCGTATACTGGATGCGGCTGATGACGTCGGCACCGTAGGCCGCCTGTGCGTTCCATGCGGCGTCCGTGCCCAGCGCGCACCCGTCCGCGCGGTCATAGAGCCGGACGGCGACGGTTGTCGTCCCGAGGTCGACCGCGGCGGCGCAGCCCGTGCGCCCCGGCTGGACGCGCGGGGGCGCGGCGCTCTGCGTGAGGATCGCGCCCGCGCCCGTCTCCGGCAGCTCGATCTCGTCGCCGTCCGCCGGATGCACGCGGCAGGCAAGGCGCGGCACGCCGTTTATGCGCACGCGGCACTTGCCGCAGCGGCCGCGCCCGCCGCAGGCGGCGGGGAGGGAATAGCCCGCGCCGCGCAGCACCTCCAGCAGCGTTTTTTCCTCCGCCGGAAGGGGCAGCGCGCGTGTTTCGTTGTTCAGCCGGACACGGATACTTGACACGGGCAAAATCCCCCAATATAATGGTTTTTACAATATTTTAAGCAGTGGGCGTTTGCTTTGTCAAGAGGGTTTGAGAGATATGACGGATTTCCTGTCTCTGGCCGCCGAGGGCGGCTTTTCGCACTGCGCGCCGCTGTGCATGGCGGCGGCGGTGCCGCGGCGCGAGGTGCGCGGGATGTGCGCGGCAGACCGCTGCGGCAAGTGGGGCAGGTGCTGGTCCTGCCCGCCCGCCTGCGGCACGCTGGAGCAGGCGGCATCGCGGATTGCGCGCTTTGACCGCGGCATCCTCGTGCAGAGCACGGCTAAGCTCGCGGACGACTTCGACTACGACGGTATACAGGCGCTCTCACGGACGCACGCGCGGCGCTTCGCGGCCCTTGCGCGGCAGATGCGCCTGCTGTGCACGCGGACGCTCCCGCTCTCGGCGGGGCCGTGCCTCGTCTGCCGCCGCTGCACCTGTCCCGACCGCCCCTGCCGCTATCCGTCCCGGCGCATCAGCGCGATGGAAGCCTACGGCCTGCTCGTGAGCGACGTCTGCGTGTGCTCCGGCCTTGCCTATAACTACGGGCCGGGGACGATGACCTATACATCCTGCATCCTGTATTCAGAGGAGTGATCGCATGTCCACACCGAAAGAGATATTTCTGGAGCTGCTCCGCCCCGACGGGCAGCCCGAGCGGCAGCTGCGCCAGTATGAGGCGCTTTCCATGTGCTTTACCGACCCCATCAACGCCTATCTGCGCGGCAACCGCAAGCGCGGCTCGACGAGCGTTGACCGCTGGGGAACGACGATCAGCTGGCCGGCGGACGCGCCCGGCGCGATGCCCGTGACGGAAAACGGCATGGCCGTCTGCCCGGATGTGACGCGCTGGCGCGAGGTGGTGCACGCGCCCGACCTCGACACAAACTGCGCGGAGGGGTGGGATGCCTGCCGCGCGGCGGCGCGGGCGGCCTGCGGCGAGGAGCACCTGCTCGCGGGCTTCATGGGGACGGGCATTTTTGAGCAGTGCCACTTCCTGATGGGCTTTGAAAACGCGCTCACGAGCCTGTATGAGCACCCCCGCGAGATGCACGAGCTGATCGAGTATATCACAGAGTACCGGCTGGACTATGTCCGGCGGCTCATCGACGGGCTGCAGCCGGACGTGATCTTCTCCCACGACGACTGGGGGACGAAGGACGCACTGTTCATGCGCCCGGAGATGTGGCGCGAATTCTTCAAGGAGCCGTACCGCCGGTTTTACGGCTATATCCGCTCGCGCGGCGTGATCACCATCCACCATGCCGATTCCTACCTCGTCCCGATCGTGGACGACATGGCCGAGATCGGCATCCAGGTCTGGCAGGGCGTCCTGCCGGAGAACGACATTCCCGCCCTGCAGCGGCATCTGAACGGGCGGATTGTGCTGATGGGCGGCTTCGGCGCGGCCATCGACCGCGCGGACGCGCAGCCGGACGAGATCCGCGCCTACGCCGCGGATACGCTGCGGCGCTGCTGCCCCGGCGGGCACTTCATCCCGAGCATCACCTACGGCGTGCCGGGCGCGGTGTTCCCGCATATCGACACCTATCTCAACGAGGCGGTCGACGATTACAACGCGCGGCTGCATATGCCGGCGGTGAACCTGCCGCCCGTCCCGCGCCGCCAAGCCGGCGCACGGCCCGCCGCACCTGCTGCGGCTGCTCCGGCGGCGGAGAGCGCAGCCCCGCCCGACACGCTCGGCAAGATTGCGCAGGCGCTCGTGCGCGGGCAGCAAAAGCGCGTGCTCCAGCTCTGCGCCGCCGCGCTCGAGGAGGGCAAGGACGCGCAGGAGATCCTCTCGGACGGCCTGATGCGCGGCATGACGCAGCTCGGTGAGGACTTCTCGGCGAACCGGGCGTTCGTGCCGGAGATGCTGCTCGCGGCGCGCTGTATGGCCGCGGCGACGGAGCTGCTCAAGCCTCATCTGACGGCGGGCGGCACGGAGACGATCGGCCGCGTCTGTCTCGGAACGGTGCGCGGCGACATGCACGACATCGGCAAGAACCTCGTGAAGATCATGTTCGAGGGCAGCGGGCTGGAGGTCGTCGACCTCGGCGTCGACGTCGCGCCGGAGCGCTTTATCGACGCGGCGAAGGCGCAGCAGTGCGGCATCATCGCCTGCTCGTCGCTGCTCACGACAACGATGCAGGAGATGCGCCGCGTGGTGGAGCTGGCCGAGGAGGCGGGCATCCGCGGGAGCGTGAAGATCATGGTCGGCGGCGCACCCATCAGCCAGAGCTTCTGCGACGAGATCGGCGCGGACGTCTATACCGAGGACGCCGCTGCCGCCGCGAGAGCCGCGGTGGCGCTGTGCAGGTAGGTCGTCAAAAAGGCGCAGCCTTTTTGACGAGGGGGGTTCGCTCC
>ERZ772900.3018-NODE-3018-length-11450-cov-6.460202_pt1 | contig 11450 bp, 6 predicted proteins | sample MGYA00512124_ERZ772900 | MGnify/ENA primary metagenome ERZ772900 (study PRJEB29015, sample SAMEA2737716) | human gut metagenome | biome: human gut; feature: human-associated habitat; material: faeces | place: China | collected 2012 ... | reverse complement strand
TGAGCGCCGAGTACATCATGGCCGGCGGCAACGAGCAGGTCATCCTCTGCGAGCGGGGCATCCGCACCTTTGAGAAGTACACCCGCAACACCCTCGACCTCTCCGCTGTGCCCATCATCCACGAAAAGACCCATCTGCCCATCATCGTGGACCCCAGCCACGCCACCGGCAAGGCCAATCTGGTGGAGCCGATGATGATCGCCGCTGTGGCCGCCGGTGCCGACGGTCTGGAGGTGGAAGTCCACTATGATCCCCGCCACGCATGGAGCGATGGCGCACAGTGCCTGACCCCGGATGCCTTTGCACAGGCCATGGCAAAGTGCCGTCAGGTCGCATGGGCCATTGGCCGGGATATGTAACACGATGAACGGCCTCACCCTCTCAGTCAAAGCCTGACGGCTTTGCCAGCTCTCCCAAAGGGAGAGCCTCTGGCGAAACCACAGACCTTGCGGTGGACTGCCAAGGCCTCGCCCTTTGGGAGAGGTGGCAGCGCAAAGCGCTGACGGAGAGGGTGAGCCAGGTAAAGTAACACGATGAACATTACGATAAAATCAAGCCGGACGGTGGGCGGCAACATCGCCGCGCCGCCCAGCAAAAGCATGGCTCACCGGGCGGTGCTCTGCGCGGCGCTGGCAAAGGGAACCTCCCATCTCCATCATCTTGCCTTCAGCAAGGATATCTCTGCCACGCTGGGTGCGGCGGCCCGACTGTGCGCCCGTGTCACCACCGGTGAAAACGACGCGGTGGTGGAGGGGCTGGGACGCTTTCTGCCGGTTGATGCCCCCGTGGACTGCTGTGAGAGCGGCAGCACCCTGCGCTTCCTCATCCCGCTGGCCAGCCTGACCGGGCAGGAAGTGACTTTTACGGGCCGTGGACGGCTGATGGAGCGGCCCCAGTCGGTCTATAAAACGCTGTATCAGCAGCAGGGCCTGCGTTTTGAGCAGGGCGCGGACCGCCTGACTGTGGAAGGTGCCCTGACCCCGGGCGAATACGAGCTGGCGGGCAACGTGTCCAGCCAGTTCATCAGCGGGCTGCTGTTTGCCCTGCCCCTGCTGGGCGGCACCAGCACCCTGCACCTCATTCCGCCTGTGGAGAGCCGGAGCTACATCGATATGACCCGCGCGGTGCAGCACGCCTTTGGCGTGGAGAGCCGCTGGCTGGATGAAAACACGCTGGAAATTCCCGGCGGGCAGCACTATCTTCCCTGTGATCACACCGTGGAGGGCGATTACAGCCAGGCGGCTTTTCCTGCCGTGCTGGGCGCTGTGACCGGCGGTGTGGCCATCACCGGCCTGTCTGAAGAGACCTTGCAGGGCGATGCCGCCATTCTGGAGATCCTCAGGCGGTGCGGTGCAAGATTTACCCGCACCGGGCAGGGCGTGGTGTTTGAAAAGGCCCCGCTCCACGGAACGGACATCGACCTTGCCGACTGCCCCGACCTGGGCCCTGTGCTGATGGTGCTGGGCCTGCTGTGTGAGGGCACCACAGTCATCCGCAACGCCGAACGTCTCCGCATCAAGGAGAGCGACCGCATTGAGGCCATGGAGACCGAGCTGCGGGCCTGCGGCGGGCAGCTGGAGAGCGAGGGCGGCACCATTACCATCCATGGCTGTGCCGGAGCGCTCCATGCCCCGGAGCGGCCGCTCTCCGGCCACAACGACCACCGCGTTGTGATGAGCCTTGCGGTGCTGGCGCTGGCCGCCGGGCTGGCCCTGCCCATCAGCGGGGCCGAGGCCATTGCCAAGAGCTGGCCGGATTTTCTGGAAGCCATCAAGCCTTTGGGCGCGGAGGTGGAACATGTTGGATAAATCAAAGCGTTATCTCATTGTGGGTCTGGGCCTGCTGGGCGGCAAGTACGCCTTGGAGCTGAGCAGGGCCGGGTTCCATGTGGACGGCATCAACCGCAGCGAGGGCCATCTGCAGTATGCCCTCGACCACGGCTATATCGCCAGCGGCAAGACCCACGATTTTGAGGATCTGGTGTGTCAGGCCGACCATATCATCTTTGGCTTGTACCCCACGGCCCTGCTCGAGTGGTTCCGGACCTACGGCAACCTGCTGAAGGAGGGCTGCATCTTTACCGATGTGTCGGGCGTAAAGACCGGTCTGGTGGAGCCCATTCAGGCCATGTGCAGGCCGGGTGTGGAGTTCATTGCCAGCCACCCCATGGCGGGCCGTGAGACCTCCAGCGTGGAGCACGCCGCCGAGGTGAATTTTGCCCCGGCCAACTTCATTGTGACCCCCACGGAAAAGAACACCCCGGAGGCCATTCAGTGGGCCAGGGAGCTGGCTGAGGTACTGGGCTTCAAGCATATCTGCACCCTGACCGTGCAGGAGCATGACAGGATGATCGGCTATGTCAGCCAGCTCTGCCATGCCATCGCCGTCAGCCTGATGTGCGCCAACGACAATACCTCGCTGTGCGAGTACACCGGAGATTCTTTCCGGGACCTGACCCGCATTGCACGCATCAACGATAAGATGTGGGCAGAGCTGTTCCTCTGGAACAAAGAAAACCTCATCTCCGAGATCGACCAGTTCAGCGGGGCGCTGAACGAGATGCGCAACGCCCTTGTGGCCGATGACCGGGAAAAGCTGGAGGAGATGTTCCGCCTGTCCACCCAGCGCCGCGCGGCGTTTGATAAGAAAGCGCCGTAACCTTTTCAGCACACAGCACTGCTGTTTTTTTCTGGCTCCCTTGCTAGGGGAGAGCTGGAAGCGAGACTGAGAGGTTTGGCACAACACGAAAAAATGAGGTGTACCGAATGCCCAAACAGGAAGGCCAGAAATCCAAGCTGCTGGCGCTATTGCGCATTTTTGAGCAGCAGACCGATGAAAACCATCTGCTGAACGTGCCGCAGCTGGTGGAGCTGCTGGAGGCGCAGGGCATCCGCTGTGAGCGCAAGAGCGTGTACAGCGATATTGAGGCACTGGGTGCGCTGGGCTATGACATCAAGCTGCGCCGGGGCCGGGGCGGCGGGTATTTCCTTGCCAGCCGCACCTTTGATCTGGCGGAGCTCAAGCTGCTGGTGGATGCCGTGCAGGCAAGCCGGGTGGTATCCGGCACCACGAGCAGGCGGCTGATCCACAAGCTGGAAAAGCTCTGCTCCAACTACGAGGGCAGCCAGCTGCAGCGTCAGGTCTATGTGGAGGGCCGCCCCAAGACCGACAGCAAGAGCCTGCTGTACAGCATCGATGCCCTGCACGAGGCCATCAACAACGGTAAAATGGTGGAGTTCCTCTACAGAAAAGCCGACAGCCGCGAGAAAGAGAAAAGGATCGTCAGCCCGTGGCAGCTGGCCTGGGAGAACGGGTGCTACTACCTCATTGCGTTTGCCGATGAAAAGGGCATCCGACATTACCGGGTGGACAAGATGAGCGGGGTCCGGGTGCTGGATGCGCCCCGGCGGGGTCAGGAGCAGTTTGCGGATCTTGACCTGCCTGCCTATCTGCGCAAGCACTTTGGAATGTACGGCGGGCCGGAGCATCGCGTTACCCTGCGGTGCACTGCGGATCTGGAAGGTGCCATGCGGGAGCGCTTTGGCGCAACGCCCATGTTCCTGCCCGAGGAGAATGGCTGCTTCCATTTTGATGTCCCCATCTGCGTCAGTGACCAGTTCTATGGCTGGGTCTGCGGCTTTGGCGGCAAGGTAGAAGTGGTTGCCCCGCCCGAAGTGCGGCAGGGAATGCGGGAGATGACCGCCCGGTTGGCAGAACAGCATCAATAACAAGAAAAAGGACTGCGAAAGCAGTCCTTTTTGCATGTTTACGGCTCCTTCAGTTCCAGATCACTGGGCAGGATCAAATCCAGCGCGGCGGCGGGCTCGGCCACAAGGCGGCGGCTCTGGTGGAAGATGGCCTTTTCCAGGGTGTTGCGGGCAAGGCGGCCATTGCCGGCAGTGCGGGCATCGGCTGCCTGCCAGCGGGCATAATAGCCCAGCAGGGGTTCGGTGCAGCTTTCGGCCAGACGATACCCCTTGTTCTTTGCCTGAACGTGGGTGATCTGCAGCAGCTCCTCAGCGGTGTAGTCCGGAAACTCGATCTTGTTGGGGAAACGGCTGGCAAGGCCGCTGTTGGCGGTGAGGAAGGTCTCCATCTCCTTGGTGTAACCCGCCAGAATGACCACAAGCTCGTCCCGGTGATCCTCCATCCCCTTCACCAGCGTGTCGATGGCTTCCAGCCCGAAGCTGTCCTGCTCGCCGCGGTAGAGGCTGTATGCTTCGTCAATGAAGAGCACGCCGCCCAGAGCGCTCTCGATGACGCTGTTGGTCAGGGGGGCGGTGTGGCCGGTGTAGCGGCCCACCAGGTCGGCACGGGTCACCTCCACCAGCTGCCCGCCCTTGAGGGCACCGATGGCTTTCAGGTATTTCGCCACCAGCCGGGCAATGGTGGTCTTGCCGGTGCCGGGGTTTCCGGTGAAGATCATGTGCATGGACAGGCTGGCCGTTTTCAGCCCGGCAGCGGCCCGGCGCTGCTGCACCTGCAGGTTGTCGGCCAGACCGAACACATACTCTTTCACGGGAGCAAGGCCCACCAGTTCGTTGATCTCGGCCCGGATGGCATCCAGTGCGCCGGTATAGGCCGCCGGCAGCAGGTCAAAGAGCGGTTCCTCCGGGCCATCGTTCAGCCGGAACAGCAGCCCTTCCGGACGGGCGGACAGGGCCGCCGTGCCGGACAGGGTCTTGTCCGTGCGCAGGCAGTATTCGCTCAGGGCACGGAAGATGTGGTCACAGCATTCGGCCAGCCCGGCGGCACCCTTCTGCGCGGTGCACTGGGCTGCGACATAGTCCCGCACGTCGGCCCCGGCGGAAAGGGTCAGCCCCAGCCGGGTGCGGATCTTCTGGGCCAGCGCGTTGAGCTGCTGCGCGGCAAGGGCGGCCAGGTCCTCCCGGGTGTAGGAGGCCGTTTCGCAGACATCCCCCAGCGCCGACACCAGCGCCGCGCCGAATTTGTCGGCCAGTGCCTCCCGGCCCTTGTGGGAGTAGAAGATGAGGTATTTGCCGCAGGGGTCGATGCGGCTGACGGCTCCCGGGGCAAGCGCCGTGCCGGCATCCACAAGGATGCCCTCCTTGTTTACGAGATACCGGCTGGACAGGGGGGCGCTGCCCTTGACGGCCAGATCAGACAGGGTCTTCAGAAAGCCGGGATAACAGCTCTCGTAGTGCTCAAAGGCAAGGATCTCCCCGGGCGCGTGCAGGGCGGCGTAGAGGTCCTGCAGGAAGAGCTTTTCGGCTCCGGAATTGGGGTAAAGGGCCAGATCCAGCGTGGCGATCCTGTCGCTCTGCAAAAGGCCCCGGGCCGCCATGCAGCGGGCAGTTTCTTCCAGTGCAAAATGCCTGCCTGTGCCTGCCCCGCCTGTGAGCAGGATGACGTTGCGGGCGGCGGGGGCCTCGGTGCCCAGCACAAAGGGGCGGCGCATGGCCCGCACCACGCTGTCCACAAAAGCATCCTGCCCCAGCACCGTCTGCCTGACCTCGGCGGCAAGGCCTTCAAAGCTGCCCAGGTGCTCCGGCTTCACGTCGGTGGTGCCCCTGACCAGCAGGCCTTCGTCCTCCATGTCCCGCAGCATCTGGCGGCTGCTTTCCAGCGCGGCGGCGGTGGCATCGCTCTGGGTTTTGAGCTGGGCGTTCTGCTGCTTCAACAGCTCGTCCAGCCGTTTCTGCTGTTCCAGAAGCGCCGCGTTCAGGTCGGGCAGGGCGGCGCTGCCGCCTGTTTTGGGTGCAGAAGTGCCGGGGGCGGCCTTGAATCTGCCCCCCGGGCCGAACACGCCGTTCATCAGACTTTCCCAATCATCGGTGTATGCCATAAAACTACCCTCCGTGCAGTGTTTTTCTTTCAGTATAGTGGAGTCTGGTACGTTTTGCAAGGAAAGGGTTGAAATAAAGGACAAAGTTCGTTACACTATTGTCAAACGAAAGGATGGATTGCCATGGAGCCAAGAACACCTGCTGAATGGAAGACGCTGTTTGAGAGCGAAGCCTTTGCCCGCCAGACGGAATACTACGGTCCGCTGGGGGTGGAGTATACCCCCGCCGGGACGCACCTGCGCCTGTGGGCTCCCACGGCAAAACAGGCAGCAGTGAACCTGTACCGCCGGGGCACCGGCGGGGCCTGTGTGGGCACCCTGCCCCTGCAGCAGCAGGACAAGGGTGTGTGGAGCGTCTATCTGCCCGGCGACCAGCACGGGAAATACTACGATTTCACCCTTACCACCCCGTTTGGCACCTGCAATGCAGCGGATCCTTACGCCCGCTCGGCCGGGGTGAACGGGGTGCGCAGCATGATCTTTGATCCGGCCCGGGTAGACCCGCAGGGCTGGGAGCGGGATGTGCGGCCGGTGATCCCGCCGGCCCGCCGCAGCGTGTGGGAGGTCGGCGTCCGGGATTTCTCGCAGGACCCGGCCAGCGGCGTGCACACAGCCTGGCGGGGCAAATTCCTGGCCTTTACCCAGCAGGGCACGACCCTGAGCAGCGACGGCATCCACCCCACCTGCCTGAATTACCTCAAGCGGCTGGGGGTGAGCTATGTCCAGCTCATGCCCATCTTCGATTTTGGCAGCGTGGATGAGAGCCGCCCCCTGACCCGGCAGTATAACTGGGGCTACGACCCCACCAACTTCAATGTGCCCGAGGGCAGCTACTCCACAGACCCCACCCGGGGCGAGGTGCGGGTGCGGGAGTGCAAGCAGATGATCGCGGCCCTCCATGCGGCGGGCATCGGCGTTGTAATGGACGTGGTGTATAACCACATGTACCACTCCGACAATGTGTTGAACCGGGCGGTGCCCCTCTACTACTTCCGCCAGAACGACGACGGTTCCCTCTCCAACGGCAGCGGCTGCGGCAACGAGTTTGCCTCCGAGCGGCCCATGGCCCGGCGCTATCTCATTGATTCGGTGCTCTACTGGGCACGGGAATATCACATCGACGGCTTCCGGTTTGACCTGATGGGCCTGTATGACGTGGAGACCATGAACCTCCTCCGGGCTGAACTGGACAAGCTGCCCGGCGGGCGGGATATCCTGATGTACGGTGAGCCGTGGCAGGGCGGCTGCAGCGCCCTGCACCGATACGAGGCCAACAAGAACAACCTGAACATGCTGAACGAGCGCATCGGCATCTTTTGCGACAACACCCGGGATGCCATCAAGGGCGGCTGCTTCGATGCCCGGGAGCCGGGCTATGTGGAGGGCAGGCCGGGAAGTTTCTGGGATATCGGTGCTTCGGTGGCGGCGTGGTGCCGCAGTGAAAAGCTGCCGCCCCACGCCCCGGGGCAGATCATCAGCTATGTCTCGGCCCACGACAACTTCACCTTGTGGGATAAGCTCCTGATGGTGCGCTACGCCCGCCCGGAGTTTGCCGCTGTGGACAAGACCGCCCTGGCCCAGAACCGGCTGGCGGCGGGCATCTATCTGACCAGCATGGGCCTGCCTTTCTGGCAGGCGGGCGAGGAGTTTGCCCGCACCAAGAAGGGGCAGGGCAACAGCTACCACTCCAGCCCGGCCCTCAACCGGCTGGACTGGCACCGGGCCGAACAGTTCCACAGCCTTGTGGATTACTACCGCGGGCTCATTGGTCTGCGGGCGGCGTTCCCCCGGCTGGGCGCGCTGGACAAGGCTAGCCCTGCCGCCATCGAGTTCTTCCCGCTGGAACAGCCCCTTGTGGGCTGGCGGCTCCCCGCCCAGTGGGGCGACGGCGCGGCATGGAGCGCCCTGTGCGTCTACTATAACCCCACCGAGACGGCGCAGGTCGTCACCCTGCCCGGCGGCAGCTGGAAGCTGCTGAGCGACGGCATTTCCTCCAGCCTGTGGCGGGGCAGCAGCCGCATCTGCACCGGCCAGACCGTCCTCCTGCCCCTGAGCGCCACCGTGTTCGGGCAGGTATAAAAATACGGTCTGCCGTTGCTTGACAATCTGCAATTGAAAATCCCCTGACCAGTTCACGCCGGTCAGGGGATTTTTGATTTATGGATCAGGAAAAAGATTTGGGAGGATCAGGAGTTTTTCTGTGCCTGCTGGGTCTGGGCGTTCTTCTCGCCCAGAGTCAGGCTGACAGTCTGCATCTGGCCTTCCCGGGCCACGGTGATGGAAAGGGTATCACCGGCGGCATGCTGCTGGATTAGGGTGCCAAGGTCGTCCTTCTGGGCGATCTCAGTGCCGTCGATGCTCACGATGCGGTCACCGGTCTTCAGACCGGCCTTGTCGGCGGGGCCGCCCTGCACAACATCCACAACGTAAACACCATAGGCATTGACGTTGAGCTGTGCGGCGGTCTGGGCATCGGTCACAGCCAGATAAGTGATGCCCATGTAGGGGCGGCCGGAGACGTAGCCGTTCTCCAGCAGATCCTGTGCCACCTTGATGGCATCGTTGATGGGGATGGCGAAGCCCAGACCCTCCGCATCGCTGGAGGAGGACTTTGCGTTGACCAGACCGATGAGCTCACCGTTCATGTTGAACAGGCCGCCGCCGGAGTTGCCGGGGCTGACAGAGGCATCCATCTGGATCAGGGACATGGTGTTGGTGGAGCTGGTGCCCTGGATGGTCACGCTGCGGTTCAGGGCGCTGACGATGCCGCTGGTCACGGTGCCGCCCAGCTCACCCAGCGGGTTGCCCACGGCCAGCACGCTCTCGCCCACGGCAAGGCTGTCGCTGTTGCCAACGGTGGCGGGGGTCAGGTCAGTGGCATCGATCTTGAGGACAGCCACATCGCTGGTGTCATCCTCGCCCACCACGGTGGCGGGGTAATCGGTATCGCCGATGGTCACGGTGATGTTGGAAGCGCCGGACACAACGTGCGCACAGGTCAGGATATAGCCGTCGGAGCTGATCACGACACCGCTGCCAGCGCCGCTCTCCACCTGGCTCTGGCCGTACCAGGACCACTGGGAGTAGACCACCTGCTCGGTGGTGATGACCACAACGCTGGGGCTGACCATCTCAGAGACCTGAGCGGTGGTCATGCCGGAAGCGGTGTTTACTGCGGAGGCAGAGCCGGAATCACTGCTGGACGTGGAGGAAGGTGCCACCTGCTGGATGACTACCTTGCCGCCTGTGTTGCCCACCCGGGCCCCCACAAAGCCGCCGACAAAGCCCATGGCTGCTGCCAGCACCAGCGCAACTGCACTGCGGGCGATATTGCCATTTTTCCGGCGGCGCTTTTTGGGAGGCTGCTTGGGGCTTCCCTGCGCGGCCTGATACCGGGGGCCTTCCGGGGGCGGCACTGCGCCGCCATCGCTGCCGCTGTTCGGCTCGGCCTGGGGGGCGGCCTGTGCGGCCTCGCCGTAGGTGCCTGCCGTGTTGGCGGTGTTCATGCCGGAGGAGCCGACGTTGGGGTAGCCGGTCTCGCCGGTCTGGCTATGTTCAGAGGAATAATCGTATTCCCACTTGTTCTCGTTATCCATACTGGTTACTTCCTTTCTCAAAGGGAATGGTTCGGAGGGGGCGCTCTGCCGCACCTCCTTGGAACTGTTCCTATTGTATCCGGTAATTGTGAAAAGGAATCGCTGACCGGGTGAAGAATATGTGAAATAAGGTCGCAGCAGGAAGCCTTGACAGCGGCGCGGGGGCTTGGTATTTTAAGAACGACCCTCTCAGTCATCGCTGCGCGATGCCAGCTCCCCCAAAGGGGGAGCCAACACATCTGACAGGCGAGCAATCGCTGATTTGCAGGGGCCTTATTCCGAGCCACAATAGGCTCTCCCTTTGGGAGAGCTGTCTGCGAAAGCAGACTGAGAGGGCAAGTCCGCGAAAGGAGCAAATTATGAAACTGGAAAAGATTCCGGGCGGTTATGCCCTGTATAAAGAGAAAACCATCATTGGCACCTGCCAGGCCCGGCCCACGGAGCAGGGTGCGGACATCACTGCCCTGACCATTGTGCCGGAATGGCGGCGCAAGGGCTACGGTTCCTACCTGTTAAAAGAGGTATTGCGCAGCCTGGGCGGCTATGACAAAGAGATGGCCACTGTGTTCACGGCTCCTCTGCCTGCCGATGCGAGGGAGCTGGCCTTCTGGGCAAAGTTCGGTTTTGCGGCAGAGGGCAGCGGCCTGTGCCGCCGCCGCACCCCCGACCTGACGGCCGTGAAGCTTGTGCAGGACTTCCTCGCCGCGCGGCTGGCTGACCCCAGGCTCTGCATCGATGCCACCTGCGGCAACGGGGGTGACACGGCTTTTCTCTGCCGCCTTGTGGGCAAAGAGGGCCGGGTGCTGGGCTTTGACATCCAGCCGGAAGCCATTGCCTCCACCCGGCAGAACCTTGCACGGAAGGGCTTTGCGGCAGAGCTTCACTGCGACAGCCACGCCAACCTCTTACAATATGTACAGCCCGGCACTGTCGATGCCGTGATGTTCAACTTCGGCTGGCTGCCCGGTGCCGACCACGGGGTGTTCTCCCACGCACAAAGCAGCATCCCGGCGCTGGAAGCTGCCCTCGAGGCCCTGCGGCCCGGCGGGGTGCTCAGCGCCATCCTGTACAGCGGCAAGGTCATCGGCTCCGACGAAAAGACCGAGATCCTCCAGTGGATGCGCTCCCGGCCCCTGAAACAGTGCACCGCCCTCGTCTGCGGCTTTGCCAATTGGGCCGATACCGCCCCTTTGCCCTGCTTCCTCCTGAAAAAATAACAAAAACTCTTGCATCTAGGTGGAATTGCTGGTAAAATATAAGTTGTGTGTAATTTTGGCATCCTTGCCCTCTCAGCCAAAGCCTGTCGGCTTTGCCAGCTCCCCCGAAGGGGGAGCCAACGCATCTGGAAGGAGAAGTGCTGCAGATCTGCAGGGCCTGTACCTGGAGCAACGATCGGCTCTCCCTTTGGGAGAGCTGGCTGCGAAGCAGACTGAGAGGGCAAGCCAGTTTACGGAGAATCACCAATGTGACGTGAGATTGACCGAATAAAGAGCTATTCTGATTCAGGAGAAATCAATATATGACAAATCGTGAAGAGATCGAGCGCCGCCGGACGTTTGCGATCATCAGCCACCCCGATGCCGGCAAAACGACCCTGACCGAAAAGCTGCTGCTGTACGGTGGAGCCATCAATCAGGCCGGTTCCGTCAAGGGCAAGCAGAGCGCCAAGCACGCTGTGTCCGACTGGATGGATATCGAGAAGCAGCGCGGTATTTCTGTCACTTCCTCTGTTCTGCAGTTCAACTATGCAGGCAAGTGCGTGAACATTCTGGATACCCCGGGCCATCAGGACTTCTCGGAGGATACCTACCGTACCCTGATGGCAGCGGACTCCGCTGTCATGGTCATCGATGCGGCAAAGGGCGTTGAGGCCCAGACCATCAAGCTGTTCAAGGTCTGCACCCTGCGCCACATCCCCATTTTTACGTTCGTCAACAAGATGGACCGCGAGGCCCGCGACCCCTTTGAGCTGATGGAGAACATTGAGGAGATCCTGGGCATCAAGACCTACCCCATGAACTGGCCCATCGGCTGCGGCAAGGAGTTCA
>ERZ772900.3015-NODE-3015-length-11461-cov-7.324829_pt1 | contig 11461 bp, 10 predicted proteins | sample MGYA00512124_ERZ772900 | MGnify/ENA primary metagenome ERZ772900 (study PRJEB29015, sample SAMEA2737716) | human gut metagenome | biome: human gut; feature: human-associated habitat; material: faeces | place: China | collected 2012 ... | reverse complement strand
TACGATCAGGATCTTGTACTTGTTATTGCCCATCGTCCTCACCCCCTCTTTCCAGAGCAAAGCGGAATACCGCACCGCCGCCCTTCCTATTTTCCGCAGTGATCTCGCTGCCGTGCGCCTTGACGATGGCGGCGCACACGGATAGTCCGATCCCCATATTGCTGCGGGTCCCGTCCACCGGCGCGGCGGACTTTTCATAACTTCCGGTGAAAATCTTTTGAAGTGCATCCTCCGGGATGCCGCAGCCGTTGTCGGCAACCTCAAATACCGCCTTATCCCCCACAAGAGAAACGGAAAGCGTCAGCTCCGTCATGCCTTTTGCGTGGAATACGGCATTTTCCAGAAGATTCAGCAGCACCTGCTCAATAAGGAGCGAATCCATGGGAATGTCCACAAATTCCTCCGGTATCTGTGTGATGACCTTCTGATTCGGATACTTTTTGGAAAACTTCATGAGAACCGAGTCGATCAGCTCATCCAGAACCGTGGGTGTCTTCACGACTTCCACTTTCGCACCGTCGATTCTTGTAACCGACAGAAGATTTTCAACCATGCGGATGAGCCATTCGCTGTCCTCCTGAATTTCTCCCAACAGCTTGAGCTGCTGCTCCTTTGGCAGTGCGTCATACTTGGAGATCAGCGTGGAGGAGGACCCGTATATAGAGGTGAGTGGTGTGCGCAGATCATGGGAAATCGCCCGCAGCAGATTGCCCCGCATTCGCTCTTTTTCATTCTCCATCCGCAGCTTTTCCTGATCCCGAATGCGGCTGTTCAGCGTACTGGTGAAAACGGCAACTGCCAGCATAATGACGGCAGATAAGATGCTTTCCCCCACGAAAAAGTCGAAGACATAATAGGGATAGGTAAAGGCAAAATTCACCGCAAACACGCTGACGATAGCCGAAATGATACCATAGCGATACCCATGCGTTTTCAGCGAGATCAGAAACACGCCGAACACAAAGATCATGGGTACCAGCGTCTGCGTGGTAAAGAGCTTCTGAATCAGCAAATTGACGGCAAAGGCACTGCAAAAAATAAGGATCGAAAATAGAGTGTCCTTTTGTCGCTGTCGATTCTTCATCATGCTTCTCCTGAAATTTATTGCGGTATCATACGCCATGTTTTTCGGTTTCGGGCGAAGCCCGGGAGAAAAACGGCTTAAATCCAGTGGTATAAATAACTGCCAGCAGGTATTATATCGCATAAGCGGAAGCGCTTCAAGATTTCTCACAGGAGGATATTGCGCCGCACTCGTTTCTTTACCGAATCTACACCGGAGAAATGCTATGATATAAGCACATAGCAAAAAGGAGGAAGAATTTCGTGGAAAACGACAGTAGCGACGATAACGGTAATCGCTCTTATATGGTCTGTTCGTATGTGGCATATCTACGCCCTTTGCTGCGGTATCGGGTATAGGTGTGTCTTTTTTGCATGAAATGATCGTATGAACAGAACATAAAGGAGTTTGAAATGAATTATTTTGGAAGCATTTTCGCAATGGTGGCCTGCATCGTCATGTCCGCCTATTTCAGCGCCACAGAAACGGCATTCTCGTCTCTGAATAAGACCCGCCTCAAGGTGTTGGCGGACAACGGAAACAAGCGGGCAGCGCTGGCGCTCAAGCTGTCCGAAGATTATGACAAGCTGATCTCCACCATCCTGATCGGCAACAATATCGTCAATATCATGGTGGCGTCCATCGGCACACTTCTGTTCGTCGGACTTTACGGCGACATCGGTGCGACGGTTTCTACGGTCGTCGTAACGATCGTTGTTTTGATTTTCGGTGAGATCACCCCCAAGAGTATTGCAAAGGACACGCCGGAACGCTTTGCCATGTTCAGTGCGCCCTTTATCCGGCTCTGGATATGGGTGCTGACGCCACTGAACTTCCTGTTCTCCCTGTGGAAAAAGCTGGTTTCCCGCTTCTTCAAGACAGATGACGATGCAAAAATGTCCCACGAGGAGTTGCTTCTTTTTATGCAGGACGTGGAGCAGGATGGCGGCATTGACGAAAACGAGGGCGAGCTGCTGCGCAATGCTCTTGAGTTCCGTGACCTGACGGCGGCAGAAATTTTGACCCATCGAATCGACTTGGAGGCCGTGGACATCGGCGAAAGCCATGAGGAAATTGCCAGAGCCTTTACGCAGTCCCGCTTTTCCCGCCTACTGGTCTACCGGGATACCATCGATCAGATCGTTGGTGTTCTTCATCAGAAGGACTTCTATATCAACGGCAAGATGACGGATCAGCCTATTGCGGAGATCATGACGGAGCCGCTGTTTGTCTATCAGCACACGAAGATCCGGGATATTTTGAAAATGCTCCAGCATCAGAAGTCCCATGTCGCCGTAGTCGTGGACGATTTTGGCGGAACGCTTGGTATTGTTACGATGGAGGATATTCTGGAAGAACTGGTCGGTGAAATTTGGGACGAACACGACGAGGTGGAAGAAGACTTTGAAAAGCTGGACGAGAATACCTACCGCGTGGACTGCTCCGTCAGCTTGGAGGATTTTATGGAATTCTTTGATGTCAAGCTGGAATCGGACAGCGTTTCCGTTGGCGGATGGGTCATGGAGCAACTAAACAGAGTCCCGGTCAAGGGTGAATCTTTTCATGTTCAACATCTGGAGATCACGGTCTCTGAGCTGAGTGCATACAGAGTGTCGTCCATTACTGTCAAGCAATGTGACTCTATTTTAGAATGTGCGCAATAACAGCGTGGAGGGGATATGGCTAAAAAAACACAGGGTACTGACACCAAACAGCACGATATTGCTGCACCGCCGGAGAACAGGCCGCTCGACAAAAGCATTGTTCGATACATCATTCGCGCATTGCTGCTGATTATTCTTTTTGCTTGGGCTTTAATGAACCTCGATGCCGTAATGAAATTTCTCGGAAAAGTGATCTCACTGTTCTCACCGTTTCTCATTGGTGGAGGTATCGCTTTTCTAATCAATGTCGTCCTTAATCCACTTGAACGTTGCTGGAACAAGGTATGCAAAAAAGCCCCTGCAAAGCTGGCAAGACCCGTTTGCCTCACTTTAAGTGCTGTTCTTGTGGTTGGGATTTTGTTTGCCGTAGTGTTTATGATGATTCCGAGTCTGCGGGAATCCGGCGACGAGTTTATTCAGAACATTCCGTTTTATGTTGATGAAATTGGGTGCTGGTGGGCAGATACTGTTCACTTTGCAGCAAAGTACAACATCGTTTTGCCGGAATATGCAATCGACTCCGATCTGCTGATTGAGAAAATTACGACCTTTATCAACGACGAAGGCAGCGGAATCATTACAGTAACATGGGGCGCGGCTACATCCATCCTTTCCGGCTTGGTTGACGTGCTTTTGGCGTTCGTTTTTGCTTTGTATCTGCTGGCAAAAAAAGAAGTGGTTGCAACCCACTTAAAAAAGCTGATCACAACGGTGCTTCCACAAACGAGGGCAAGGCGACTTCTGAGCATCGCTTCGCTGACGAATCAAACCTTTACCAACTTTGTCAGCGGACAGCTTACCGAGGCTGTCATTATTGGAGTCCTCTGCTTCTTTGGGATGCTGATTCTGAGGATTCCCTATGCCGGTGCCGTTTCCGCATTTGTTGCTGTTACCGCGTTAGTGCCGATCTTCGGCGCATGGCTCGGCGGCGGTCTTGGTGCATTTCTGATCCTGTTGGCGGAACCCATCAAAGCGGTGTGGTTCATTGTTTATCTGCTGATTCTACAACAGGTAGAGGGCAATTTGATTTATCCAAAAGTTGTTGGAAAATCGGTCGGCCTACCCGGACTGCTTGTGCTAATGGCTGTCACGATTGGAGGCGGGGCGTTTGGCGTCTTGGGGATGCTTTTCAGCGTTCCGGTCTGTGCGGTGCTATATAGTCTTTATCTGGAGTTCATGCAGAAATCAGACGCCCGGAGTTGAACCTTTCACGATTGATTGCCTTTGAAAAAAAGGGACCTGTTGACAAAGTCAATAAAACGCAGCCCCCGAATGTCTCGTTCGGGGGCTGCGTTTTGCTTTCTTTACCGACGCCGACGCCCACGCCGGGCAGGGAGAAACTTTCGCACGATGGTTGTCACAAGCCCGCGCTCATAGCGGTTCATGCCAAACAGCCACATGCACGCACCGTAGAGCAGCGCGAACGCGGCCGCGATTCCGGCGACGCCGAAGTACGACGTCGGATAGACGTAAATCGCGAGCAGCACCGCCGCGATAAACGGCAGGAGCATGGACGGGAGCAGGTGGAAGATGTGCTTCCAGAACATCGGGATGTTCAGGCCGATGCGCTTGTGGTAGTACCAGTTCATGAGCGTGACGTTGCCGATGAGCGTGGCGATGGCCGTGCCGATGGCGGAGCCGAGCCCCTCCCACTTCCAGCAAAGGGGGATGCTGATGAGGATGTTCCCGATCAGAACGGCCAGATACAGAAATGAGCGGAATTTGTGCATGTTCATCGCCTGCTGGATGATGGTGCCGAGCGTCTGGATGTTCGTCCAGAGACAGGTAAACATCAGTAGCAACGCGATCCAGTAGCGTGTGTCGGCGTAGGCCGCGCTCTGACCCCACAGGGCAAGAAAACCGCGTCCCACGGCCACAAAGCCAAGCAGAATGCACCCGAGCAGGATGAACTGCAGTCGCCCGACCTTTGTAAACATCGCGTCGAGTTCACGCATGGGGCGGGCCTCGGCGACGAGACGGTGCACCTGCGGGGTGAGGACGTTCGAGACGGCGGTCGCGAACGTCAGGAAGTAGATGTTCACCTGCGAGGCGACGGTATAGACCGTGACGGCGGTACTGCCGTGGATCCAGCCAAGGAGCTGGCGGTCGATGCTCCAGTTGATGTTCTCGACCACGATGCCGATGAATACATACAGCATGAACGAGAACATCTCGCGGATGAGCTTGAAGTCGTGGCTGGTATAGGGGCCGAAGCGGAAGGTGATCTTCAGCTTGAAGACGCAGTAGCCGATGTTGATGATGCCGCTGAGGATCGTGAAGATCAGCGAGAGTACCGTCATCGCGACGGAGCGGTATCCCATCAGCAGCAAGGGGATCATAATCAGCGGGTTGAGTACCTGCTTTCCCATGGCGACGATCTTCTGGAAAAGATAGCGCTCATGGATTGTGACATAGGACTCGAAGACCGTGATGGGGAAGGTGAGCGCGGCGTTGACCGTCATGATCCGAAGGAGCTTTACGCCGAGGGTAACCTCCTCCGCGGTGAGCTTTGTGCCGAAGATGACGCTCCCGTGATAGCTCAGCCACAGGCCGATGATGAGCACGACCGTCCCCTGCACGGTGTAGGCCAGCAGGAACATGCCGTTGAGCTTGCGCATGCCGTCCCTATCGTCCGCGGCCTTGAAGCGGGAATAGTAGCGAACATACGCGCTGCCGAGGCCGAAGGAGAGCAGGCTCAGATACGAGATAATGGGGAGTACAAACTGATAGACGCCATACTCGCTGTCACCGAGACGGCCGATCATGATCGGCGTATAGACGAAGGAGATGACGGTGCTCAGTATGATGGAGACATAGGACAGCACCGCACCGGCACGCACCTGATTGACTTTCACGCGGGCACCTCCAGAAAGGGTCGATTATTGTACGTCAGATAATTCATAATACCTTATTATAGCGCTGTTTTGCAGTTCTGTAAAGCAAAAAATCCGCATTCCCCGGCCTCAGGTAACAGACCGGGAAACGCGGAGGACTCGGCGGACGGGTGCATCTGCCGCTGTGTGCGCGGCGGCAGCGTCCCGGCGCTGAGTTTGATTTTGCTGCAGCGGCGCGGGGAAAGAGCCCGCGCCGCCGAAGTAACGTCAGTATAGCACAGACTGCGCGTATTTGCAAGCACGCTTACTGCGCCGCCCGCTTCTCGGCAGGCATCGGAATCTGCGCCAGCAGCACCGCGATGAACATCAGCACGCAGCCGATATACTCGCGCGCGGACATGGACTGGTGCAGGACAATCGCGCCCGCGATGACAGCAAATACGCTCTCAAGGCTCAGCAGGATCGTCACGACCGTGGGGTTCGAGTCCTTCTGCGCGAGAATCTGCAGTGTATAGCCGATGCCGCAGGAGAAAACGCCCATGTACAGCAGCGGCAGGATGTTCGACAGCAGCACATGCAGATCGACGTTGTCGAAAATCAGCATACAGACGGCCGACCACGACCCGGCGAACAGAAACTGGATGCAGCTGAGCTTCACCCCGTCGCAGAAGGCGGTGAAGTGGTCGATCACGAGGATATGTACCGCGAAGCACACCGCGCATACCAGCACCAGCAGGTCACCCGCCGCGAGAGAAAAGCTTCCCTTCATGCAAAGCAGGTACAGCGCCGCGACCGAGAGCGCGACCGCGACCCACACGGGCGGGTCGACCTTGCGCCTAAAGAACAGACCGAACACAGGCACCAGTACCACATACAGCGCCGTCAGAAAGCCGGCCTTGCCGCTGTCGGTGCCGGCGACCATGCCCGCCTGCTGGAAATTCGAGGCAAAGGCGAGCGCCGTTCCGCAGCAGAAGCCACCAAGCCAGAGCTGCCGACGCGCGGACTTTTTCTCCTCGCGGGAGAGGGAGGGACGCTCCTCCTTTTTCTCCGCGGCGGCGCGCACGGCGACCAGCACCAGCAGCGCGAGCGTCGCGATATAATAGCGCGAGGCGTTGAAGGTGAACGCGCCCATGACGTCGGCGCAGATGTCCTGCGCCACGAACGACGTGCCCCAGATAAAGGCGGTGAGAATCGGGAAGATCACTTGACGAACCTGATTGTGTTTCATCGGAGAATCAACCTTTCCGTTTATTTTCCGTCATCCTCTCGGATAGGATTGACGTGCCATTTGAACTTTTTCTCCGTGCCGGAGAGCAGACGCTGGATATTGCCGCGGTGGCACCAGATCACGAGCGCCGCGATGGCGGCGGAGAGAACGGTATAAAGGACGTTGTGCGAAAAGACGAAAAACGTGGTGACGGGCATGCTCGCCGTGGCGGCAATGGAGCCGAGGGAGACATATTTCGTCGAGAGCCACAGCACCACGAACAGCCCCCACGCCACGAGCGCCACGCGCCAGTCGAGCATCAGGACGATCGTGCCGCCGGAGAGGATGCCCTTGCCGCCGCGGAAGCCGAAGAACACAGGGAACATGTGCCCGAGCTCGCAGCCGATGCCCGCGATGAGCAGTCCCAGCGTCCAGTCGCCGAGGAGGCTGTGGAACATGTAGCCGCCGATAAGGCAGGCAACAACGGTCTTGCCCATATCGAAGGCGATGACCATGAGCGCGTATTTCGCACCGTAGGTGCGGTAGAAATTCGTCAGACCGGCGTTGCCGCTGCCGTGCTGACGGACGTCGTCATGGATGACGAAGTGAGAAGTCATGACCGAGCCGTTGATACAGCCGAGAAAATACGATACCAGCAGCACCACCGCCGCCGCAAACAGATTGGACATGGTTATGCGTCCTCCTCACCCTTCTGACGGATGCTCATGATGATGGGCGTGCCCTCCAGACCGAACACGCTGCGAATCTGGTTTTCCAGATACCGGCGGTAGGAGAAGTGGAAGAGCTTTTTGTCGTTGCAGAACACGACGAAGTGCGGCGGCTTGATGCCGACCTGCGTCATGTAATAGATCTTCAGGCGGCGGCCCTTGTCCGTCGGGGGCTGGACGCGCGTCTGCGCGTCGGCGAGGACGGAGTTGAGCATGCCCGTCGTGATGCGGGTCGTGGCCTGGTCGTTCACATACTGGATCAGCTCGAACAGCCGCGTCACGCGCTGGCCGGTGAGCGCGGAGATGAACAGGATCGGCGCGTAGGTCATATAGCTCAGGTCGCGGCGGATGTCCTCGCGCATGCGGTCCATCGTCTTGCCGTCCTTTTCCACGAGATCCCACTTGTTCACGACAATGATGCAGGCCTTGCCCGCCTCATGTGCAAGCCCCGCGACCTTCGTGTCCTGCTCGGTCACGCCCTCGGTCGCGTCGATGAGAATCAGGCACACGTCCGAGCGCTCGATGGCCATCGTCGCGCGCAGGACGCTGTATTTCTCGATGCTGTCGTCGACCTTCGACTTCTTGCGCATGCCGGCGGTGTCGATGAAGTTGAACTTGCCCGTCTCGTTTTCAAAGTACGAGTCGATGGCGTCGCGCGTCGTGCCCGCGACGTTGCTGACAATGACGCGCTGCTCGCCGAGAATGCGGTTTGTGAGCGAGGACTTGCCGACGTTGGGCTTTCCGATGATGGCGACCTGAATGACGTCGTCATCGTCCTGCTCGTCGTCCTCCGGCGGGAAATACTGCAGACATGCGTCGAGCAGGTCGCCCGTGCCGTGGCCATGGACGGCGGAGACGGCGATCGGGTCGCCGAGACCGAGGTTATAGAACTCGTAGAACTCGGGATCGGCGGGGCCGGTGGAGTCCATCTTGTTCACGGCGAGCACGATCGGCTTTTTCGACCGCTGCAGCATGTTCGCAACCTCCTGATCGGCGGCGGTCATGCCGGTCTTGATGTCGACGACGAGGACGATGACCGTCGCGTTGTCGATGGCGATCTGCGCCTGCTCGCGCATGAACGAGAGAATCTGGTTGTCGGTGCTCGGCTCGATGCCGCCGGTGTCGACGAGGGTGAAGGTGCGGCCGTTCCAGTCGGTCTGGCCGTAGATGCGGTCGCGCGTCACACCGGGTGTGTCCTCCACGATGGAAAGGCGGCGGCCGATGAGCTTGTTAAAGAGCATGGACTTGCCCACGTTGGGGCGGCCCGCGATGGCGATGATGGGTTTCGACATAAAAAATCACTCCTTTACAGTGTCGCAGGAGGCGAACACGGCGTCCGCCAAGTCAAAGCCGTCCATGCCGACCACCTCCACCGGGCAGCCGAGCTCCTCGGAAAGGCGCGGGACGGTATAGTCATCGAGAAAAACGTTCTCCCCGTTGCGCAGCATGTGGATCGGGATCAGCACGCGCCCGAGATCAGGCACGGCGCGCAGCTGCGCGGAGAGATCCTGCCCCGTGAGCAGGCCCGCCACGTCGATCGTGTGGCCGAAGAAGTCGTTGCGCACGGCGACGACCCGGCCGCGCAGGCCGGGAAAGCGCGCCTGCGCCTGCTCGAGCAGACCGCGCAGGAACGGCGCCGCAGCGACGCCCGTCGCGATGGTGAAGTCGCCGGGGTTTTCCGGCAGCTCCTCGGTGTCGAGCGCGGCGAGAAAATCGTCGCCCAGCGAGCGGAGCATCCCCACGCCGTTTTCAATCTGGCGGTAGCCCTCGTAGTAGTCCGCTTCCGGCAGCGGCAGCCCCGCGCGCAGGAACAGCTCGTCCGCGCAGAAGAAGCGGCGTGTGCCGAAGCGGCGGAGGTTCTCCTGCCCGAACTCCTCGGCGATGGCGATGATCTCCCGCGCGCAGTCGGCGTCGACGGGGCGGAGCTTCGCGAGTCCCTTGCGGTACTTCGTGATGCCGACGGGGACGAGCGAGCAGCTCGAAAACTCCCAGTCCGTCAGGTCGCGCAGCGTCCGGCGGAGCTGGTCGCCGTCGTTCCAGCCGGGGCAGATGACGATCTGGCCGTTCATGACGATGCCCGCCTTGCAGAACGCGCGGATATACTCGAGCGAGCGCCCGGCGTTTTTGTTGCCAAGCATCGTGCAGTGCAGCTGCGGATCCGTCGTGTGGACGGAGACGTTGATGGGGCAGATGTGCAGGTCGATGATGCGCTGCGCCTCGCGCTCGGTGAGGTTCGTGAGGGTGATATAGTTGCCGAGCAGGAAGGAAAGGCGCGCGTCGTCGTCCTTGAAATAGAGCGTCTGACGCATGCCGGGGGGCATCTGGTCGACGAAGCAGAAGATGCAGTGGTTCGCGCACGAGCGCATCTCGTCCATGAGATAGGTGTCGAAGTTCAGGCCGAGATCCTGCCCCTCCTGCTTCCGGATATGGACGGCGCGCTGCGCCCCGTCCGGTTCGCGCAGCGTCAGGTGGCTGTCTGCATCATACCCGTAAAAGCGGTAGTCCAGAACATCTATGATCTCATGTCCGTTGATGGTCAGCAGCTGCTCGCCGGGCTTGATTCCCGCGAGCTGCGCCGGGCTGCGCCGGTCAACGGATGCGATAACGGTACTCATTGCATCAATCCTCGAATCTAAAAAATGGCATACTAACACATTATAACTAACTAATTATACAGGCCTTTTCCACGTTTCGCAAGGGTAAAAAACGGATTTTGTGCCGGTTTTGGCGCAAAAATCCCCCGCCGCGTGTGCGGCGGGGGAGAAGCGTCAGTCTCGCCCGAGGTCGTCGTGGATGAACATGATAAGAAAGCTCACCGCCAGCAGCGCGCAGGAGAGCCAGATCCCGCGGATGCCGAAGCGCGCCGTGAGCAGTGCGCCGAGCCCCGCGCCGGCGGCGAACACGCCGATCACGCCGAAGTACGTCAGCGCCTTGTGCAGCACCTCGCGGTCATGCGTGTGGAAGTAGACGCACAGCGCCTCCGTGCCGCTGCGCATGTTGCCGATGCACATGGTGCTGGCATAGGCATGGCCGCGCACCTTGCGGAAGGTCTGTACCTGCATGGCGCAGACGAAGGACACGACGGCGTTTGCGGGCGTATCGACCGACTGCGGCAGAAAGCCCACGGCGAAGAGAAATACAATCTCCGCGAGGAGGATAAGCTGACGCCAGTGGACGCGCTCCATGTGCTTGAAGCGGCGGTGGACGCATTCGGCGACGAAGATCCCCAGCATGAACGAGAGCACCGGGACGAGATAGTGCAGGCTCCTGTGCCAGTCGCCCTCGAAGAGACAGGTGCTGAAGAGCACGATGTTGCCCGTCTGGGCGTTGGCGAATACGCCGCCGCGGCAGAGGTAGGTATAGGCGTCCTGCAGACCGCCGGAGAGGATGACGAAGGCGGACATCAGCAGAGATTCGGACATCTGCCCGCGGGGTTTGTGCAGCAGCATGGTAAGGCTCCCTTTTCTTAGATTCGACATGTCATTATAAGGCGGCATGTCCCGCAAGTCAACCGTCCATTTGGCCAAAAAGGCGGGCGGCAGCTTACAGAAAGCTGGCGCCCGGGGGTGCGTGGGGGAGGGTTTTACTCCGCGTCTATGCTGGCTGTCGCCTCGTCGAGGATGCTGACCGGCGCGTCCTTTAGGATGACGCGGCCGCATTCCACGTCCCAGAAGCGGGCGACGAGGTTGCAGAAGGTGGTCTTGCCGGAGCCGGAGGGGCCGACGATGTCGGTCATGGTCTTATCCGGGAGCGTCACGCTGACGTCGCGGAGAATCGGCTTTTTCTCATAGGAGAAGCTGACGTGGTCAAAGACGATGGCGTGGCGCGCGGGGGAGACGGCTTTGCCAATGAAAATCAGCTGCGTCCCAAGCCCTTAGAGAAGATCACTTGAAACGATTTACCCATTGTGAAACCGGTTTTGTTTTGCTACAATGAATTCAAATAATGATTGCGCAGAGGTGAGT
>ERZ772900.3007-NODE-3007-length-11492-cov-18.594387_pt1 | contig 11492 bp, 19 predicted proteins | sample MGYA00512124_ERZ772900 | MGnify/ENA primary metagenome ERZ772900 (study PRJEB29015, sample SAMEA2737716) | human gut metagenome | biome: human gut; feature: human-associated habitat; material: faeces | place: China | collected 2012 ... | reverse complement strand
CTGCCTTTAAAGAATATCTTGAACGTGCGGCAAATCCTCAAGGTACTAACAGCGGTTCTGTTGGTGAAAGCTGGATGGGCAGTGTTGCTAACTGGCTTAGGGCTCGTACTGTAAACGCTGCTATTATGCTTAACCTTAAAACTGCCGTTCAGAACTTGGGTAATCCTTTGCTGTATGGTAATGCTGTAGATGGTTTTGGATATAGTGATGTCGTTGCCGCTGTGAGCAATTACAGTATGAATATGCAGCTTGCAGAGGGCTATAAATCGGCTAAGGAATTTGTTTACAGTAAATCTCCTTGGATGAAAGAAAGGTCTGTGCTTCCTGATATTTCCCTGCGGGATATGAAAGAAATGGAAAGCCTGAATCCTATAGAAAAGAAAGCTGTTGAATTTGGCACAAGATTGCTGGTCGCTACTGATAATATTTCTGCTATTCCGGTATGGATGCAGGCGTATGGCAAAAAAATAAGGGCTGGTGCAGGCGAAACAGAAGCTGTGGACTTTGCCAATACGGTTATTAGACGTACACTTGGCAGCAGCAGAGTTACGGATGTTGCACCGCTTTTGCGTGGCGGGCCTATGCTTAAACTGTTTACTACCTTCCAAGGCTTCTTCAATACACAATATAATCAGTGGGCCAGAGAGTATAACATCTTCTTAAAAGAAAAAGACATAATGCGTCTTACTTCGTTTGTGGGAGCTAAGTTTGTAATGTTTGCTTTTATAAACTTGATGTTGTCGGCCGAAGATCCATTTGAAGAAGATAAGGATGAATATCAAAAGATATCAAAAGAACTGCTTACTTACCCTATGAGTTTAGCCGGACCGGTTGGGCAGGTTGGTAATGCTATTTGGAGCAGGGCTTTAGGCATGCAGACTTACGGGTATAGAATGACAGTAGTACAAGGCACGATAGAGCAGATGGAGCGTGCTGCCGGTAAGGTGCAAAAGGTTTACCAGGGCAAAGCAGATTATGACGAATTGGTTGAGCCTACTGCAACATTTGTTGGAACAGCATTAGGCGTACCTGCACAGTTAAACAAATTATTCTTTAACGGATATGATATCTTGTTCAATGGTATGGATCCGGAAGTTGGCGACATCTTTAGACGTCGACCGAAGAAAGAACGGTAAAATAAAAATACCCCCTCAAATTTGAGGGGGTTATATTTTCGCTTCTTTGTCATTAGAAGCTTCAAAATATTTAAAATCATCATCTAAAAAGGCTTTGTGTAATTTTCTATCCCAAGATTCAACTAATAGGTCAAATGGCGAACTACCCAAGTTTTTGGTTATTACTGGTGGTCTTGAGATGAACATAATTGAAAAATGAGTATTATTTATATCCAAAGAAAAAGTTTTAAGGAATTGGTTTGAGGTATTTTGACCTTTCCCATATATTTTGCTGATTTCTTTTTTTATTTTTTCAAATTTTTCTAATCCATCTTTTTCTTCTTTTACATCCAATCTGGCTGTTATCTTATACAATTTATTATCAAAAAAAGAGAGCTCTAATAAAGGCGCATCGTATATCAACGGTATATTATAATAAGAATTTGCATTTGTTTGAAACAAATAACTTTTATGTTTTGGAGATTTTATAAGACTGTTGGGATATTCATCATAATATATTAGGGTGGGTAAAGTTTTAATTTTTTCTAATGAATCACCAAAATTTAAGCTTTCAAACTTTGATGTGCTATATGGATCAACAACAAGGGTAGATGGAGTGTGTATATTACTTTGAGGTATAGTATTATTTTGCTTTTTTTCAGTAGTGCATCCAAAGATAAATATAGATAAAAATATTATAAATAAAGTAAGAATTCTTTTCATAATATTCCTTCTTCCTTTTTTATAAATATAGCTATTTTTCTTTACCAAAACCTTCTTTCATTTTAGTAAAGTTTAAAAGTTTAGTAGCAGTTTCTACTGTTAGACCATCTAGTCTTTCTACAGATAATATATCAAAATGTCCATTTAAAAAATCTTCAAAAAGCATTAATGTTATTCTTTCTTCGATTGCTTTTTGTTTCTCTTTTTCACATTCTTTTATAATATTAGATATGATAGCTTTTAATTTTTTCTTAGGATAAAATATGCTAAACGGATTATTGCTGTTATGTGTAATCATATAATCATCATCTGCATCAGTAACAGTGAAACCTATCTTTTCCAACAAATCAATTTCTTTAGATTCACTTCCAAATGAAATTACACTATATAATCCACGTACTAAATCAATTAAATCCGCTTCTAATGCTGTTGCTATTTTTGCCAAAGTAGAAATATTAGGTGTATTAGTTCCACGTTCTATTGCGCCAATATTTGGCTCTAACATACCACAACGTTCTGCAAGTTCTTTTTGTGTCAATCCTAAATTTATACGAAGTTCTCTAATTCTAGCACCTAAGGCCATGGCTAATTTTTGTTTTGGTAAATTTTTCAAATTTATCACCCTTAACAAGAATAACATAAAAATAGATTAAAAGAAATTCTTTTTTTATCTTTACAAATGAATAATCATATGTTAGAATCTAAACAACAAATGTAATTACATTTGAAATAAACGTAAAAGGAGATGAGAAAATGAAGACGCTGGTTGCAAGAGTGCCTGATGAAATAGTTGCTGTTGTTCGATATCATACTACTAGTATTGGTTTGAGAACAAGTGATTATTTAGAAAGGCTAATAATGGCTGATTTAGAAAAGAATCAGCCAGAGATGTTAAAAAAAGTAAAAAAAGAAACTACCATCAAATAGTTCTTGGCGGAACAATGGTAGTTTCATAATGAAAGAATGTTCAAGATAAACATCATTCTTTTAATAGTTTATCATATATTGAACATTCTTTCAAATAAATTAAAATTGAAAGGATGTATTTTTTATGAAAAATTTAGTTGAAATCAAAAATAATCAAGTTGTGGTATCCAGTCGGCAGGTTGCTGAAAAGTTTGGTAAACAACATAAAGACGTTTTGGAAAATATTCGCAATATTTTAGTGGCGGAAAATTCCGCCACTAAATTTTATCAGGAAAGTATCCACGAATATCGCGGGCAAAGATTTCCTGAGTACCTTATGAACCGTGACGGTTTTACGCTTTTAGCAATGGGGTTTACCGGTAAAGATGCGTTGCAATGGAAAATGAAATACATTGCTGCTTTTAATGAAATGGAACAAGCCCTAAACAGCAAGCCTGTATCGACGTTAAAAGCTAGAGAAGTAGAAGCTCGCTTAAATAACAGCCGTGCAAGAGTTGCATCGACATTCCTTAAAGTTGCTCAAATGACTGATCTGCCAGAATATAAGCATATATGTCAGCAGAAAGCAGCAGAGGTTTTAAGTGGTTTACCGTTACTACCAATGGAAGAAGCTAAAGAAATTACTTATTCAGCAACAGATATAGGGAAAATGCTTGGAGTATCGGCAAATAAAATAGGTAAGATAGCCAATCAGCATAATCTTAAAACGCCGCAGTATGGAAAGTTATTTTACAGCAAATCGGAACATAGTTGCAAAGAAGTAGAAACATTCCGTTACTACGAATGCGCCATTCTAAAATTCAGAGAAATTCTGAAAGGTGGTGTGGTGGCATGAAATTGACAGATGCTGTTGAATTAGCTGGATATCAGGAAGTGCCATTCTACAATCAAGAAGTTATAAAAGGGTTAAATGATATATTGGAGTGTGAAAAACGGAAAAGCAGCTATAACGATTTACCTTTTGCGGTGTGTTTGATGGGTTATTTGTATGGAGTTACGCAAGGCGTTCGTAAAGAACGGCAAAGAAGAAAAAAATACCCTGTAAAGGGATTGAAATAGTTTTTGAATAATGAAAAAAAGAAACACCCGCTTTCCGTGGAAAGATGCGCGAGTGTTTCAACCACCAGCCGAAGCTGATAACAATAGTATAGCAGTTTTCGGCTGGTATATCAAGGAGGATATACCATGAAAGGAAACAGGTCGTCGTGTCCTGACGATAAAGCAGAAGCTATCGCCAGATTTATACATGCAGTAAAAAATATGACTAAGAATGAGTTTGAATTAAAGTATATAAATGAAAGTGGTGATCCGAAAATGGAAGTTTCGTCGAATGATGTAAAATACTATATTGAGGATTGGGCTTCGTATAATGATTGTATAAATGATTTTATTAGTGCCATAGGATCTTTGTGCGATGATAATGCAGCTGTTACAGCGCTTGTATGTTCAGTAATGAATTATTCTAAAAAGCAAGGACAATTAGAAGCAAAACTGGAAAAACTTGGCATATCAGCAGATAATGTCTTGAAGACTTATTATAAATTATTTGAGGAATAAATTTTAAAAAGTTTCCGACAAAATGCCATTTAACAAGAGTTAAAATAGTAATGTAAGGTTATTGGATATGAGAGCAGAGGCGATGTAAAAAAATTAAAAATGTATCCGACAAAACCACTATAAAAATGAGTTAAAATAGTATCATAAAGTTAGTTAGAACTTAATAGAAAGCGCTTACTTCGGTAGGCGCTTTTTTATTTTGAAGGAGGAAAAACTTTGATAGGCAGTAGTGAAAATAGGATTACATACAATGGGAATGGAGTTGCTACAGAGTTTGGATATTCTTTTAAGATATTGGAAAAGACCGATATTAATGTAGTACTTGTTGATCCTGATTTAAAAGAAACTGTTTTAACCAAAGATTATTTCGTTGATATGGAGAAGTCAGTAGTGTTTTATCCTGGCTATTCTCCGGGAGCAGAACCACCAGAGGCAGAACGACCACCAATATTACCTGAAGGGTGGCAGCTTGTTTTATATCGTGAGGTTCCTATAACACAGGAATCTCAGTTGGATACTCATTGGCCATTTAATGTTATCGAAGCGGCATTGGATAAACTAACGATAATTTGCCAACAACTGTGGGACGGTGTAACGAGAGCAATTCGTTTATCAGATTCAGCACCTAAAGATATTTCTACAGTTCTGCCACAACCAATGCCAAATGAGAGTTTTTATTGGGATGAAACCGGTAAAAAACTTATTGCTGGGCCTAATCCTAAATTTGCTATGGAGCAGGCACAGGCGAGTGCAGAATCTGCAAAGAAGTCTGAAACGTCAGCAGCAGAAAGTGCAGAATCTGCAAAAAAAGATGCAGAGAAAGCAGAAGATGCTGCTGACCGTGCAGAAGATATTTTACTACGTTTTGAGAGCGGAACTATAACAAAAGAGTTTACTGCGACAGATGACAGATGGACTGAAAACAACGGCATGTGGCGCCTTACAATGGCAATGGGTAACAGCAGGCTTATAGGCGTTTACAAGGAAGTCAAGAAGCCTCAGTATGAAATGGTACTAACCGGCGTTTATATGGACGCTGAAAATGTGATTATTGAAGTTCCTGAAAAGTTTGCAGGCATCGTTATACTGACGTCGCTGACAAAAAAGACTGGTGATAAGGTCTATGTCAAAAACTTTACGGAGGAAGATTTTGCAGAGGTTGGCAGTGATTTCGTACTAACCATATCTGCTGAGGAACACCAGGCAGGAAACAGTCCGGTCATTGTCAGCTTAACACAAATAATTGATGGCGTTAGTTATCCTTACTATGCTAATGCCGGAGTAGATAATAACGGTAACGTTGTTATAAATGTGAGCAAAGCGTTCACAGGGAAAATAATATTAGATGGAGGTTACTTAGAATGAGTGTAGAAAAAATTGTTACTGGAACTTTAGCAGAGAGGGACGCTAAGATCAATGCTAATTTTGAAGCGTTGGATACCGGCAAGCTCGGTAAGACCGAAACTGCAGCTGATAGTAGTAAATTAGGTGGTGTAGCAGCTGCGAGTTATGCAAAGACTGCTGATATGAACAGTGCTATTGAGGCTGCAAAGTCGGCAGTAAAAGATGAGCTGATTGACGGAGCGCCTGATACTTACGATACGTTAAAAGAAATTGCCGATTACATTGCAGAAGATAAAACGGGTGCGGCAGCTATGAATGAAGCTATAGCAGGTAAACTCGGTAAAACTGAAACTGCAGCTGCTGCCGCTAAACTAACAACTTCTGCCGGCAGTACAACACAGCCTGTATATTTTGATGGTGGTGTTCCTAAAGCTTGTACTTATGAACTTAACAAAACAGTACCGGCTAATGCTGTATTTACGGATACTGTATATACACTGCCTACTGCATCTGCTAGTGTTCTAGGCGGCGTAAAAACTGGTTCAAATATCACTAACAGCAGCGGGACAATCAGTATTACTAAAGCTAATGTTGTGGCGGCATTAGGGTATACTCCGCCTACTTCTGCTATTACAGTAACCAAAACTGAATTTACAGCAAGTAGCGCCAACTGGGGAACATTATTAAACGGCTACTATCCATTTACCTTGGCAGCTTCAGGAAAACACTTCCTTGGTATGTATCGTACTAATGGCAGTACCTACGAGAGTGTTATGGTAGACGTAGTTGAAAGTGGCAGTAATATCATAATCCAAAGTACGGAGAAGTTTGCAGGCTTTGTTCTGACGATTTGAGGTGAGGAAAAATGAAGCTTACTGGGCTAATAACAGTTGAAAAAATAAGAGCAGCAATCAATGCTCTTTATGACGATTTGCCGCCAAATCCATATCCTGTAGGAGCGCTTTATTGGAGTTCGCAACCTACTGATCCAGGAACTCTGTTTGGTGGTACGTGGACACAGATAAAAGATAAATTTATTTTAGCTGCAGGAGATACTTATCAAGCAGGGAGTAACGGAGGTGAAGCAAATGTTACATTAGAGATTGATCAAATTCCAATGCACAAGCATTCTGCTAGTGCCACTTCATCTACCGTGAGTGGTTCTATAACTGTTGGGAGACTTCAAAATGTTGGTAGTAGTGGAGCTTTTCGCCACACCAATACACGTAATGCTTATTGTGGAAATACAGATTGGAGCGGTTCTATTACTACTTTTAATTTAAATTCTTCGTTTGCTTCAGATATTAGTATTAATAATACTGGTGGTAGTGCGGAGCATAATAATATGCCGCCATATGTAACATATTACTGTTGGGAAAGAATTGAGTAAGGAGAATAAAAATGCAAAATATAATTATTTTAGATACGAATAACGATAAAGTTATTGTACAAGCACAAGAAAAAGTGTATATGGATACAATAAATAATTTCTTTGTTGATTATGGCAAAGAAATAGAGTATAAGTCTATTGACTATAATTGTGGAACGGAGAGTTGCTGGCTTAATGGAGTAGCATTCCAACAATACCCAAATGAAATTTGTGAAGATATTTTAAAAAGTATTGATGAATTGATTGCTAAAAAAGCAGCACGTGAATATATAGCTCTTACGTTTGATGAACTTAAAGCTATCAAGCTGTCAGAGGTAGACGCTTGGACTGAAAGAAAAATCGCAGGCGGTTTTATATCTGAATGCACTGGTGAGATAGTAAGATATGATAGCGATAAGGACACGCAGATTACGATGCAGGGGATTGCGCTGAACGTAAGCACTGAACGCTTTAAAAATGAATATCCTGACGGCTGTCCGGTACGGGGGTATAAAGAAGGTGAAACTGTTAAAACAATACAGTATCTTAACGCTTCGCAGGTATATACATGGTGTGCTGACTTATCGTCCCACGTGGGCGCTTGTAAACAACAAGGTTGGAGTAAGCAGGCAGAGGTAGCCGCAGCATTAAGCAAAGAGGAATTGGACGCTATTACCTTAGACTAGAGGTGTGAAATGGATTTACAAGCAAATGTATTTATGGTGATAAGTCTGTTGGTACAGAGCGGATTTATCGGTGTAGCTTGGAAGATATATTCAAACTACAAAAAGCAGGTAGAGGAACGAGGTAAGAAAACAGAAGCCCTTCATAATGCGACACGCAGTCTGCTCAGGACAGAGATCATAGGAATTTATCATAAGTCTGAGGAAGATGGATTTATACCGCTATATAACTTGGAAAATATAACTGATATGTATAGCTGTTATAAAGCACTTGGCGGTAATGGAGCAATCACAGAGCTGTACCATAAAGCATTACAGCTGCCGCAAAAATCTCCTGACAATGAACGTGGGGAGTGTAATAAATGTTTGAGAAAATAAAAAACTTAATAGTGAGTGCCAGAAATAAAGTAGCCTCAATGTCGCCAAAAATAATGGCTGTCATTGTAGGCTATTTTATTGCAGTCGTTTTGCTGGTGCTAACCTATTACGCTGCGTGGATGTATATGTGGTTGTGGTTGGATAAGATTGTTATGTCTGACCTGCTGGCACTGATAAGAGAGGTTATAGGCCCGGCTATGGTTGCATTTGTGACCTTTATAGCTACGAGTTTAGTAGACAAAAACGAGAATGGAGTGCCTGATCCATTTGAAAAGGAGGCAGAGAATAATGGGGGCAGTGACAAAAAGAATCACTTTAGATGAGCTGCGGCAGTTAGCAGCAAGGGCTAAAGGTAATATTGATAAGATCTATCTACACTGGTCAGCTGGTAATTATCACCAGTTTTTCAGTGACTATCATTTAAACATTGACAGCGACGGAGCTGTTATGGCGACCACAGATGATTTGACAGAATATAAAGCTCATACATGGCGGCGCAATTCTAGAGCTATTGGGATTGCTTTAGCTTGCTGTGTAGATGCTGTAGCTTATGCTGATGGTCGTGTCGATTTTGGAAATGTACCACCGACAGAGTTGCAGATAGATAGTATGGCGAAAGTTGTAGCTGTATTGTGTGAGGAGCTTGGATTGGACATTAATGCCGATACCGTAATGACGCATGCAGAAGCAGCAGACTTAGACGACTATGGACCAGCGACAACCTTTGAGCGTTGGGATTTATGGAAATTACCAGATATACCAGGCGACGGCGTGCTAAAGCTAGGCGGTGATGTTATTCGTGGCAAGGCTATCTGGTGGCAGCAAAACTGGTAAAAGTAGTTGTTGTAGAAAATGCAATACCTTTAATTTGAAGGTAGTTTTAAAGGTATATAGGCAATATGTTTACTGAATAAAGGTGTTAAATAGAAATGCGCTATTTTGAGTATTTTATTCGATAAAATATTCGCGAAAAACGTACAAAAATATTCGATTGAAAGGAGGCGAATGGTAATGAGAAAAGTAATGACTTTTTTGAAAGAGGCGGCAATTGTAGTAAAAGAGCAGCCGGGGGTATGCTTTGCGATCCTGGTGCTGGGCTTTGCTTTGGGAGCTATGCATAGCTGGTTCGGTCTGTGATCTCGAAATAACTTTGCTCATATTCAGCTTGTGCGCCGAGAAAGAACTGTTGCAAAAGAAAATAGTAAGGCAACGGTCTAAAACGGCGCACGTGGCTAATATGACTGTAAAAACAGGAAAATAATATACATGGAGTGAAAATCGTGTATGAAAAAATATATAATCATCGGTATTGGATTATTGTGGTCATTATTATTGCTTGTATCGCTGCCTGCTGTATGTTCTGCGGAGGAACTTCCGGAGACAATAACGATGTCTCGGGAACAGTTCAACGAATTACAGACGATAATAAACAGACAGGAGAATCTATTGACCGAGCTGTCGAACATGTCGGCAGTGCAGGAGATGAACTCGAGCGAGCTGAAGAAGCTAATCGAAGAGCAGCGTTTATCCTATCAGAAAATCAAAAGCGAGCTAACGAGTGCGCAGGAATCATTATTGAACTCCAAAAAAACAATAGCAGAGCAAAACAAATCCTTAGAGACGTTGAGCGAACAAATAAAGAAAGAACAATCCAAAAGTGAATTGAAACAAAAACAGAAGGCTTTATGGGGATTTATCGGAGGGGTATTAGTTGGGACAATAGCAGCGAGCAGGTGATTATATGGATACTTGCCGTTTGCAGGCAAGAGATTGGCTTTCGCAGTCCACACGAAAGGAATTTGAAGCAATCATTTCAGAAGCCAAACTAACGCCGCGGCAAATAGAAATTATAGAACTCAAGTTTATTCACGATCTTAAAAATTATCAAATAGCAATGAAAATAGATACGTCAGTGCAAACTGTCGAAAGAGATCTGCAACAGGCGTATAATTCAGTTAAGAGAGCATTAAAGGCAGTCACATAATAGTTGTGGCTGCCTTATTTTTTATGTCCATATTAGGGAATTATGAGGGAATGTTGACGGATTATAAGGGCCGATTTAACGGATAATATAGTTAAGATAAATGAACGGAGGCAAGACTATGAGTGGCAATATGAATTTAGGAATTACAAGCAGTTCTGTACTTACTACATATCCACAAACGATGACTTGCATTGTAGATGGAACAAATATTATTCAGGTTGATTTTTACGGAAACCGGCAGAGGATTGGAGTTACTCAAAGTGCGTATGATGAGTTAGAAAAAATCAGTAATGAATATTATAACAAGCTTGTTGAACTTAAAGTAATCACTCCACCGAAAACGTCGGAAGAGATACAGCAGGAACAGACCCAGCTTATGGCAGATATGTTGAAAGAAATGCAGAATATGAAGCGTGAAATCGAGGTGCTTAAAAATGATCAATCCACAAGCTGTAGCACAAATGCTGAGACTAAACCAGCAGGACACGAACCGCCTTGCGGAAGCATGGGCGACGGCGATGAATGTAGCGAACAAGGTTAATAGTAAGGGTGATGCGCTAAACGCTTTGGCTAAGAATGGTGTTAGTTCAGACATTGTTACTAAGGTCAATGGATATTTAAATAATCCTATGGCTGGATTTATTGCTAAGGCTGCTGGTGTAGATCTTAACAAAGTAAAAAATATAGTCGGTGATTTACAGGGAACCGGCGGAACTGTTCAGCCTGATATTAATCAAGGGCAGCAGCCAAATGATAATTTAGCAAGGTTACGTGCAGGGTTACAACAGCTTAAACGCTGATGTGATAAATAAAATATCAAGAAAGGAGTTGTTTGCAGATGGACGAAAAATATTATGGCGGTTTTAACACTTGGGGGATTGCTATCTTCTTGATTATCCTGTTTGCTGCTTTTTTAGGCAATCGTGGTGGTTGGAACAATAACGGTGCTGCTCCTGCATATGGTTGCAATGCCGTATCTAATTGCCAGGTAGAAAAACAGGGGATCATCGACAGCGCACGTACTCAATATTTGATTGAGAATACTGCTCGTCAAACCCAAGAGCAAACTATGGCTGGCTTCTCTGCACTCGGTACGAAGATTGACTTTTATGAGTATCAAAACCTGCGTGATCAACTTGCTCAGGAACGTACGAAAAATGTCGTTCTGGAAAACCGTGTATACAGTGATGCTAAATTCAACGCTGTAGAAGCTCAACTGGCTTCTATCTCTTGCCGTATGCTTCCGAAACCTGAGGTTACTGGTATCGGCGCAGTTTGCCCGAATGCCGGCATTATCAATGGTTTGGGCATTAATAGCCTGAACGGCGGTTGCAACATGGCTTAAAGGAGTTTAAAAGTAAGGCTCCGTCGTAAGACGTGATACAGGGCGGAGAAATCCGCCCTATTTTTTA
>ERZ772900.2989-NODE-2989-length-11555-cov-4.082000_pt1 | contig 11555 bp, 9 predicted proteins | sample MGYA00512124_ERZ772900 | MGnify/ENA primary metagenome ERZ772900 (study PRJEB29015, sample SAMEA2737716) | human gut metagenome | biome: human gut; feature: human-associated habitat; material: faeces | place: China | collected 2012 ... | reverse complement strand
GCTGCCGTGACTAGAGCGGGAAGGAATGTGTTTTATGTATGGAAACAGGAAGAATAATATTATAATAAGTAATTGTCCTTCTTTTTGCTAACAATTTTGTACCTTTGTTTGTATATAGAGAAAATAGTAAGATTATGGCAAGAATAACTATTCCTTATGCAGTAGCGGATTTCATAGATTTGCGTGAACGTGGTTTTTATTATGTTGATAAAACCGGTCTGATCGAGCAGCTTTTAAATAACTGGGGAGAGGTCAATCTGTTCACGCGTCCACGTCGGTTTGGTAAGACATTGAATATGAGTATGTTCAAATGTTTCTTTGAAATCGGTACAGATCAGTCGCTGTTTGAAGGATTATATATTTCTAAGAATAAGGCTTTATGTGATGCATATATGGGAAAGTATCCGGTCATATCAATCAGTTTAAAAGGGGTAAATGCAGACAGTTACGAAAATGCACGCAGCCTGTTGAAACGGATTGTGATGGAAGAAGCGAAAATGCACCGGATTATCATGAGTGGAAATAGGTTAGATGACATAGACAAGGCAGAATATATGTCACTTGTTACAGGAGATATGGGCGAGGACACACTTGTATACAGTATGAAAACGCTGACTGCATTACTGGAAAAGTATTATGAGAAAAAAGTGATTGTACTCATTGATGAGTATGATGTACCTCTTGCCAAGGCAAACGAGAATGGTTACTATGACCAGATGGTTTTACTTGTCAGAAATTTATTTGAAAACGTGTTAAAGACAAACAGTAGTTTAAAATTTGCAGTTTTAACAGGCTGTCTGCGTGTGGCAAAGGAGAGCATTTTTACAGGACTGAACAATTTTAAGACAAATTCAATCCTTGATGAAGAGTATGATGAGACGTTTGGATTTGTCGATGATGAAGTGAAAGAAATGCTTCATTATTACGGTCAGGATACACACTATGAAACGGTAAAAGAGTGGTATGACGGATACCGCTTTGGAAATGCAGATGTTTATTGCCCGTGGGATGTCATTAATTATTGCGATGCGCACAGAAGGAATCCGATGCTTCCACCGGAGAATTATTGGACTAATACCAGTGGAAACGATGTGCTGAAACATTTTATAGAAAGTGCAGGAGCAGCAAAGGGGCTGGCAAAAACAGACTTAGAGAGACTTGTAAATGGTGAAATCGTAGAAAAAGATATACGTGAGGATCTGACTTATAATGAACTGTATGCATCCATGGATAACCTTTGGAGTACACTTTTCATGGCGGGATATCTTACACATAAAGGCAGAGTTGATACAAAAAGATTCAGACTTGCAGTGCCAAACAGAGAAATCCGGAACATTATCACGGAGCAGGTTCTGGCTTTGTTTAAGCAGAATGTGGAAAAAGACGGACAGCGTCCGTGATACTTAATGTAAGGTTATGTTAGAAGAAAACTAATTTCAAGAAAGATGTAACATGTAAAAATGTTGCATCTTTCTTTTTTATTGTTGCAGTCTGCGGTCAATTGGTTGCAATGTAAAAACGAACATGATAATGTGATAGTAACAGGAAACGGAAAATGCGCAGAAGCGCAAAACAAGGAGGCTAAATCCTCTCCTCACAAGGGTTCGGATTTTGCTTCGCAAAACAAGGAGGATTTTATGATCTGGGAAGATGTATTAGCAAAATTTAAAGAGTTATTCGGGGATGAGGGTGAAATCGGTGTTTATTTTGCACCGGGACGTGTGAACATGATCGGTGAGCATACCGATTACAACGGAGGACACGTTTTCCCTTGTGCACTCACTATTGGTACATATGGTGTGGCAAGAAAAAGAGATGATAAGAAACTTCGTTTCTATTCCATGAATTTTGAGCAGCTCGGTGTGATCGAGTCTTCAGTAGAAGGTTTAAAGCCGGAAAAAGAAGCTGACTGGACGAACTATCCAAAGGGAGTTATGTGGGCGTTTGGCGAGAAGGGAATGAAAGTAGAGCAGGGCATGGATCTTGTTTTATTTGGCAATATTCCAAACGGCTCCGGACTTTCTTCTTCTGCATCAGTTGAAGTTCTGACCGGATATATTTTAAAAGATATGTTTGGATTCGACGTGACAAATCAGGATCTTGCACTGATCGGCCAGTTCTCTGAAAATAAATTCAACGGCGTAAACTGTGGTATCATGGATCAGTTTGCGATTGCAATGGGAAAAGCAGGTCATGCGATTTTCCTTGACACAGCAACTTTAAAATATGAGTATGCACCGATCAAACTGGAAAATGCAAAGATCGTGATCTCCTGCAGCAACAAAAAACGTGGGCTTGGAGATTCCAAATACAATGAGAGAAGAAGTGAGTGCGAGACTGCACTGGCAGAACTCCAGAAAGTTGTTAAAATTGATTCCCTTGGTGAACTCACGGAGGAACAGTTTGAACAGTACAAAGATGCGATCAAAGATCCTGTCAGGGTAAAACGTGCAAAACATGCGGTTTATGAGAACCAGAGAACCATCAAGGCAGTGGAAGCATTAAAGAATAACGATGTTGCTCTGTTTGGTGAGTTAATGAACGCCTCCCATGTTTCCCTTCGTGATGATTACGAAGTAACCGGTATCGAGCTTGACACATTGGTGGAAGAGGCATGGAAAGTAGACGGAGTGATCGGTTCCCGAATGACAGGTGCAGGATTCGGTGGATGTACCGTCAGCATCGTAAAGGATGAGGCAGTGGATTCCTTTATTGAAAAAGTAGGTGCTGCTTACAAAGATAAAATCGGTTACGCTGCTGATTTCTATGTAGTTGAGATCGGTGACGGTCCAGTAAAATTGGATTAATAATTCTTATAGATAATTGCGAAACTCATAAATAAGTAGATTTAAATTGTGAAAAATTGACAAAAGCTTGAGAAGACACTGGGGAGCCGCCGGTTCTTAGAAGTCAGATTCTGTATTTCATTCTGATTTATCAGAATTGAAATACAGGAGATGAGTTCTTAGTACCGTTGCGAGCGACACGTAGCGGAAGCGTGTCTTCGAAAATTTTGTTAATTCTTCACAATTGTTACAACCTAAATCAGAGTTTCGCAATTATCTAAATAATTCTTAAATAAAGAGGATAACACAATGATTCAGGAAAGAATTTTAGAATTGACAGAATATGGTCTTGTGACCGGGCTGGTAGAGCCGGAAGACAGGAGATTTACCATTAACCGCCTGTTAGAACTTTTTCATCTGGATGAATTAGACGATGAAGTGGCAGCAGCCTATGCAAAGAGAACTCCGATGACGCAGGAGAGTGCAGAGGCAGCATTGGAAGACATCTTAAATGAGATGCTCGATTATGCGGCAGAAGATGGACTGATGCCGGAAGACACGGTCACATACAGAGATTTATTTGATACAAAGATCATGGGCATGCTTGTGCCAAGACCAAGTGAAGTGATCAAAAAATTCCAGGCACTCTATCAGATCAGCCCAAAGGAGGCAACTGACTATTTTTACAAATTAAGCAGGGATACAAACTACATTCGTAGATATCGTATCAAAAAAGACCAGAAATGGACTGCAGATACCGAGTTTGGAACATTGGATATCACCATCAACCTCTCCAAACCGGAAAAAGATCCGAAGGCGATCGCAGCAGCCAAGCTTGCAAAACAGAGCGGTTATCCAAAATGCCTTCTCTGCAAAGAGAATGAGGGATATGCAGGACGTGTGAACCACCCGGCAAGACAGAACCACAGGATCATTCCGGTAACGATCAACCACAGTGACTGGTTCTTCCAGTATTCACCATATGTTTACTACAATGAGCACTGCATCGTTTTTAACGCAGAGCATACACCGATGAAAATCGAGAAAGCAACCTTTGGAAAACTGCTGGATTTTGTGGAGCAGTTTCCACATTACTTTGTCGGATCGAATGCTGACCTTCCAATCGTTGGTGGATCTATTTTGAGCCACGATCATTTTCAGGGTGGACATTATGAGTTCGCTATGGCAAAAGCACCGGTCGAAAAAGAGCTGGTCTTCAAGGGATTCGAGGATGTGAAAGCCGGAATCGTAAAATGGCCAATGTCCGTGATCCGTATCAGCGCACCACAAAAAGAGCGCCTGATCGAGCTCGCAGATAAGATTTTACTTGCATGGAGAGGTTATACGGATGAAGATGCATTTATTTTTGCAGAGACAGAGGGCGAACCACATAACACGATCACTCCTATCGCAAGAAAACGCGGCAATGATTATGAGTTAGATCTTGTACTCCGCAATAATATCACGACAGAGGAGCATCCGCTGGGTGTTTACCATCCACATGCAAAACTTCATCATATCAAAAAAGAAAACATTGGTCTGATCGAGGTTATGGGACTTGCAGTGCTTCCAGCCAGATTAAAAGATGAGATGGCAGCATTAGAACAGGCAATCTTAGACGGCGCAGAAATCCGTGAGGATGAAGTGCTTGCAAAACATGCAGACTGGGTGGAGGAATTTCTGCCTAAGTATGGATTTACAGCAGGAAGTGGTCTGGAAGGTGAGATTACACCGGAAAAATTACATGAGATCATTCAGACAGAAATCGGTCTTGTGTTCAAGGAAGTTTTATTGGACGCAGGTGTTTACAAGTGCACAGAGGAAGGCAGAAAGGCATTCCGTAAGTTTGTAGATACCGTTAATGCATAAAAATACAGGGGAGTATTTTTAAATAGAAGAGAAACTGTCCGGGCAGTATCCGTAAGGAAAATGTCCAGTGGCAGTTTTCTTTTTTTGTCTATTTACTTTCATACAGTATTGTTGTAAAGTAATAATTGTTCCGTAGATCTGTACATATATGGTGCAGACAGCAGGAAAAACATTCGAGAGTAAGAAAACAGTGAGGAAGAGAATATGATTTCACAGAAAATACAGAAGGCATTGCAGGGAAGTTCTGCAATCCGTGCAATGTTTGTAGAGGGAAATGAACTTGCCGCCAGGGTGGGAAGAGAGAACGTGTATGATTTTTCATTGGGGAATCCTGCAACACCGGCTCCGGCAGCATTGAACGAGGCAATTAAGCAACTGGTGGATGAGACCGATCCGCTGGTTTTACATGGATATATGGACAACGCCGGTTACCCGGATGTCCGTCAGGCGGTTGCAGAGAACTTAAACAAGCGTTTTGGAACTGCATTTACTTCCCATAATATTGTGATGACAGTGGGAGCAGCGGGAGGATTGAACATTATTTTTAAAACAATCTTAGATCCGGGTGACGAGGTGATCGTGTTTGCCCCATATTTCGGAGAGTACAAGAGTTATGCAGCCAATTTTGATGCGGAAGTCGTGGAAGTGGCACCGGATTTTGAAACATTCCAGCCAGATCTGATGGCATTTGAAAAAGCGATCAATGAAAAGACCAAGGCAGTGATCGTGAACACACCAAACAATCCGACAGGTGTGATCTATCATGAAGAAACCATGAAAAAGATGGCTGAGATTCTGGAAAAGAAGGAAAAAGAGATTGGACACGAAATTTATCTGATTTCCGATGAGCCTTACCGTGAACTTGTCTACGATGGAAATCAAGAGGATTTCCTGACGAAATACTATAGGAATACAATTGTAGGTTATTCCTTCAGCAAATCCCTTTCCCTTCCGGGTGAGCGTATTGGATATGTGGTTGTTCCGGATGAGGTGGAAAATGCAGATCAGGTCATTGACGGCATTGTTGTATCCAACCGTACCCTCGGCTTTGTGAATGCGCCATCCATGCTTCAGAAAGCAGTTGCAAAATGTCTGGATGAGAAAACCAATCTGGCATTTTATGATGAAAACAGAAAGATGTTATACGAAGGACTGCAAAAGCTAGGTTTTCACTGCATCAAACCGGAAGGCGCTTTTTATATGTGGGTAAAATCTCCGGATGCAGACGAAGAAAAATTTGTTGCAGCAGGTAAAAAATACAATATCATCATGGTAAAGGGCAGCGCATTCGGATGTGCAGGCTATGTCCGTCTTGCTTACTGTGTTTCCCATGAGACGGTGAAAAATGCCCTGACTGCGTTTGAAAAACTGGCAGAAGATTACGGATTGTATACAGAATGAAATGAGCAGATTGTAATGAATTTGTGAAATATATCAGGAAAATCGAGAGAGTGGAGAGAGTAAAATTTATGAGTAACTGGGAAGAATATGTAAGGACAGTGGAACCGTATGTTCCGGGAGAGCAGCCAAACCAGCCGGACATGATCAAATTGAATACCAACGAAAACCCATATCCGCCTGCACCGGGCGTAGTAGAGGCTTTGAAGAACTTTGATACGGACAAATTGAGACTTTATCCGGAACCGACCTGTAAAGTGTTAGTCGATGCGATCGCAGATTATTATGGAATCAGGAGCAGTCAGGTGTTTACCGGTGTCGGTTCGGATGATGTGCTTGCCATGATATTTATGACATTTTTTAACAGCAAAAAGCCGATCCTGTTTCCGGATATCACCTATTCTTTTTATGATGTGTGGGCAAATATGCTTCGGATTCCGTTTGAGACAAAAGCGTTGGATGATGATTTCCAGATCAAAAAAGAGGACTATTATGGGGAAAACGGCGGCGTGGTGTTCCCAAATCCGAATGCACCGACCGGAATTCTTATGCCGCTTTCAGAGATCGAGGATATCATTGCACACAACCGCGATGTAATCGTAGTTGTGGATGAGGCATACATTGATTTTGGCGGGGAGTCTGCGCTGCCTCTGATCGAAAAATATGACAATCTTCTCGTGGTACAGACCTTTTCAAAATCGCGTTCCCTGGCAGGTATGCGGCTTGGGTTTGCGATGGGAAATGAAAAGCTGATCCGGTATATCAATGATGTGAAATATTCTTTCAATTCCTACACGCTCAATCAGACAGCGCTTGTACTTGGTGTGCAGGCAATAAAGGACAGGGAGTATTTTGAGGAAACCTGTGCGAAAGTCATCGCTACAAGGGAATGGACGAAGTGCGAACTGAAAAAACTTGGATTTTCTTTTGGGGATTCCATGAGCAACTTTATTTTTGCAACACATGAAAGAGTTCCTGCAAAAGAAATATTTGAAGCACTCCGGGAGCATAACATTTTCGTGCGCTATTTTTCCAAGCCGAGAATTAGCAATTATCTGCGTATCAGCATCGGAACCCAGCAGGAGATGGAGCGTCTGACCGCTTTTCTGGCTGTTTTTCTGGGAGAATAACAGGATGCTGTCAGGTATAAATTAAAGTTATAGTTAATATGAAAATAAGTGTTGCTTTTTCGACTGGATTCGACTATTATAGAATTTGCATCTGTAACACTTTAGTGTGTAAAACAGATATTTACTTTAAAACTTTACTATGATAAAATGTGCGTAGATTGGAAGTTTCTGATTATAGTAAAAGATGATATCATTTTGATTTATGAGAAGGAGAAGGTAAAATGAGCAAGAAACTAAGGACCGAGGCAGTAGACCATCTTTTTGATGCGATTTTAAGCCTGGAAAACAGAGAAGAATGTTATACTTTTTTTGAAGATGTCTGCACTGTGAATGAACTGCTTTCCTTATCACAGCGATTTGAGGTTGCCAAGATGTTACGTGACCAGAAAACATATCTTGATATTGCAGAGAAAACAGGTGCTTCCACAGCGACCATCAGCCGTGTAAATCGTTCTTTAAATTATGGAAATGACGGATATGACATGGTATTTGCCAGAATGGCAGCATCAGAGACAAACGAAGCGTAAAAACGGAGCAGAAAGAAAAACCCGAAGTTGTACGAACAATGTTCTCTATAGACAATGTATCATACAACTTCGGGTTTTATTTTTCTTTTTTGGAAGAATCTTTTTCTTCGTGCAGCATCTGATCGACAATGCGCTCAATAATTGTTTTTTTCAGGTAGACATCATAGCTTAACATACAGATAAAGCTGAATGTCCTTAAAAGCTCCGCGTCCTCACCTTCCATTCCCTCAAAAGTTTTCATGGAGGTGTTAAACTTTTTTGCAAGGTCTTTCATGATATTTAAGGTTTCCTGATGCTCTAAACCGAATACTTCTTTATAGATATCCTCAAGACTCATCTCAGAACTGCCTTTTCCAAAATACTTGTCCGTGATCGGATTTAAAATACTCTGGATGTCACTGATACTTAAGATACTTTTAAAATAGTAGATAAAGATCAAAGTCAGCACATGTTCTTTGGAATATTTTTTCTTTTCTGGAGGAGGAAGAAGATCGTTTTTCGCATAATTGTTGATCATGGTCTTTGTCAGAATCTTATCATCCTCATGCCGTTTGGAGGTGGCAAGCTGGGAATCCATGAAAGTTGTCACCTGATCCATATAAAGATCGATATTTGGGATATCTTCCGGTTTTACATAGTCGATTTTGTTAAATTCATCTAATATATCACTTAAAAATTGTTTTGTATTCATTTTTTTACCTGCTTTTACTCTTACTGGTTCAATCGTATTCTCTACATCAGATTATATAGTATTGAAAACTAGATGACAAGATACAATTGAATTTAATTGTATGAATTTGAATGTGGACGGTCGTAGATTTTTTCTGACGCAAAAGTAAAAAAGCAAAAGTAAAAAAAGAGACGGGTGTATTTGACAAAAATATATGTTTGTCATATAATGCACTTAACAGGAAAGCCGATAGATATGTGTGAGCTATCTACTCCGGCGAAAAATCAATGTTAAAATAACCGTCAACTTTTCTCAGGAGCTGGACGGTTATTTTTTATTGTTAAAAAAAGAAAATATGTTCGATTTTACTGTTCATAAGCAGGGATAATGTGTTACAATAGATGGGAATATGATATTGTAATAAAAAGGGATTGAATATTAAAAACAACAACGAAAATGGAGATTTCTATGAGTATTTATGATACATTGAACGAACAGCAGAGAGAAGCGGTATTTCACACGGAGGGACCGGTTTTGATCTTGGCGGGTGCAGGTTCCGGAAAAACGAGGGTTCTGACACATCGAACCGCTTATCTGATTGAAGAAAAGGGCGTGAATCCATACAATATTATGGCAATCACCTTTACGAATAAAGCGGCAGGTGAGATGCGTGAGAGAATCGACCAGCTTGTGGGATATGGCTCTGAGAGCATCTGGGTATCAACGTTCCATTCTACCTGTGTGCGCATTTTAAGACGTCATATTGACCGCATCGGGTTTGACACTAATTTTACAATCTATGATTCCGATGACCAGAAAACACTGATGAAGGATATCTGTAAACGTCTGAATGTGGATACTAAGATTTACAAAGAGCGAAGTCTGCTTGCTGTGATTTCCAAAGCAAAAGATGAACTGGTAGATCCACAGGAATTTTCTCTCCGTGCGGCTGCTTCCGGGGATTTTGCGAAACGGAAACAGGCAGAGATCTACAGAGAGTATCAGGATGCACTGCGGCGGAATAATGCACTTGATTTTGACGATCTGATCGTAAAGACGGTTGAATTGTTTAAAACGGATGATCAAGTGTTAGACTACTATCAGGAACGCTTCCGCTATATTATGGTGGACGAGTATCAGGATACGAATACGGCACAGTTTGAACTGATCAGTATTCTTGCCAGAAAGTATAAGAACCTGTGTGTTGTTGGTGATGATGACCAGTCTATCTATAAGTTCCGCGGTGCGAATATTTATAATATCCTGAACTTTGAAAAACATTTTCCGGAGGCAGTGACGATAAAACTGGAACAGAATTACCGTTCTACGCAGAATATTTTAAATGCTGCAAACGGAGTGATCTCCAACAATATGGGACGAAAAAGAAAAACACTATGGACAGATAATGAGGAAGGTAAAAAGATCGGTTTTAAACAGTTTGAGACAGGCTATGAGGAGGCAGAATATGTCGCAAAGGATATCAATGCCTGCGTGAAGGACGGCAGATATCATTACGGTGACTGTGCCGTTCTTTACCGCACCAATGCACAGTCCCGTCTTTTTGAGGAAAAATTTATTGTATCCAATATTCCGTATAAGATTGTCGGCGGCGTGAACTTCTATGCAAGAAAAGAGATCAAAGACCTGCTTGCCTATTTGAAAACGATCGATAATGCAAGAGATGATCTTGCTGTCCGCAGGATCATTAATGTGCCAAAACGTGGAATCGGTGCAACAACCTTAAACCGTGTGGCAGATTATGCGGCGACGGCAGACATCAGTTTTTATAATGCATTGAAAATGGCAGACGATATTCCGACACTCGGCAAGAGTGCTGCAAAGATCAAGCCATTTGTGAATTTTATTCAGGTGATGCGCAGTAAAGTAGAGATTATCAGCGTTTCTGAACTTTTGCAGGAGATTATAGACGAAACCGGATATGTGAAAGAATTGGAAGCGGAAGATACCGAAGAGGCAAAGGCGCGTATTGAGAATATCGATGAGTTGATCAGCAAAGTGGTTGCTTACGAGGAAGGCGAGGAACATCCGACACTCAGTGGTTTTTTAGAGGAAGTGGCACTGGTTGCAGACATCGACAGTCTCGATGAGGGCAGTGATTATGTTGTTTTAATGACATTACATAGTGCGAAAGGTCTGGAGTTCCCGAAAGTTTACCTTGCCGGAATGGAGGATGGGTTGTTCCCAAGTTATATGTCCATCACTTCGGACAGTTCTTCTGAGGATCTCGAAGAGGAGCGACGCCTGGCTTATGTGGGGATCACGAGAGCCAAAGAAGAACTTACAATTACCTGTGCAAGACAACGTATGATTCGTGGCGAAACGCAATATAATAAAGTATCGCGGTTTGTTCGGGAGATTCCGTCTGAACTGTTGGACAGTGAACTGAGAAAGCCGGCATCTGCAAGAGAATCTTCTTTTGGAAAAGAGAGCAGTTTCCCATCTTTTTTACAGAACCAGACAACAGCAAGACCGAAAAGAACAACACTGCGCCAGCAGCCTTCCGGACAGAGCATGCAGGCAAAGGCACTTGTCACAAAGGGTGTTGTAAAGTCAGAGCTTGACTATGGCATCGGGGACGCCGTATCGCATATCAAGTTTGGCAAAGGAGTTGTGAAAAACATCATGGATGGCGGAAGAGATTACGAGGTGACCGTGGATTTCGAAGGATATGGTGTGAAAAAAATGTTTGCCTCTTTTGCAAAATTAAAGCGTATCTGATTCTATTTGTAAGCAGGGACGTTTGTGTATCCGAAACTCTAAAAAATATATAAAATTTTTGAAAAATGTAAATTTTTTATATTCGAAAAGTAAAGGATATGATATAATGAGCGTAAGCAATGAGCGGTGCACGTAGATTTTTCTGGTGTGTATTGCGTTTAGGTTTTGCATATCCTAAAAAGTATAAATTAGAGAAGGAGCGGAACACTATGAACAAGGTGGAAGATTTCATCAATGCGACAAAGTTAAACGACTTACTCAATAAGAAAGAGGATCTGATCAATATGACAAAGTTGAATGAATTATTAAACAAAAAAGAAGCAGAAGAAAGGAAAACATCAAAGGTTGTATGGATTTTTGCAATCATCGGTATTATTGCAGCAGTTGCAGCAGCAGTATATGGCGTATATCGTTTCTTTACACCAGATTATCTGGA
>ERZ772900.2985-NODE-2985-length-11559-cov-11.047723_pt1 | contig 11559 bp, 13 predicted proteins | sample MGYA00512124_ERZ772900 | MGnify/ENA primary metagenome ERZ772900 (study PRJEB29015, sample SAMEA2737716) | human gut metagenome | biome: human gut; feature: human-associated habitat; material: faeces | place: China | collected 2012 ... | reverse complement strand
AGAAGCAGAATGCTTTCGCCATCTCACAGTACACCGACATCATGACCATCGAGAAGTTTGCCAAGCACATCACCTCTCATGGCAGTGTTTATTCGAGAGCCGACATCAGCGCCATCCTCTACATCGCCGTAGACTGCATGCGTGAGATGTTGCTTGAGGGCAAGAAAATCCGTCTGGGCGATCTTGGTGATTTCTCTCTCCTTCTCACCTCAAAGGGTGCTGAGGATGCTGACAAGTTCACCGCACAGAACATCACCGGCGTGAAGGTTCAGTGGGAGCCAGGTCAGGAGTTCAAGAACCTTCGCGATGATGCCGAGTTCAACCTCGTAGCCAGCCGCAGCGCTCAGGCAGCCGTTATCAAGGCGATTAAGGAGGGTAAGACCAACGTTGACCTCAACGCACCAACTACTCCGGATAATACGCCAGGCGGTTCTACCCCAGGCGGTTCAAACACCGGTCAGACCGGCAGCGATGGCCAAGGCTCTGAATCAGGCGGCGGCACTACCGGCAAGGACGATACTGGCGACGGCCTTGAATAGCCCAAGGATAGACTGGCTAGGGTGCTAGCCCCTAGCCCAGCCTATCCGCCCACAAAAAAAGTCAACATTCAACACTCAACATTCAACATTCAAAAAAAATGAAAGCGAACACTTGGAAAACAATTCTGCAGATAGCCATCAGCATACTGACCGCTATCGCTACTACGCTCGGAGTAACGAGCTGCATGGGATAAAAGAACATGGAGTCCACCTTTTATAATAAGCAGACTCATCCATAAATATGATGAGGTTCGGAAAGCCCGTAGATCAGCGCTTTGCCCTGAGTGGTTTTTCGGGTGGTAAGACGCCAGGTGATCGAGATGGAACCCCGGATCACGTAGAGGAGCTGTACCATCCGGTTTTTGTGATGGCACTCGCCGAAAGAGACGGACGCGGCGTCGGTTGAAACGTGCGTGAAGAGGGCGATCTTCGTTTTTGTCCGACGGATCGCCCAGCGGAAAGCGCCGCGGCTGACCGAAGAGGAATGCGCTGGGTCAGCGGGACAGCCTGGGATCGGCAGGCACTCCAGATAACGCGCAAAGCTGCTTTCTGTATCTTCGCCTGGCCGGCTGGAGAATTCTTCGGTTCTCTGCCGGGGAGGAAATTTGACCGGGGGGTGTTTTTCAGGTGTTTTCATATCTGTTCTCTTTCAGAAATCAATCTTATTCTTGAAGAGAAATTAATTTGTCATATTCGTAAAATATACCCACTAAGCGTTATTCTGTTTACGCATAAGGAATAAAACCGTCTAATCCGTACTACCTCATGGGGAATAATTCTGCTCCGGATGTCATTCCGTTCCCCAACCCAATGAAACGGATCCGTGTCCCCGTTCTCTTTATAGAAACATCCGTCCCCAGCCGTTCTCAGGCCCCGTGATAGATAAATCCTTTAGAATTGCCCCCTTAAATGATTGATTTAAGCGCGCAGTGACGCGCGTCTCCTCACCATCCCCGTGAGGAACAGAAGAGAGATTCACATGGATATCAAGAAAGACAACGCGATGTATATGCAGATCGCGCAGATCGCGGCCGGCCGCAGCTACGCGAAGCGCCTCCAGGTGGGCTGCGTCATCGTGAAGAACAACTCCATTATTTCGTTTGGCTGGAACGGCATGCCCACCGGCTACGACAACTGCTGCGAGGAAGAAATCGACGGGAAGCTTGTGACCCGTAAGGAAGTCCAGCACGCGGAACTGAACGCCATCGCGAAGCTTGCCTATAACGGCTACTCGTCGCATGGCGCAAGCATCTATATCACGCATTCCCCCTGCATCCACTGCTCGCTCCTCATTCAGAAGTGCGGCATTATCGCGGTCTATTACCACGAGCTCTATCGGGATGACGCCGGCATTCAGTTCCTGAAGAAGGCCGGGATCCACGTGGAGCAACTCTAACCGTGGCATCTGGTATGGACGTGACGCCCCGCCGGGTGCTCGTCACCTATGAGTCCGTCACCGGGAACACGAAGCGGGTCGCGGAAGCGATCGCGGCGGTGATCCCGGGTTCCGTTCTGCTCCCGATCACGGAGGCTCCGGATCCGGGAGAGTATGACGCAGTGTTCGTGGGTTTCTGGTGCGACAAAGGGCACGCGAGTGAGGCGGCTGACGCCTATCTCAAATCTCACCCCAGCTACCCCTTCATCCTTTTCGGGACGCTTGGCGGTGTGCCTGGGGTCGGGTACTCGGTGACTTATGAGAATCGGGTGAGGGAAGAGCTCACGGCGGCCCAGGTTCCCTTCCGGGATTTCAGGCTCTGGCAGGGGAAGATTGATCCCGAGCTCGTTGAAAAATCGAAAGCGCGCTTCCCGATGACGCCTGAGAGGCTCGCACGGATCGCGGCCGCCGCGACTCATCCGGACGAGGCAGATCTGAATGACGCGCAAACGTGGGCTCTCGCTCAGTTAACCGTAAGTTAACTGAAATGAAACTGACCCCGGTTTGAATGTTTTTTAAAAACACATACCGGCGATCAGTATGGTATCGATTTCTTCTGCACTGGCGGCAGCCAGTCCATCCGAACGGCGTGTCTGAATCTTATCCTCCAAGCCCACTTCCGCTATATGGGTCTTTGCCGCTAAAAGCGGTCCTTCCCCGATATCCATAGCGATGGCTGACGGAATGATCTGCTCCTGCACCAGATAGATGGGCAGATAGCCGTGATCGCATCCCACATCGCAAAGCCGGCTGCCCGGTGTGACCATGTGTGCCAATGCCTCCATGCGTTTTGATAAACGTACCGCCATTACTCTAAGTAATCCTTTAACTTGCGGCTGCGGCTTGGATGACGCAGTTTACGCAAAGCCTTTGCCTCGATCTGACGGATACGCTCACGGGTAACGTTAAATTCCTTACCAACTTCTTCCAGTGTTCTGGCTCTGCCATCCTCAAGACCGAAACGAAGGATCAGAACCTTCTGCTCACGCTCGGTCAGTGTACCAAGCACTTCTTCCAACTGTTCTTTTAATAAGGTAAAGGTCGCTGCATCCGCAGGTACCGGTACATTGTCGTCCTGAATGAAGTCTCCCAGATGAGAGTCTTCTTCCTCACCGATCGGGGTCTCCAAAGAAACCGGTTCCTGAGAGATCTTTAAGATCTCACGCACACGCTCGACCGGCATATCCATCTCTGCTGCGATCTCTTCCGGGGTAGGTTCACGTCCCAACTCCTGCAAGAGTTGTCTGGAAACGCGGATAAGTTTGTTGATGGTTTCGACCATATGCACTGGGATACGGATGGTTCTTGCCTGATCAGCAATGGCTCTTGTGATCGCCTGACGGATCCACCATGTTGCATAGGTTGAAAACTTGTAACCCTTACGATAGTCAAACTTTTCTACGGCTTTGATCAGACCGAGGTTACCTTCCTGGATCAGATCAAGGAAAAGCATACCACGTCCTACATAACGCTTTGCGATGGAAACAACCAGACGAAGGTTTGCCTCTGCCAGACGCTTCTTTGCCTCCTGATCGCCCAGTTCCATACGCTTTGCAAGTTCGATCTCTTCCTCTGCGGTAAGAAGCGGTACTTTACCGATCTCCTTTAAGTACATACGCACCGGATCCTCTGTGCTGATGCCGTCCGGTACGGAAAGGTCGATCTTTTCTACTTCCACATCATCGTCATCATCCAAGATGATGTCGTCATCATTGTCCTGTAAACGCAAGACATCAATGTTGTTTTTCTCAAGGAAATCCAAAATTGCCTCGAACTGATCCGGCAACAACTGCATATCTTTGAAATAATCACTGATCTCCTGATACTCAAGGACATTCTTTCTGTCTTTGGCAAGTTCCAATAACTCGCCCAACTTCTTCTGAAATTCTGCCTTTTTGGTTTCATCCTCTTTTGCATTTTCAGCATTTTCTGTCTTTTTACTGCTCTTTTTTGCAGTCGTTTTCTTGGCGGTAGTCTTCTTTGCGCCGGACTTTGTTTCTGCTTTTTCCTCTGTCTTTACGCTTTCTTCTACCACTTCTTGTGTTTCTACTGTGCTTTCGCTTTTTTTCGCCATTTTTACATCCTCTCTCATGTATTTTGCCCTTATTTAAAGGAAATATGCAATTTCTCCATCTCCTGGAGTCTGCGTTTATCGTCTATGATCTGTTTCAGACCATTCATATCGGTAGGGTCTAAATTGCGCCGCCTCTGCTCCATGCTGTTCTGCTTGATCCGCACCAGCGTCTCGCGGATGGCCTTTTCCCAGTCGGCATCGGTTTCCATCCCCTGCACATTTGTGTTAAAGATCTCTGCCACCTTCCTCTGGCTCTCCTCATCGGAAAAGAGACTCACGATACGCGCCGGATTGAGTTCACCCCCCTCTGCAAACTGGGTAAAGAGTTCCCGCGCCACTGTCTCATAAATGCCCTCGGTAAAATCCGCCGGTTCGATATAATCCCGGATGGCTGCATAGATCTGCGGCCGTTCGACCAGCCATGTCAGAAGCAGACGCTGTGACTGCATCATGCCGTCCTCTCTGGTCTTTTTCTTTTGTACACCGGACTTGAGCCGCTGCGGCTCACGCTCACTGATGATCCCGCCTTTGGTTCCCAGATGATTAACCATCTGGCGCATATTGTCAAAACCAACCTGATAGCGGCTGGCGATCGCTTCGATATAATTGTTGCGTTCCAGTTCTTCCGGGAATTCCAAGATCCGCTTTGCCACCTCATAGTAAAAGGCTGACTTGCTCTCCGGGTCGCTCATGTCATAGTCGCGCTCCAAAATACGGATGGTAAAAAGGAAACTATTCTCTGCTTCATCGATCCTGTGCTGATACTCCTCCGCCCCTAAGGCTTTGATAAACTCATCCGGATCTTTGTGCGGTTTCATGTTGATGACCTTACAGGTGATTCCGGCTTCTTTTAAGATCGGGATAGCACGCAGGGCTGCCTTGGTTCCCGCGCCATCGGAGTCGTAACTTAGATAGACATCCTTGCCGTACCGCTTGATCATGTTGGCATGTCCACTGGTCAGAGCCGTTCCAAGGGAAGCGATCGCATTGTCAAAGCCTGCCTGATGCAGGGCAATCACGTCCATATAACCCTCACAGAGGATGAACTGATCTTTTTTCGTCCGCCTTGCCAGCTGCAGACCGTAAAGAGTCCGGCTCTTGTTAAAGATCATGGTCTCCGGGGAATTTAAGTATTTGGGCTCTCCATCGCCCATGACACGCCCGCCGAATGCCACCACCTTATTGTTGGCATCCATGATAGGGAACATGGCACGGTTCCAGAACTTGTCATGTGCTCCCCTTGCCTCGTCTATGGTCACCAGTCCGCTGTCCTTTAGGACTTCATCTGTGTAGCCCTTTTTGCGCAGATACTGGTATAGGTCATTGCTGTATTTGTCGGAATAGCCCAGACCAAACTTTTGCATGGTCTCCGGGGACAATTCTCTTTTGTTAAAATATTGGTAGGCTAATTTTCCTTTTTCGCTGCGGAGCAGACTGTAAAAGTATTTGGCTGCCTCCTTGTTGATCTCAAAGAGGATGTTTCGCTTATCCGCTTCCCGCCTGGCCTCGGAAGTCATCTCCTGCTTGGGAAGTTCGATCCCGGCGCGGTCTGCCAGTGCCTCCATTGCCTCCGAGAAGGTGAAATTTTCATACTCCATCAAAAAGGTAAAAACATTGCCTCCCGCGCCACAACCGAAGCAATAATACATCTGCTTGGACGGCGTGACGGAAAAAGAACCTGTTTTTTCACTATGAAAAGGACAGAGTCCAAAATAGGACGAGCCTTTTTTTTGTAAATGAACATATTGTGATATCACATCGACGATGTCATTGCGGGAACGCACTTCCTCGATGGTATCGTTATCATAATATGGCATAGTTTTGCCTCTTTTCCATTAGTATCCGTCTACTTGCCATGATAGCGGCATGAAAAATTCGTTGAACTTGGTAACGGCATACTGATCCGTCATACCGGCAATATAATCGCAGACCACACGGTCTTTTGCCTCATGCCCTTCCTCGATCATGCGCGTATATTTCATTGGCAGTTGGTCTATATGTTCCATGTAATATTCAAACAACTGGCTCAGCATACGCTGGGCTTTGACTTCCTCTGCCTTTGCGACCGGGTTCTGATATACATTGGAAAACATGAACTTGCGCAGATCGTACATTGCCTGTTCCATTTCCGCAGACATAGCGATCGGCTCTAAGTCATTGCGACATTCTTTGTCCATGATGTCAATGTTGTGCAGACTGCTCATGATCACATCATGAATCAGATTATCCAGTCGTTCTCTTGTCGTATGTCCTAGAGTATTGCGCAGTTCCTTTGGAATATCATCCTCGGTCAGGATCAATCCGCGAATAGCATCGTCAATATCATGGTTGATATAGGCGATCTTATCGGATAAACGGACGATCTTGCCCTCCGGTGTCGCCGGGATGGTGCTGGTCTGGTGATTGCGGATGCCGTCGCGCACTTCCCATGTGAGGTTGAGTCCCTCGCCGTCTTTTTCCAGATGCTCTACAATACGCACGCTCTGCTCGCTATGTACAAAACCGCCCTGACACAGTTCGTTGAGCGTCCGCTCTCCCGCGTGTCCAAACGGTGTGTGTCCCAGATCGTGTCCCAGTGCGATCGCCTCCACCAGATCTTCGTTTAAGCGGAGTGCCTTGCCGATAGTCCTGGCATTCTGCGATACCTCAAGCGTATGCGACATACGCGTGCGGTAATGGTCGCCCTTTGGGGTCAGAAAAACCTGAGTCTTATTTTTCAAACGACGGAAAGACTTGCAATGTAAGATTCGGTCGCGGTCTCTTTGAAAGACCGGACGAATGTCACACTGTGGTTCCTCCCGATCACGCCCCCTTGAATTTTCACTCAAGGTTGCATAAGGACTGAGTGTTTCACGCTCCATATCCTCAATGGTTTCTCTTATGGTCATAGTCATGTCCTTTCAAAAAATAAACACTCTCTTATTCTTTCTTACGCGCCAAAGGACATTTTCCTTTATTTTTTTGAGGGACACTACAGCAGGGCGCTGATCTTGTGGAACATCAAAAGAAAGTCTTCTTCTACATCTTCAAACGGCTTGGTACTAAAAGCCGGTCTGGTCAAGATCTCATGCTCCGGGATATCCAGTTCCTCATTCATAAAACATTTAAACTCATGGAAAAGCATGGCATCATCCACCGACTTGATCTGTGCCATTTCTTCCTCTGACGGACACTGCCCCAAAAACTTTTCAAAGATCATATTTTGCAGTTTTTCCTCTGCCACAAGATAGGCACTCATGTGCTGCTTGAGGGGTCTGGTGATGTCAGCCATATAAGCCTCACTGCCATCATGGAGCAGACAACCCAAAACTACCCGCGCGCTGTAGCCGCGCTCCAACGCCTCATAAGCACATCCGACCGAGTGCTGTCCCACCGAATAGAACTGGCTGAAATGCCCATTGGCGCGTGTCATCAGAGAAAGCGCATGGGCGATGTCATTGATATCAATGTCCGCCATCTCAGGCTCCATAATGGTAAAATGTTTCTTTGTGTATGTTGTAATATAGTCCTGCATTGCTTATCCGTCCTCTTTTATACTGTGCCTTTCTTTTACACAAAAAAAGAAAAACCTCACCGCAATGTGTCAGATTTTTCTTCTTCGCGGCACTCTTCATTTTGAGATATATTCTATCATATATCCTATGTAAAAATGTGCCAAAATATCCTATAAAACTAATATGATTTTCGTTCCATCAAAAATGGCTTTAACTCATGATAGACTGACGCCACCGGCAGTCCCACAACATTATTGTAATCGCCTTCGATTCCTGTGATATGTCTTGCAAATATGCCCTGTATGCCATAGGCTCCCGCCTTATCCATCGGATCTTTTGTGGCAATATAATCCGCGATTTCCTGATCGGAGAGTTGGGCGACATGCACATCCGTGCACTCGTAAAAGGTCTTTTTCCCTTCTTTAGATAAGATCGTCACCCCGGTAAAGACCTGATGAACGCGACCGGATAAAAGATGCAGCATACGCGCGGCATCCGCCTCGTCCTTTGGTTTGCCCAAAACAAAGAATTTTTCTTCCTGTCCTTGTTCCAACTGCTTGCTGTCAGCAGACTGGCGGACGCATACGATGGTGTCCGCTCCGATCACCACGGCGTCTTCTTTTTCTGCATCTGTCAAAGTATCCCAGACAGCCTGCGCCTTGATCTCGGATAATTCCTGTCCGATCTGCCCCGGCTGACTTGCCGTCGTGAACTCCTCGGCTCCACTGGTACGAACCTCAAACTCCAGTCCGATCTGTTCCAATAATTCTTTTCTTCTCGGCGATGCCGATGCTAAAATCAGTTTCATTGTCTATTTCCTATCCTTATTTTTCCTAATATAAGAATATCATAGCGGACAAGATGGCATTTTGCAATCATCCCATAGCCCCAGCTTCCTCCGCCTTGTCCATGACATCATTTTCCACAATGGCGGAAAGTTTTTCTTTGATGATGCGGGAGTTTTCCCCTGCCTGGATCGACAAGACGCCCTCGACTACCAGTTCCATGGAAAGTGCCTCTGTCGCTCCGCTCTTTTCCAGCTTGCGTGCAATGGGAATACAGATCCAGTTGGCAATGATGGAGCCATACAGGGTCGTGATCAGTGCCAGTGACATACCGGAACCGATTGCCGAAGAGTCCGATCCCATGGTCTTCATCATATTGATCAGCCCAATCAGGGTGCCGACCATGCCCCATGCCGGAGCATAGGCGCCAAAATCCTCCCAGAACTTCACACGTTTTTTGTTACATTCATAGGTGTGGGTCAGTTCCGCTTCCATAATATCTCTGACCAATTCCGGGTCGGAGCCATCCACGACCAGGCGAATACCTTTTTCCAGATAGGGATTGCCCAGATCATGCGTTGTCTCCTCTAATGCCAGCAGACCTTCTTTTCGCGCGGTGTCGGACATTTGCAAGATCGTTTTTGTCAGCTGCCCGGCATCTTCTTCCTTATTTTGAAATGCAACCAAGATACCTTTTGCCCCATAGGCAAAATCTTCAAAGGAATCAGCCGTCGTAAGCACCGCACACAGGGCGCCGCCCGCCGTCAAAATAAAGGATGGCAAGTGCAGATACTGCACGATCGTAGAAAGTCCACCGTTGGTTGCCACGCCAAAAATGATCGCCATAAAGCATAAGAAAAATCCCATCATTCCAGCCTTGTTCAGTTTCATCTTTTATCACTCCTCGTTTCCTTCGTTTGATAAAAGCATACTGAATAGGCACCGTAGAGAAAACCTACGAACCGTAGAATAACTCTACTCCTGACTCTACCGCATACGTTGTTCCATCACGAACAGGACAAGATAGGCAATCAGCGCATATAGGACAGACAAGATACATACTGCCAGATTAGCTCCCAGTAAAGGAATGTTCTGCACGTTTCCGACAACGCAGACCACCGCCATCAGACTTTCGCATATGCCAACCGGGAGTACGATCTTTCGTAGAAAAGGTATGACTTCTCTTTTTGTCCTTTTTCCGGAAAAGAGCGTCAGTGCCGTACAGATACAAGCCAGAACCAAAAGCGACGGCAGATCAAGATACCATGTCATATTGGATCCCGATACCGGAAAAAGTCCAGCCACGCCCAGGACCAATAAAATGCCGCCCAGGAGCAGAGACATTCTGTTTTGCTTTTTGGTCTCGTGATTTTCCTGCAAAAGATAAAGCATATTGTCCTCTGCTTTTGGAGGATATTCTTCCGGCGGAAGTTTTTGACCAGAAAGCAACTCGTTGATCGTAACATCCAAGGCTGTGCATATATTTTCCAGATAAGATACATCCGGTATGCCCTTGCCTGTCTCCCATTTTGAGATCGTCTTGTCACTGATATGTAAGATATCTGCGAGTTCTTTTTGTGTCATGCCCTTTTCTCTGCGCATTTTCTGCATGAATGCGCCAACATTTTCCTGTGCCATGTATCTACTCCTATCCTGTTGATACATTTATATTACCATGAAATATCTTCTTCGTATGTAGTTTTTTGGCATGCAAAATAAAAGTCAAAAAAGGGTTGACATTGTTTCTGTGTTTTGATATTATAATCAGGTCGTCGCGAGATGATATGCGGAAGTGTCGGAACTGGCAGACGAGCAAGACTAAGGATCTTGTGTTCATTGCGAACGTGTGGGTTCAAGTCCCATCTTCCGCATTACGTTTTTAATAAAAAGCCTTGAATTTTCAAGGCTTTTTTCTTTTGCTATTTTTGTTACACTTTGTTACATTGCCTTTGACCCGAAGACCTTGGCGAATACATCCGCTTTTTCTGTGAGTGGAGTAACAGAGTGAATATAATATTTTTGAGTGGTTGATATATCCTTGTGACCAGCAAAATCGGAAATCATTCTATCTGGTAATAATTGGCTGTCATGCAGTTCAGAGATACAGGTTTTTCTGATTGCGTGATTTCCGCTAGGTTTACCAGAGATAATGAAGCGGTCTTTTTCATTTCTTACGCCATTACATCTACGAAGTACATTATTCACAGCATATTCATGCATTCTTTTTCCAGACTTACTAAGAAAAATATAATCTTCATCACTTCGCCCATTGGCTTTGTTTTCATCAAGTGCCATTTTAATATATTTTTTGGCGTCTGGTGTTAAAACCAAGGTTCTAATGCCTGCATCGGTTTTGGGGTGTTGTGCAACTTTGTAGCCATTGCGGACAATTTTACCATTTTCATCTTTGGTGTAGTTTTTGACCTCACCTCTGCTAATATGAATAGTATCTCCGTCAATATCACTTTCACGAAGTGCCACAAGTTCGCCAATACGCAGAGCAAGATTGAAATTTAAACAGATTGCTAAATAAGCGGTGTTTTTTGTTTTTTCAAATTGTGCAAGTGCTTCTTTGATAACGTCGCTTTTGGTGGTGCTGGAATATATAATTTCTTCTTCTGGCTTTGCTTTTGCTTCAAAGAAAACATTTTTTGAAGGCATAGCAATTTGGCGTGGTAGATTTATCTGCACCATATTGTGACTAATGCAATAATCATAGAGTTGGTTCATTAACCCTTTGACTTCTACATATTTCTTTTTGGTAAGGTTTCGTTTTGCTATTAGTTCTAAAAGCCAATCTGATAAATCCCCCACTGTCATTTTTGAAAGTTCTACTTTGATAATGGTACTGTCTTTAAAATAGGTGTTCCAAACCCACTGCAATTTATTGGCTGTGCCTTTTTCCGAAGATAAATACTTATATTCAAGAAAGTTAGGGTAAATAGTTGCCATTGTTATCTTGTCTGTTTCTTCCTTTGCTTTGTAAAAATCAACAATGAAATTTTCAAGGTTCTCTTTTGTGGCTCTGGCTACTAACTTCCCATATTTGCTACCGTCTGGAATTTTGGTTTTCCATCGTCCATCGTCAGCGAGCCAGATTTTGTATTTTTCAGTATGCTTTAAAAGAATTTTTTCTCTTTTCATAAGTTCTAATTCTTTCAGCACATCATAGTGGAATAAAAACTTACTAAATTTCTGATTATCTTTTCATAAGTTGGTAAATGCCGATATA
>ERZ772900.2979-NODE-2979-length-11572-cov-6.835982_pt1 | contig 11572 bp, 7 predicted proteins | sample MGYA00512124_ERZ772900 | MGnify/ENA primary metagenome ERZ772900 (study PRJEB29015, sample SAMEA2737716) | human gut metagenome | biome: human gut; feature: human-associated habitat; material: faeces | place: China | collected 2012 ... | reverse complement strand
GTATTGCCCTTACTTTTTCCACTCGTCGGTGTCGATGACGATGGTGACGGGGCCGTCGTTCACAAGGTCGATCTTTATGTCCGCGCCGAACTCCCCGTGCTGCAGGTCTTTAAGGCCCTGATGGCTCATCTCCGCGAGGAATTTTTCATAGCACGGCACGGCCAGTTCGCCCCTGGCGGCATGGATGAAGCTCGGGCGTTTGCCCCTGGACGTATCACCGTAGAGCGTGAAGTTGGAGACGACGAGCGCCGAATAGCCCAACTCGACGGCGCTGCGGTTCAGCTTGCCGTCCTCGTCCTCAAAAATGCGCAGGTGGGCGCATTTTTCGGCCAGCTTGGGCACAATGGCGCTGTCGTCGGTATCGCGCACGCCCAGCAGGATGACAAGGCCAGGCCCGATGGCCCGGGGTTCGCCCCCGTTGACGGTAACGCTTGCGCGGGTGACGCGCTGGATGACTGCTCGCATAGGTAGTTGCTCCTTTTCAAAATCAGCTGCACTGTAGGGGCCGGGCATGCCCGGCCCGCGCGTGAAAGGCAAGCGTTCGTCCGCCGTACAGTTGCGGGCCGCACATGTGCGGCCCCTACATGCCTCCGGCCGTTTCAGTTCCTCGTCACGCTCACAACGTCCTTGATCTTTTTCAGTCTTGCCACGACGCTGTTCAGGTGCTCGGTGTTGGTGATGCCGACGGTCACGCTCATGCGGGCGCGGCCCTGCTCGGCGGCGCGGGCCGTCAGAGAGTAGATCGGCACGCGCATATCGCCCAGTGCCAGTGCCACGTCAGAGACGAGGTTCGCGCGGTCCATGCAAACAATATCCAACGTAGCCTTGTAGTTTTCCTTCTCCGCCTCGTCCCAGTAGGCGCGGACCCAGCGGTCTGCGTTCTCGGGGTGGCGCATACTCTCGCGGGCGTTGGCGCAGTCACGCTTGTGGATAGACACGCCGAAGCCGCGGGTGACAAAGCCGATGATCTCATCGCCCGGCAGCGGAGAGCAGCACTTGGCGAACTTGATGGGGCAGTTGTCGATGCCCTCGACGATGACGCCGTCGGAGGAATGCATCCGCTTGAGCTCCACCGTGACCGGCTTCGGCTCGGTAGCCTGCAGCTTGGTGTACTCCTCCTTGAGCTTGGGCAGCATGCGGGAGATCTGCAGGCCGCCGTAGCCGATGGCCGCGTACATTTCCTCCACGCTGTTGCAGCGGTTGCGGCGGGCCAGCGTCTCCATAAAGACGTCGTGCTGCTCGTCGGTCAGCGTCATGAGGTTGCGGCGCATCTCGCGCTCAAGCGCGTCGCGGCCCTCCTGAATATTTTCCTCTCTGCGTTCCTTTTTGAACCAGTTGCGGATCTTGTTCTTGGCTTCGCTCGTCTTGACGATGTTGAGCCAGTCGCGGCTGGGGCCGCGGTTCTCGGAGCCGGTGATGATCTCAATAATTTCGCCGGTCTGGACCTTGTGGTCGATGGGCACGATGCGGTTATTGACCTTCGCACCGATCATTCTGTTGCCGACAGCAGAGTGGATCGCGTAGGCGAAGTCGATGGCCGTCGCGCCCGCGGGCAGGTTGATGACGTCGCCGCGCGGCGTGAAGGCGAACACTTCCTCGGGCAGCAGGTCGCTCTTGATGTCGCTGAGCAAATCCGTGGCGTCGGCGCTGGAGCGCTGGCTTTCCAGCAGCTGGCGCACCCAGGCCAGGCGCTCGTCCAGCTTGTCGTTGCTGCCCGTGATGCCGGCCTTGTACTTCCAGTGCGCGGCGATGCCGTACTCCGCCATGCGGTCCATGTCCCAGGTGCGGATCTGCACCTCAAACGGGATGGCCTCGCGTCCGATCACCGTTGTGTGCAGGGACTGGTAGCCGTTGGGCTTCGGGGTCGAGATGTAGTCCTTGAAGCGGTTGGGCAGCGGGTGGTACATATCGTGGATCAGCCCCAGCGCGGTATAGCACTCGGGGACATTGTCGAGGATGATACGCACAGCGTAAATGTCATAAATTTCCTCGAAATCCTTATTCTGCATATACATCTTGCGGTAAATGCCGTAGATGCTCTTGACGCGGTGGCGGATGGTCGCCTTCTGGATGCCGTTTTCGGACAGGTGCCTGGCAATCGTATGGCAGACCTGATGCAGGAACTCGTCGCCGTGCTTATTCAGCAGGTCGCGGATCGTCTCATAGCCGACAGGGTCAAGGTAGTGCAGACTGCGGTCCTCGAGCTCCTCCTTGATGTTGGAAATTCCGAGGCGGTGCGCGATGGGGGCATAGACCTCCATCGTTTCCAGTGCCTTGTCGCGGCGCTTCTGCTCGGGCCAGGCGTCGCCGGTGCGCATATTGTGCAGTCTGTCGCACAATTTTATAATCATGACGCGGACATCCTGGCTCATGGCCAGCAGCATCTTGCGCAGGTTTTCGGCCTGACGGTCCTCGACATTCGAGAACTTGATCTGGGTCAGTTTGGTGACGCCGTCAACGAGCAGCGCGACCTCGGGGCCGAACTTCTGCTTGATCTCGGCCACCGTGACCGGCGTGTCCTCGGCCACATCGTGCATGAGAGCCGCGGCAATGCTCTCGCTGTCCATGCCCAGCTCCACCAAAATCTGCGCCACCGAAAGCGGGTGACAGATGTACGGCTCGCCGCTGCGGCGGCGCTGCTCGCCGTGGGCCTTTTCGGCCAGCGCGTAGGCGTGGTCGATCATAGCAAAATCATAGGGACGGCCGCTGTCAACCAGACTCTTTTTCAGATCGTCATAGGTGATGGGCATTTTTACTTCTTGCACGTTTGTGTTTTCCATAGTCCGTTCCCCTCTCCGTTTTCTATCTGTCTTGCACAGCGCTTTTTCGGGCGTTCTGTAGGGGCGCTCATGCCTGTTTTGCCAGCTCCGCCAGCTTTTGCAGCACCGGCGCACTGGCCAGGTCCTGCTTGGCCGTCACGGGCACGGGCAGCCAGCGGCCCTCCTGCTCCTCAATCAGGCCAAGCTCCTGCAGCGCCGTCAGGCTTGCCAGCGTCTTGCCGGTGTTCTGCGGCCCCTCCGCCGCAAAAACCGGCTGCAGATCCGCCGCGGCCACATGCCCGCCGCGGATACGCCGGTAGAGTGATACCGTGTCGGCGCGGGCCGGCAGCAGCGCGGCGGCGCGGGCCGCGTCGAGGCTGCCGCCGGTGCGGAATGCTTCAAACCACGCGGCCTGTTCACTGGGAGTATTGCCCAACTCCGCAGGGCGGATAGCCTTGAGGTGCGCGGACACCATCGGCCCGCTGCGCCCGTTGAAGATCGAGACCTCGAGCGCGGCCTCCACCTCACTGCCGACGGGATAGGCAAACGCCTGCGGCGCAATGCCGAAGCTCGACGCAAACAGCGTGTCGCTGCCCTGCCGCAGCCGGATGTGGGTGTGGCGGCCCTCCGCGCCCATCGGCCAGATGCCGTCCACAAAGGCATGCTGCACCAGCAGCACGGGCGTGGGGTTCTCGCGGCCAAAGGGTGCCAGACGGGCCAGTTCGCCGACGTTTTCCAAATTCAGCTCGCCCAGCGTGGCGGCGGCGTCCAGCCGCAGGCTGACGGCCTCGGGCGGGGCGGCGTGGGCCGCGGCCCAGGCGTTGATGGCCTGCCGGAACGCGGCAAGATTTTCTTCCTCTATCTCAACGCCCGCTGCGGCGGCGTGGCCGCCGAACCGCGTCAGATACTGTGCGCAGTCGGCCAGCGCACTGTGCAGGTCGAACGGGTCCGGTGCGCGCCCGCTGCCGCGGCCCTCGCCCTCGTGCATCGAGATGACGATGACCGGGCGGCTGAACCGCTCCATGAGCCGCGCCGCCACGATGCCGATGACGCCGGGGTGCCAATCCTCACCGCTGACGACGAGCACGCGGTCCCGGGTGCGGGCAGGGTCGGCCTCCAACGCCTGCAAAGCAGCGGCAAAGACCTGCTGTTCGGTCTGCTGGCGCTCGGTGTTGATCTCGGCCAGGCGTTCAGCTATGCCGGTGGCCTGATCCTCGTCGCCGCAGAGCAGCAGCTTGAGCGCTACCGCGGCGTTGTCCATGCGGCCCGCAGCGTTCAGGCGCGGGGCCAAACTGTAGCTGACCGTGTCCGCCGTGACGGGCTTGCCGCCGCAGCCGGCGCTCTCCAAAAGCGCGTGCAGGCCGGGGCGCATCGTGTCCTGCAAAAGGGACAGACCCTCGCGGACAATCGTGCGGTTCTCCCCCACCAGCGGCATGACGTCGGCCACCGTGCCCAGCGCCGCCAGCTCGCCGTACATTTCCAACAGCTCGGCGGGGTCGCAGCCCTCGAGCGCGGCACAGAGCTTGAACGCCACGCCCGCGCCGCACAGGTCCTTGAACGGGCTTTCGTCGTCGGGGCGCTTGGGGTCGACAACGGCGATGGCATCTGGCAGCGTGTCGCCCGGCAGGTGGTGATCCGTGATGATGAGGTCAAGGCCCAGCTCCTTTGCGCAGGCGGCCTCCTCGACGGCGGAAATGCCGTTGTCTACCGTCACGACGAGCTTGAAGCCCTTGGACGCCAGTGATTCCAGCGCCGCGCGTGTCAGACCGTAGCCGGAGCCGCGGGTAGGCAGCTTGCAGCGGACGTGTGCGCCCTGGCTGGTGAGACATTCGTACAAAATGGCCGTGGCCGAGATGCCATCGACGTCATAGTCACCGTAGATGACCATGAGCTCCTCATTTTCGATGGCCTCCTGGATACGGACGACAGCTTTGTCCATATCGGTGAGCAGGAACGGGTCGCTCAGCGGTTCGCCCTGGCCCAGCAGGGCCTGCGCAGCGGCGGGGTCCGTGCAGCCGCGGGCGGCCAGCACTCGGCGCAGCAGTACGCCGCACCCGGCCCCGGCCAGCGAGGTTTCCGCCGCGGGGTCCGCCTTTTTCAGTTGCCACGCAGGGTAATTCATACAGTTTAGCTCCTTGTGTTAAAATCAGCTTCAAAATCGTGGGTCAGGCCATCCTGCCGCAGCATAGCCTCCAGCGTGTCGATCTCGGTGGAAACGTCCATGCTGACGTCCTGCAGAAGGGTGTCGTACAGCTTTTCATACGCTTGGTTCAGCGTGTGCAGGATACCGGTGATGTCGCGGCGGATCTCCGCCGCGTTCGCGCTGTCCGTATCACCCAGACCCTGCGCCGTGTCCAGCAGCTTGCGGGTCGTTGGCAGGTAATACTCCCGGAAGCGGCGCACGCGGTTCAGCTGCTCCGGGTGGTTGTGGACAAAGCCCATGATCGACGCGCAGGTTTTCTGCATTGCGGCAAGCTCTTCGTCCGCATCGGTGCCCAGCTTGCCGCGGCAGACTTTTAAGTAGTTCAAAAAGTCCATGCCCTCGCGGCGGAACTGTTCGGCATCGGTCAGGGGTGCGGCAGGTTCGGCCTGCGGCGCAGCGGCGGGCTTTGCCGCCGTCGGCATGAGCGAATCGTCCAGGTAAAGCGTGCTGTAATCGTCGGAAATGGCGGCATTGGGCAGGTCGCCGCTGCCGACAGCCTTCGTCACAGTGGCATAGGCCGTTTCCTGCTTGATCTGCGCCTTGCGGGCCAGCGACGGCAGGTCGCAGGTCCAGTCATTGGCGGCGCGCAGCAGTCTGCGCAGGCGGCTGAAATAGGCCAGCTTTTTCATGCCCACGATGGCCATAAAGAGGAAGACGAGCGTTGGGGGGGAAAACACGGCCGTCAAAATCGGCAGGGCTATAAAATCCTGTTGGGAAAGCCCCAGCGGCCCTGCGCCGACTGCCGTCAGGATGCCCAGCACAAGCGCCGCGATGCCGAAGCAGCCTGTAAAGGTCCAGCCAACCGCCGTCAGCGCAACGCCGACAGACTGGCCGCCGTTTTTCCATTTGCGCTCCAGACGGCGCTTCCATGCGGCGAAGCTGTCGGGCTGCGGCCTGCTCATGGCGTCGCCCGCCTGTGCAAGGGCGTCTGCAATGCTGCCCAGCACCGACGAGCCGATTTTGCTGCCCGCCTCAACGGCGCTGTCCAGCATATCGCCGAAGTCGTAGTGATCGTATTGATATTTGGGAGTTTTGTTGTCAGGCATTTGGTTGTCCAATCTGTTGTCACTGCATTGTAGGGGCCGGACATGTCCGGTCCTCGTCTTTCCGGTTATAGGGCGGTTTCCTGTAGGCTGCAGGCCGGACATGCCCGGCCCCTGCGGACGCATCAGTCCGCCATCGGTCCCCAATTCTTCATCAGCTCGGCGGCGCAGCGCACACCGTCGACGGCGGCGGTCATGATGCCGCCCGCGTAGCCCGCACCCTCGCCGCAGGGGTAAAGCCCGGCCAGGCCGGTGCATTGCAGGTTTTCTTTATCGCGCAGCAGGCGCACGGGGCTGCTGGTGCGGGTCTCCAGACCCGTCAGCACGGCGTCGGGGGCGCGATAGGCCGCCAGCTTGCGGCCAAAGGCGGTCAATCCCTCGCGCAGGGCACCGCTCAAATCATCGGGCAGCAGGCCGCCAAGGTCGCAGGGCGTCACACCGCGCGGGTAGGTCGGCTGCACTGCCCCCAGCTCCAGCGCACCGCGCCCGGCCAGAAAGCTGCCGACGGTCTCCGCCGGGGCAAGATAATTCCCGCCGCCCGCGCGGTAAGCGGCCTGCTCCAGCCGACGCTGGAACGCGACGGCCTTCGCCGGGTCGTTGTCGAAGTCGCTGCCGTCCACACTGACGACCACCGCCGCGTTGGCGTTGCGGCCATCGCGGGCGTGCAGGCTCATGCCGTTGGTGACAACGCCGCCCGCCTCGCTGGCGGCGGCGCAGACCGTGCCGCCCGGGCACATGCAGAAGGTGTAAACGCACCGCCCACCGGAGACGTGCTGGCTCAGCTGGTACTCCCCCTTCGGCAGCGCCGGGTGACCCGCCGCGCCGTGGTAGAGACTTTTGTCGATCTCGGTCTGCAGGTGCTCGGCGCGGAAGCCGACGGAGAACGGCTTGCATTCCAGCGGCAGAGCCAGGCCGTGCAGCATGGCAAACGTATCCCGTGCGCTGTGGCCGACGGCTAAGATCAGCTGTTCACAGGACACGGGGCCCGCCGTCGTCTCGATGCCGGTCAGCGCACCGTTCCGGGTGTGCAGGCCGGTCAGCGCCGTGTTGAACCGCACCTCGCCGCCCAGAGCCTCGATCTCGCCGCGGATGCTGCGGATGACGCCGCGCAGCAGGTCGGTGCCGACGTGGGGCTTCTGCCGCCACGCAATGTCGGCGGGCGCGCCGTGGTCAAGGAACGCCCCGGTCACGAACGCGCACAGCGGGTCACCGACGCGGGTCGTCAGCTTGCCGTCCGAGAAGGTGCCCGCGCCGCCCTCACCGAACTGGATGTTCGCGTTGGGGTCCAGCTCGCCGGTGGCGGAAAAGTGTTCCACCGCCTGCACCCGCTCGTCCAGCGCCGGGCCGCGCTCCAGCACGATGGGCCGGTAGCCCTGCCGGGCCAGCAGCAGCGCCGCAAACAGACCGGCAGGCCCCAGGCCGCACACCACCGGGCGGTGGGGCAGCTTCTGCGTGCCCCGTTGCACCCGGAAGTCGGTCCTGCTGTGCAGGGACACGTTGGCCGATGCCCCGGCGAAGGCGGGTTCTTCGGCTTCGTTTTTCAGGGTGACAGCCACGGTGTACACCAGCTTGGGCTGGCCGCGGCGGGCGTCCACCGACAGCTTTGCCACGCCCAGATGCTGCACCTCTGCGCGGGGGATGCGTGCCTCCCGCAGGGCCTTTTCAAATGCCTGCGGTTCCCCGGCGGAGAGCGGCAGACGGATGTTGCGAACGAGAATCATAGTACAGTGTGTTCCTTTTTATCAGTTGCTTTCAATGCGGCACTGCAGCACATAGCTGCCCAGTGCAAAGATCTTGCCGTTGGAGGGCACATACAGGCGGCAGGCAATGTTCTGCTCGCCGGTCGCCACCGAGAAATCCTCGGCATCGATCTCAATGACCACCTGCTCCGGGGTCAGCGTTTCGATCACGCCCTTGGGGCCGCAGAGCGTTACATTCATCAGGCGTTCGGTCTGCACCGTCAGCTGGTAGGTAGAGGGCAGGTTGACCACCTGCACGCAGGTATTGGGCAGGTTCATGGTCTTGGTTCCCAGATTGGAGCAGTCAAAGCTGACCGTTATGGTGGAAATGTTATCCAGCAGATAGATGTCTGCGGGCAGGTCGATGGGCAGCTCATAGCTCTTGTTCAGTGTAAAGGTGGAAAGGTCGATATTGCCGATGGGCAGCGTGGACAGCATATCGATCTTATCTGCCGGACCTGCCACCTTGAGCTGCTTGCGGCTGAGTGCATATACCAGCATCGAATCATCAAAATCACGCGGTGCATTGATGAAATTCACGTCCACCGGCAGCGTTGCCATCTTGTACACCTGCAAGGTCACATCCACGCTGTTCTCTTCCAGCTCCGTGTACTCAAACTTGACTTCCTTGCCGCCGGAGGTATAGAAGCGCAGCGGCGTGTTCAGCGTGATGGACTCGGTCAGTTCGCCGCTGTAGGTCACCTCTGCAGTGCAGGTAGCAACTTTATTCAGCTCACTGCTGGGGCCGGAAAGGGTGATATTCTCCTTGGAAACATCCGTACTATAAAGGATATAACCGTCCGCGATGGTCAGGTAGTTGGTGGTAATGGTAACGGGCAGGGTCTTTTCCTCCACCACGTCAAACACCACATCCACCGTGTTGTCATTGCCTTCCATGGTCACGGTCACACCGTTCAGCAGGCCGTTGGCACCGCGTACCAGCAGGCGCAGGGTCTTTTCGCCGCTGTCGCGTACGCTGGAAAAATCCGGGTAGACCACAAAGTCGGAAGCCGTCAGCCCGCCGATGGTGTAGCCGTCGCCGGAGATCTTCAGGTTCACGGTCTTATCCTCGGCGCTGACGATGCTCAGGCCCCGGGAGGTGTAAGCAGCGGAATCGTAGGTATAATCCACCGGCACATTGTAGATGGTGTTGCTGGTGCCGGGCTGGACGATGATGGTGACCACCATCCATGCAACGATGGCACCCAGCACCGAAAGTGCCAGCCGGATGCGGCGGTCGTCCAGAATGTTTTTCTTATGGGCGACCGCAGGCTTTGCGCCATTTTTCTTGTTGGGTTCGTTGTTCATTGCGCATCGTCCTCCTTCTGGCTGACCCATTTCCACAGACGGTCCAGCTGACCGCGCCAGCCGCTGACCGTCGTCTTTTCGGTGGTGGTCTCCTTGGGGATCATCTCATCCACCAGACGGGTATACAGGGTCTGCCGGTCAAAGTGGCGGATCAGCACGCCGTTCTTTGCCATGGAGATGATGCCGGTCTCCTCGCTGACCACGATGGCGATGGCGTCGGAATTTTCGGCAATGCCAAGGCAGGCGCGGTGACGGGTGCCCATATCCTTGCCAAGATCCAGATTGTTGGAAAGCGGCAGCACACAGCCCGCGGCTTTGATGCGGCCATTCTCAATGATGGCAGCACCATCGTGCAGGGGCGTGCCCTCGTAGAAAATGGTGCCCAGCACTTCCAGATTGACCGCACTGTTCACCGGCGTGCCGGTGCGCACGATCTCCGAAAGGTTCGTGTGGCGTTCCAGCACGATCAGTGCACCGGTCTTGGTCTCAGAAAAGCGCTCTGCCGCATCGCAGATGGCAATGATGGCGCTGCGCCATGCACCCTTCAGGCTGGGATCGTTGTAGCGGCCTTTGACATTGAACAGCTTGGCGGCCCACTGGTCGGTCTGGCCCATGCGCTCCAGCGCACGGCGGATCTCCGGCTGGAACAGCACCACCAGCGTCAGCAGGCCCACCTGCAGCAGTGAGTTCAGCAGCCATGTGACGGTACGCATGTTCAGCGTTTCTGCCACCAGATAGACGGCCATCACCAGCAGCGCACCCTTGAACAGCTGGCCGGCGCGGGTGCGGTTGACAATGCCCAGCAGCTGGTAAATCAGGAAGGAAATGATGATGATATCCAGCAAATCGACCAGTTTGAAGGTCTGGAAATTTGCAATGATCGCGTTCAGAGTCATTGGTACACGCTCCCGTTTACAGTGTTTCGATCAGGGCAACAGCGTGGGCGGCAATGCCCAGCCCCTCACCGGTAAAGCCCAGACGTTCCTCGGTGGTGGCCTTTACACTCACGGCATCCACCGGCAGGCCGAAGGCATCGGCCAGATTCTGGCGCATGGCCGGAATGTACGGCGCAAGCTTGGGCCGCTGACACAACAGCGTCGCGTCGATATTTTCAATGCGGAAGCCGTGCTCCTTTAAAATTTCGGCCACACGGCGGGCCAGCTTCAGGCTGTCGGCACCGGAGTAGGCCGGGTCATTGTCCGGGAAATGCTGGCCGATATCCCCCAGCGCAGCGGCACCCAGCACAGCATCCATCACCGCATGGGCCAGCACATCTGCATCCGAGTGGCCCAGCAGGCCTTTTTCAAAAGGCACTTCCACGCCGCCCAGGATCAGCTTGCGGCCTTCCACCAGACGGTGCACGTCATAACCATGTCCAATGCGCATTTTGTGTTCCTCTTTCTGTTCCGGGCGGGGCAAGTCCTCGCGGGTCGTGATCTTATAATTGGCGTAATCGCCCTGCGTCAGCTGCACGGCGCGGCCGGTCAGCTCGAACAGGCTGCAGTCGTCGGTGACAAGGCGGGCTTTTTCGGCATCCAGCTCTTCCAGCGCAGCAAGGTACTCTGCGCGGTCAAAGCACTGAGGGGTCTGCACCGCATACAGGGTGCTGCGGTCGGGCGTTGTGTACACAAGGCAGGCATCCGGCACGGTCTTTCCGTTGCCGCGCGCTGCAGCCTTGATGGTATCCTTTACCGGTACGGCAGGTGCAGCTGCGCCGCACCGGGCCGCTGCTTCCAGCGCTGCTGTGATGACGGCCTGACTAACGAAGGGTCTTGCCGCGTCGTGCACTGCCACAAGCTCCCCTGCTGCCGCCAGCACGCCGTTTTTTGCGCTCTCGGCGCGGGTGGTGCCGCCCGTTACGATCTGCACAGGCTTTGTGCAGTCTGCTGCCTGCTGCTCCACAAAGGCGCGGTTCTTACCGGCCACCAGCACGATCTCCGTGACAAGCGGGTCCTGTTCAAACGCGCGGATGCTGCGGTGCAGCACGGTCTCGCCGCCCAGATCAAAGCTGAGCTTGTCAAAGCCCATGCGTGTGGAAGACCCCGCCGCCACCAGTACTGCGGATACTCTCTTTTCCAATTTCTTCACCTGCCCGATTCCTATAGTAAGCCATATTTTATTATAGCGTATAACTTCCCAAACTGCAACCAATATTCTACAGCAAAAATGCCCCTCTGCACACAGCAGAGGGGCACAAACTTGTTCTTGATGGAGTTTACTTCAGGATCGGCTCGATGGCAGCAGCCAGAGCATCCTTCTGTGCCTGTGCTTCAGCCAGATCCTTGCCCAGAGTGGTGAAGTAGGTCTTGATCTTCGGCTCCGTGCCGGAGGGACGCACCACAACGGTCGCACCGTTTTCCAGACTGTAGATCAGCACGTTTGCAGCGGGCAGGCCGGTCTCCTCGGGCTTCTTGTAGTCGGTCACCTTGACCACCTTGTGGCCAGCCAGCTCGGCGGGCGGGTTATCACGCAGCTTCTGCATGATGGAAGCCATCTTCTCCATGCCGGTCAGGCCGGGGA
>ERZ772900.2976-NODE-2976-length-11586-cov-10.113086_pt1 | contig 11586 bp, 7 predicted proteins | sample MGYA00512124_ERZ772900 | MGnify/ENA primary metagenome ERZ772900 (study PRJEB29015, sample SAMEA2737716) | human gut metagenome | biome: human gut; feature: human-associated habitat; material: faeces | place: China | collected 2012 ... | reverse complement strand
AATTGGATACCCTCAACCATGCCGGGAAAACAAAAAACAAAACCGCAGGTAGAAGTCCTGCGATTTTTCATGAAACGCGGGTGTGTTCGAGGGTATCGGGTTAAACGTAGTAGATGAGCCAGTTTCGTGGCGAGCGCTGCCAACCGATCCTCCGGGGACGGGAAAAGCGGGTCATTTGGGGCTGTCGGCCCCTATTTCGCCGCAACCTAGATAGGTGGGATACAAAAAACCCTGCCGCGGATAGCGGCAGGGTTTTTGGAAGGGGACGAGGTTGTGAGGGTTCGTTAGGCGAGCTTGGCCTCGAGCTCAGCGATGCGCTTGTAGGCATCGATGGTAAAGCGGGTCTGCTTCTCCAGGATCATAGTGGTCATGAGGGTGTCCTGAGCGTGAGCCATGATGAAGGTCATCTCCATCTCGCCACCGCCGGCCTCCTGCGAAAGCAGCTTGGTCTGCGTGTCGTGGGCGCCAATGAGTGCATCGCTCGCATCCTTGTGCAGCTGTTCGGCCTTCTCAAAATCACCCTCGCGAGCAGCATCGAGCGCTGCAAGCAGATCGGTCTGGGCGTCACCTGCGTATGCGACAATCTCGAATCCAACCATCGAGATTTCTTCTTTGGTTGCCATGTTGCGTTCCTTTCACATATGAACCAATGGAGAGCATCGCGTCCGGGCATACGCGCTGCGTTGTGTATGACAGAAACAATAACATTCAAACAAAAAAGAACAGCACAAAACGTAATTTCGAGCTATGAACGGTTACTTTTCGTCCGTGAACGGTTTTTAAACCAATCTGAACAATATCGAACACAATTAGCGGCAACCCAAACAGATCCGCGCCCTAGCGTACATCGCGCACCGTATCGCCCTCGACGAGCACGCCCGGAAACAGCATGTGCTCCACACCGGGTTCAACGCCCTCGGCGCCGGCAATCTTGTCGACCGCCCACATGCCGACGCGCTTGTTGTCAAAGCGCACCGTGGTCAGGCGACGATCGGGCACGATATCGCCCAGACTATCGTCAACACCCACCACGCTCACGTCCTGGGGCACGCACTTCCCGCGCGACTCCAGCCCGCGGATGCAGCCGTAGGCCATGGCGTCGTTGGAGGCATAAATGGCCGTGCAGGTCGGATCATCCGCAAGCACCTGGCCGGCAGCATATCCACTCTGCGCCGTCCAGTCACCGCGCACGAGCTGCGGTGGCTCAATGCCATGCGCGCGCAATGTCTCGCGCCAGCCTTCCTCACGCCGCATGCCCGAAAGCGAGCGCTCGGGACACGAGATAAAGTGCACGGTTTTGTGCCCCCGCCCCAGCAAGTACTCGACCACCTGGCGCGAACAATCGAACTGGTCGTTATCGACCGTAGAACAGAGCGGGTGCTCCAACATCGTAACGAGCACCGTCTGCATGCCGGGCAGCGGCTCGAAGGTGCCAAAGTCCGCCGGCATGCGGTTCATGATCACAACCATACCGTCCACCGGCAGTGCGCTCATACGCGACGATGCGCTCTCGAGGGTATACGGATGCCCGTCTACTTTAGTAAGGGTGATGGCATAGCCATGTTTGTCAGCCGCGGCGGCAAAGCCCTCCATACGATCGAGGTTACCGGTACCGGTAATGTTGAACATGGCGACACCAACGGTCTTAAACTTGCCGCGGCGCAGCGATCGACCGGCAAAATTGGGGCGATACCCCAGCTCGCGCATGGCGGCACGCACGCGCTCCTTGGTCTCGGGGCGCACGCTGGGCGAATCGTGCACCGTACGCGAAACTGTCTGCTCCGAGACGCCCGCGAGACGCGCCACATCCTTAACGGAAACCGATTTTTTAACAGCGGCCATAGGTCGATCTTTCTATGTCGACGATGCCATTGGCGGCACCCTACGCAGTCATTTTTAACGCCTCCAAGTATATCCAACGCCTCCCCCGCAATACGCTCACCACCCAAAACCTACCGTTCACCGACAATCCTGCTTCCCCGAACGGCTTTTGTCGCACAAATGTTAACGTTGCCATTGTGCAAACGCAGAGCCACCGGGCGGCTCAAACGTTTACGCGTAAGGAATCGACGGTTCGCAGGCACAGGAACCACCGGTTCGCGTCTTTTTTTGTGTCGCAAAATGGCAACGTCAACATTTTGGCAACCGAACGCCAAAAGCTACCATCGTTGCTAACCCACCGACTCTTAGGAGCATTGCATGGAGCAACTCATCGCCATCATCGAAAAGGGCCAGCCCTTTTTCAACGCGATCGCCCGCAACAAGTACCTCAAGGCAATCCGCGACGGCTTTATCTCCGTCATCCCCATCATCATCTTCTCGTCCATCTTCTGCCTGGTAGCCTCGGTCCCCAACATCTGGGGTTTCTACTGGCCCGATGACATCAACAACGCCCTGTGGAAGTGTTACAACTACTCCATGGGCATCCTGGCCATCGCCTGCGCCGCCACCACAGCCAAGCACTTCGCCGACGCTCAGAACCGCGACCTGCCCAAGAACAACCAGATCAACTTCATCTCGTGCATGTGCGCGGCCATCATCGGCTTTCTGCTCCTTTCGAGCGACACGATCGCCACGGACGCCGCCAGCGGCTTCAACACCACCTACCTTGGTTCCAAGGGCCTGCTGACCGCCTTTATCGCTGCGTTTGTGACCGGCATCATCTACAAGTTCTTCATTAAGCGCAACATCACCGTTAAGATGCCCGAGCAGGTTCCGCCCAACATCTCGCAGACCTTTAAGGACATCATCCCCTTCTCCGTCTGCATCACCGTCTTTTGGGTCTTTGACATTGTCTTCCGCGCCGCCTTTGGCTTCTGCTTTGCCCAGGGCGTCATCCAGGTGTTCCAGCCCCTGTTCACCGCCGCCGACGGCTACATCGGCCTCGCTGTGATCTACGGCGCCATGAGCCTCTTCTGGTTCGTGGGCGTCCACGGCCCCTCGATCGTCGAGCCCGCCATCGCCGCCGCTCTCGTTGCCAATATGACCGACAACCTGGCTGCGTTCCAGGCCGGTCAGCACGCTTCCGCTGTCCTGACCCAGGGTGCCCAGTACTTCGTCGTCTGCATGGGCGGCACCGGCGCCACGCTTGTCCTGGTCTTTATGTTCTGCTTCCTGGCCAAATCCCAGGAGATGCGTGCCGTCGGTAAGGCAGCCATCGTCCCCGTGTGCTTTGCCGTCAACGAGCCGCTGCTGTTCGCCGCACCCATCGTGCTCAACCCCGTCTTCTTTGTCCCGTTTGTCTTTGCCCCGATCGCCAACATCTGGATCCTCAAGATCTTTATCGACTTCTTGGGCATGAACGGCTTTATGTACACCCTGCCTTGGACCGTCCCCGGGCCCATCGGCACCATCATGGGCCTGGGCTTCCAGCCGCTCGCCTTTGTGATGCTCGCCCTTATCCTGGTCGTCGACTTCGTTCTGTACTACCCGTTCTTCCGTGCCTATGACGCCCAGAAGTGCGCCGAGGAGGCCGAAATTTCCAAGGAGGAGCTCGCCGCCAAGAACGCCGAGAAGGCCGCCAAGCTCAACGATGCCTTCCAGGGCAAGGCTGACGCCAAGAGCGTTGCCGCCGGCGCTGCTGCCGAGGCCGTGAAGGCCGACTCCCCCGCCGCTTCTGCAGCACCCGCTGCCGAGGCAACGACCGCCAGCGACCTCAACGGCAAGCGCGTGCTCGTGCTCTGCCAGGGCGGCGGTACCTCGGGCCTGCTCGCCAACGCGCTGGCCAAGGCTGCCAAGGAGCGCGGCATCAATCTTGAAACCGCTGCCGAGGCATATGGCAACCACGTGGACATGCTCCCCGACTTTGACCTGGTCGTCCTGGCCCCGCAGGCTGCCAGCTACCTGGCCGACCTGCAGAAGGACTGCGAGCGCGTGGGCAACAAGTGCGTCGCCTGCCGTGGCAAGCAATACATCGAGCTCTCCCAGAACGGCGATAAGTCTCTCGCCTTCGTCTCCGAGCAGCTCTCGAAGTAAGTAACGCTCAGGGCCAGCCGACCATCCAAGACCGGCTGGCCCTTCGATTTAGACGATTGGATCATCATGTCCGTTAACCCTGCTAGCGTCACCAACCCGCCCGCGCAGTTTCCCGAGGACTTTGTCTTTGGCGGCGCCACTGCTGCCTACCAGGTAGAGGGCGAGACTCGCACTCACGGTAAGGGCAAAGTCGCCTGGGACGACTTCCTGGAGGCCCAGGGGCGCTTCTCCCCCGATCCCGCTTCGGACTTCTACAACCAGTACCCCGTCGATCTGGAGCTGTGCGAGGAGTTTGGCATCAACGGCGTTCGCCTCTCCATTGCCTGGAGCCGCATCTTCCCCAACGGCACCGGCGAGATCAACCCCGAGGGTGTCCAGTTCTACCACGACCTCTTCGCCGAGTGCCATAAGCACCATGTTGAGCCGTTCGTCACGCTGCATCACTTTGACACGCCGCTTCCCCTCTTTGAGAAGGGCGACTTCCTCAACCGCGAGACCATCGACGCCTTTGTGGACTTTGCCACCTTCTGCTTTAAGGAGTACGCCGACCAGGTGACCTACTGGTTCACCTTTAACGAGATCTGGGCCGACGCCTCCAACACCTACATCGAGGGCACCTTCCCCGGCGGCGTCAAGGCGCACCTGGCCGAGGCCTTCCAGTGCGAGCACAACATGATGCTCGCCCACGCCAAGGCCGTGCTGGCCTTCCACAACGGCGGTTTTAAGGGCAAGATCGGCGTCATTCAGTCGCTGGAGTTCAAGTACCCGCTCAACGAGAACGACCCCGCCGATATCAAGGCCGCCAACAACGAGCACGTGCTGCAAAACCAGTTCTTGCTCGACGCCACCTTCCGCGGCGACTACGCGCCCGACACCCTCGAGTGCGCCAACCGCCTGGCCGCCGTCTCGGGTGGCACCATCGAGATCCTAGACGAGGATCTGGAAATCATGCGCGAGGCCGCGCTCTACAACGACTACCTGGGCGTTAACAACTACCAGTGCCGTTTTTTGAAGGCTTACGATGGCAAGAACGACCTGCACCACAACGGTACGGGCGAGAAGGGCACCGGCCGCTGGCGCGTCAAGGGCATTGGCGAGCACGTGAACAAGCCCGGCATCCCCACCACCGACTGGGACTGGATCATCTATCCCGAGGGTCTGTTCGATCTGCTCGTCTACATTAAGCAGCGCTACCCCAACTACAAGCAGATCTTCATCACCGAAAACGGCATGGGCTACAAGGACCCCTACAAGGACGGTTTTGTGGACGACCAGCCGCGCATCGACTACATCGAGCAGCACCTGCGCTGGCTGCTCAAGGCCATGGAGGTGGGTGTCAACGTGGGCGGCTACTTCCTATGGAGCCTGCAGGATCAGTTCTCCTGGACCAATGGCTACAACAAGCGTTACGGCTTCTTCTACGTTGACTTTGAAACCCAGAAGCGCACGCCCAAGGCAAGCGCATACTGGTATAAGCACGTGGCGCAGACCCGTCGTCTGGACTAGCTAACGCCATCGGCCGCCGTGACCATCACGCTGCCGTGCACCTTACCATTCCCGATCGCATGAGCGCTGCGTCCATGCACCTCTTTCCATGTGGCGGATACGACCTTCCCGGTGGATGCTTCAGCATCCTTGGTCGTATCCGCCGTTTTGTTTTTGAGCGAGCTGGGCCGCGTTCGTTTGTCTCGATCTGTAACATCTAGACCACTTTTGACCGTCTAGTTGTTACAAATCGAGACAAACGGAATAAGCCGGACCGAATTGTCTAAATCTGTAACACCTAGTCGAGTTTTTTGGTCCCACCTGTTACAGATTTAGACGAACAGGCCGAGCACGTCTACGCCCGCAGATCCCGCACGCTCGCGCGCTCGACCAACACGCCCGAGACGAGCGTACGGCTTCTGGAGCTCGGGGCTTCCAGACCTGCGACGACCTCGTTAAGCGCACGGATGCCCAGCTCGCGATGGCGAAACTTCACCGACGTCAGAATCGAGTTGGGAATCGTCTTGTAGAGCTCATCGTCGAAGCCGATCACGGACACGTCGTCGGGCACACTGAGCCCTTTGTCACGTAGAGCCATCATCACGCCGTTTGCCATGCAGTCGTTAGCGGCGAGGACCGCCGTGCAATCGGGCTTATCGGCAAGCACAAGGCCCGCGGCATAGCCACTATCCGCATTCCAATCGCCTTGCAGAGGCTCGGGCGGCTCAATGCCACGCGCCTCGAGTGCCGCACGCCAACCTTTCATACGGCACTGGCTCGACAGCGACTCTTTCTTACCCGAAACGAAATACACGTTCTTGTGACCATGATCCAAGAAGTACTCGCACGCCATGCGCGCGCCGCCCTCTTGGTCGTCACTGACGGTGGAGCAGGTAGGATGTTCCATCGGTGTGATAATCACCGTCTTGAGGTCCTTCGGTGCCTCAAAGGTATCAAAGTCATCGACCATCTGACGCAGGTTGAAGATCATGCCATCAACAGGCAGCTGCGACATCCTGCGCGCCGCATCGGCAAGGGTCATCTTCTCCCCTGCGCGCTTCTTAATCATCGTGAGCGCAAAGCCGCGTTCCTCGGCGGCATCGGCGATACCGTCAATCATGTCCACGGCACCACCCGACAAGTGAAACAGCACGACGCCGATGCACCCGTAACGGCCCAACTTGAGCGAACGCGCGGCAAAGTTAGTTCGAAACCCGAGTGCCTCCATTGCGGAATGGACCTTATCGCGTGTCGACTCTCGCACGCTATCGGGCTCGTTGATCACACGCGAAACCGTCTTGAGAGAAACACCCGCGGCAATCGCCACATCGTTCATCGAGACGTTTTTCTTGTCCATCGTTGCCACTGCTTCTCCAGTCGGTTTTGCATCGCTTGCTTTTTGCGTTCTAGCATACACTACCTGCCTGACTGATAAATCAACCGTTTACCGGACAATATCGACCACTCACCCGTATATCCTTGTTGCTCTTCCAATAATGTCTTACGTTGTCATTAACGAAATGACAACGTTGTCATTTCGCAATGCCTTCCTTAAGTAGGAAGGCTTCCGGGCAGTCCTGACCATCCATCGACGACCAGTTCCATCCACATGCATCGCGCATCAAGTAGTAAAGGAGCTCTATGGACGCCATCGTAAAAATGCTCGAAAAGCATCAGCCGTTCTTTGAGAAGATCTCGAGGAACATATACCTCCAGGCCATCAAGGACGGATTCCTTGGGTGCATGCCCATTGTCCTCACCTCTTCGATCTTTCTGCTCATTGCCACCCTTCCCGGCGTAGTCGGCATCACGCTGCCCCAGCCGCTCATCGACTGGTGCAACAAGCTCTACAACTTCACCATGGGCGTCATGGGCATCATGGTTGCCGGCACCACTGCCAAGAACTTCACGGCATCCATGAACCGTCGTATGCCCGCCGGCAAAGTGCTCAACGACGGTTCCACCATGGTGGCCGCCCAGTGCAGCATGCTGCTGCTCGCAGTCACGCAGTTCACCACCAAGTTCAACGGCTCCGAACTTTCGGTCTTCGATTGCACCAGCATGGGCACGCGCGGCCTGTTCTCGGCCTATATCGCCGCGTTCATTACCGTGTGGGTCTACAAATTCTGCGTCTCGCGCGATCTGACCATTAAGCTGCCCAAGGAGGTCCCGGGCGCCATCGCTCAGAACTTCCGCGACATCATCCCCTTCGGCGGCGCCGTCATCATCTGCGGCATCATCGATGTCGTCGTGCGCAACCTCATGGGCGTTCCGTTCTCCGAGCTGCTTATCAAACTGCTCTCCCCGCTCTTCACCGCTGCAGAAACCTATCCTGGCCTTATCCTTATCCAGGCAGCCACCGCGTTCTTCTGGTTCATCGGCGTCCACGGCCCCTCGATCGTCCAGCCGGGCATCGACCCCATCCGTCTTGCCAACCAGGCCGAGAACCTGCAGGTTCTGCTGGCAGGCGGCCACCCCGCCCATTCCCTCACCTTTAACATGTCGCTCGTGGGTGAGTTCGGCGGCACCGGCGCCACGTTCATCGTGCCGCTTCTGCTGATTCTCTTTATGAAGTCCAAGCAGCTCAAAGCCGTCGGCAAGGCCTCGATTGTTCCTGTGGCCTTCGCTGTCAACGAACCGCTGCTCTTTGGCGCGCCGATGATCCTTAACCCCTACATGCTCATCCCCTTTGTTGCCGCCGGCTGCGTCAACGTAAGTGTTGCCAAGTTCTTTATCGATAACGTGGGCATGAACGGCTTCTCCTTCGTGGTGCCTTGGGCCACCCCCGCCCCCATCGGCATTTTCATCACCACGAACTTCCAGCTTATCGCCCTGGTGTTTGTCGCGATCATCATCTTGCTGGACGCCATCATCTACCTGCCGTTCTTGAAGGCATACGATAAGCTGCTCTGCGACCAGGAAGCCGAGCGCGCCGCCGAGCTGCTGCAATTGGAACAGCTGGCCGCAGAGCTGCAGCAGCGCAGCGAGGAAATGCAGACGCAGCTGCTGCGCACCCCCCGCATCGTGGGCCCGCGCCGTATGCTGCGTGCCTACCCGAAGCTCCGGCACGGCAGCAAGCTGCGCAGTCTGCCCACATTGCGGGAGATGCTGCACCGCGCCGAACAGGAAAACAAGGACGACAACAAGAATACCAAATGACCCCGAATGCCGCACCGGCGCTGCCGTGTGTGGCATTTTTGTTGCGCTTTGCTCGAATAATGTTGTTATAAAGTGTGAAAAAACTATTTCAAAACGACTGAAACCGTGTTATACTGATTATAAAGTATACAAACCGACCGCAATCGGCTTATCCGCATTCAATCTATCCAAATTGTGAGGAATCGTCATGTCAGAGGAACGAAAGACCAAAACAGATGCCGCCGCACCGGCATCTGCTGCGTTGGAGCGAATCGACCGCAAGGACGCATTTTTACAGGCCCTGCATACATTCCTGACCGCGCATCAGGGAACGGAATGGGCTGTCGCCGCTGTGGATATCCAGCACTTCAAGCTTTATAACGAGCTTTACGGCACCGAAAAGGGCGATGCTCTGCTGGAAACTGTGGCAAACTGTCTGCTGGGTTACAGCAAGCAGACCGGCTATCCTGTGGGCTATTTTGGAAATGATGACTTTTTCCTGTGCCTGCCGGACGAAAAAGCCGAGCAGACCGCTGTGCTTGCCACGCTGCAAGCCTGCATGAATGCCGGCAGACAGGATGTCACCTTCTTTGTGGTAATGGGCGTGTGCCCCATGCAGGCAAACCCCGGCGCAGATGCCGCCACCCTATGCAACTACGCGCAGATCGCCGGTGTAACGACAGACAGCGGCTACCTGCACCGCTTTGAGCCCACCATGCTCAACGAGCTGAAAGAACAGCAACAGCTGCTGGGCGAGCTGGAGCACGCACTGGATAACCACGAATTCTGCTTCTTCCTGCAGCCCAAGTGTAACAGCATCACCCGCGCCATTGTGGGTATGGAAGCGCTGGTGCGCTGGAACCACCCCACCCGGGGCTGTGTTCCTCCCGCCGAGTTCATGCCGCTGCTGGAGCGCACCGGCCTTGTGACAAGGCTGGACCGGTACATCTGGGAATCCGTCTGCCAGACCCTGCAGAAGTGGCAGGAAAGCGGCAGCAACCTTGTACCGGTGTCGGTGAACGTTTCGGTGCAGGATATCCTGAACTTGGATGTGCCGCAGATCTTTGCAGATCTGGTGGAAAAATATAAGCTGGAGCCAAAGCTTTTGCTGGCTGAGATCACCGAGACCATGGTGGCCGAGGACACCCAGATGGTGGAAAGCGCCATTCAGGGGCTGCACCGCAAGGGCTTCTCGGTCATGATGGACGACTTCGGCAGCGGGTATTCCTCGCTGAATATGCTCAAGGATACCAACGTCGATGCCATCAAGCTGGACATGAAGCTCATCGACATGAATCAGGAGAACCGCAGCAAGGGTGTGCAGATCGTGGAGTCGGTGGTGGATATGGCGCACCGGCTGAATCTGCCCATCATCGCCGAGGGCGTGGAGACCCCGGAGCAGGTGTCCATGCTGCAAGCCGCAGACTGTCTGTACTCGCAGGGCTACTATTTCTTCAAGCCCATGCCGGTGGAAAACGCCGAAAAACTGCTGGCAGATCCCACCAATCAGGATTACTGGGATCTGCGCCGCGACCTGATGCGCCGTGACCGCCGGGTGGAGAACCCGGGCACCGAAAAGACTGCGCTGGCGCTGCAGGCGTACCAGATCTTTACCGATAACGTGCTGGAGATCTCGCTGCTGAACCTTGCCACCGGTGCGTACCGGGTGATCAAGCGGGACGCCCGCCTGCTGGGTGCGGATCTGGAAAAAGAAGAGGATTTTGTCAACTACTGCGACCGCCTGGTGAACGAGAAGATCGTGCACGAGGAGGACGCAGACCTGTTTTTGGAGCAGACCGATCTGGAGGCCTTGCGCTCTGTGCTGTACCACGCCACCGCGCCGGAGTTCTACCGCTACCGCGAGAACGTGTCCGGCCAGTATATCTGGGTCACCACAGAGGTGCTGCCCTGCCGGGGCTGCTGTGCTCAGAACCCGTGGGCGACCGTGCTGGTGCGCAACGACGCACAGGCCGACCAGCTCAGCGAGGAGCTGGACTTCTCTTACAGCCACGACACCCTGACCGGCCTTGCCAACCGCAGCCGGTACGAGGCCGATCTGCGGGAGCTGCCCAACAGCGGATACGAATCCGTGGTGTGCACCTACATTGATGTGGTGGGGATGCACGAGGTAAACGAGCATCTGGGTCACCGCAGCGGCGACACCCTGCTGTGCTGTCTGGCAAACGCCGCCCGCAAGTTCTTTGCTACCAGCCGGGTGTACCGCATTGGCAGTGATGAATTTGTCATCCTGACCCCCAACGAGCCGCCCTACAGCGTGTGGAGCACCGCAGACCGGATGCGCGCCTTCCTGAAGGAAAAGGACTACGCCATCTCGGTGGGCATCCAGCAGACCACCGACCTGCGCCATGTGGACGAAGCCGTGGCCAAGGCCGAGGCTGCCATGCGGCAGGACCGGCAGACCTACTACGAGCACAACGGCCGCGCCCGCCAGCTGGAAGGCCTGAACGAAAAGATGGAGCGCACCTTGCAGGAAAAGCGGGACGCGGAGCACTTTTTGAAGGTGCTTGCCCCCAAATACAAGACGGTGATCGTGGTGGACTTGCAGGAGGACACCGTGCGCCCCGTTATTGTGCCGGACGACTTCCAGTCCGTTCTGGACACCTGCGGCGGCTCTTTCCGCGCTGCGTTGACCAACTACCGCGACACGCTGGTAGCGCCTGAGGACAGAGAAAACTTTGCAAAGTTGTTCGATTTCGGCCTTGTGCGCAGCACTGTGTTCAGCAGCAACCTGCTGGAGCACCGCTACCGCAAGACGGACGGCCGCAGCTTCTGCATCCGTGTGACCCCCTACTCCCGCAGCGGCTCCCATATCAACGAGGTGCTGTGGATCTTTGCGGATGAAGATGTAGAGTAAAATATTCTTGTATGCTATAAAAGCAGCCAGACCGTCCGGTCTGGCTGCTTTTCTTTAGCGTGCGCCCTCTCAGGCACTCCCGCGCCAGCTCCCCCGAAGGGGGAGCCAAGCCG
>ERZ772900.2972-NODE-2972-length-11600-cov-7.360935_pt1 | contig 11600 bp, 9 predicted proteins | sample MGYA00512124_ERZ772900 | MGnify/ENA primary metagenome ERZ772900 (study PRJEB29015, sample SAMEA2737716) | human gut metagenome | biome: human gut; feature: human-associated habitat; material: faeces | place: China | collected 2012 ... | reverse complement strand
TTTGGCAGCCATTCTCCACAGTACGGGTGGTTTTGCGAACAGCCGACGTATATCCACCATCGGTAACGGAGAAAGTAAGTTGCTGCGCCTTGTCTTGGTTGCCCGGGAGCTCTTCTTGCGTACAGGCGGCAAGCGATAGGAGCACCGCCGCCGGAATCGAATGTAGAATGCTTTGCTACAGTTTCTTTCTTTAATGTGATTAAAAAGCGCACACGGCCAGAAACCTAACTTTATAAGTACTTATCATTACTTTCCAGAGTGGCATCTGGAAAGTGTATGGCATATGCATTGTTAGGGCTATAATATGCCTCCGTAGACGACCAGTAAGAGGTGGTATAAATTGGCGTCGGACCGCCGGCAGCGACGAGGGATGGGTTGACTATATAATTCCAAATTTCGGCATTCGGAAAATCTTTCATCATAATCTTATCATCAGTAAGTCGGGCTGGGGTTAGTCTGCCTGTGGGGTCAGTGTCTTTCGGTATACAGAAGACGACACCGGCGACCGTCTTGCCCGCTACGGATTGCGGCTTCGGGTCTGCGATGACCTGAGCTTTCCCATTGGGATAGCGTTTGCGCAGTCCGCCGTCCGAAGTGCTCCTGCCCGAATAGATGTAGTCCCCAGCCTTCACTTCATCGGCAGTGTAGTGTATTGTTTTGGCTACCGCCACATTCTCCTCGCCGCCATCAATCCAGGTGTTGCCCGGCACCGTCTGCACCACGTCTATTTCATTCGTTTTTCCTCCGTGACACCTTCGCCCGCCATGAGCGTGAACTCTACTTTTGCCATGCGGTGGTTGAAACGGAGGCTGACGGCTTGGTCATAACCTCCCACTACGGTGACGTATAGAAGGCCGAAGCCGGCATACCCGCCACTTTGGTCGATATCGGCATTCGGAGTCCGTGCCGTGACACATGTCTCGGTAGTGCTCTTCCGGTAAATGGTGTTTTCAGCATCCTTTGGGACAGTATTGCCCGAGGCGTCCATTACGTACCTTTGGAGGCTGAGCATGCCATCCAGCATCACTCCTATCTCCTTGCCGCCGGCACGGGGGTGCGGTTGCGCCACCTCCGCTGTCAGTCGCAATGGGTACTTGCCATCGGGTAAACGTGTAGTAGATTCTCCCGTTTCCATCTTGCCGCAAGAGACGAGTAGCCCGCCCGCGAGCATCAACATCGGCTACCAGCCGCTGATGCGCATCCATCGTCCGGAATATCCTGTTCCTTTCACATCGTTATTTTTCTTTGTTTTATGTGGTTAGAAAGCGCACACGGCACGCACATTGAGTGCGCCGTCCTTTTCGCTGAGCTGTGCGAAGGCATTGTAGAAATACACGCTAAAAGCGCCATTCTTATTACTGGGGCTCTCCGAAGAAGACCAGAAACGTTTATGGTTATTGCGCGGTGACAATGCGTCACCGCCAACGGCGGAGATGGAGACTTCGACTATATCCCTCGTCTCTGTGTTGTCCCGTGTGTACGCAATATTATCGACATCCTTATAACATAGCATGTGCAGTTCCTTTACCGACGGCAAGAACCATCCGGTGCTGTTTGCCGGGGCTGGATTATTTGCGATAAATGTTTTCAGGACCTCAGCAGGATTGACCAAGGCATCGGTTTTGCCGTTTGTCTTGCAATATCCGTTATACGCCCACAGCACTTTCGTGTTCTGGTAACCGAGTATCCTGTTTATGTTGCCGGTCGCATCGAAACCAGTGGCAATGTTTACGTACTCATCCTTATCGACAGGATTGAAATCTGTTCCTCTTTGAAAATCCGCCACCCAGTCGTTAACGTTTTGCCACGAGACGTTGCCCGGAGCATCTTTAATCGACACGGCAAGGCCATGGGTGCAATTGGGATGTTCTTTCACCATAATCTTGTCGAAATCCAGAGACGCCGGCGTGATCCGTCCTTCAGGATTGGTCTCTGCCGGTGTCCAGAAGACGATGGCCGCCACGCTTGCCTTCTGCTCCTCGGTCAGGGTAGTACCCTTAGGCAGCAGGTTGCCGTCGGCGAGCAGGTAATCTCCCCGTTGCATCGTGTAGTCCTTTACAGTTGTCACCGCGCCGTCCACCTTGTATCTCTTGTAACTGCCGGTAGAAAGGCCGGACGGGGTTATGGTGAACTCCTTGCTTCCCTCGTCATAATGTCCTTCGATAGTCGGTGCGGGAGTCGCGTGATTCACCAAGTAGCGGTATGTACCATCGTTCACGCGCAGCGGCTGGGCAATGCCAGAGAATGTAGTGGCGGGTGACACGGCGTAATCAGGAATCCTCTCGTCGGTAAACTTGTATTTAACGGTATTCGGCATCTCGATGACGGCCAATGCCATACGATGGTTCATGGTGAAAGAGAGGTGGAGGGTGTTGTCTTCCCCTGTCGTTGCGGAGCCTTCGGCAGTCATCAAGTCGGAGGCGGTATATGCCGCATGAGTACTTTGGTCGTCCTGAGGCTGCCAAGCGGAAACCAACGGGGCGAAGAATTCCGTGTCGGTCAAGGCTGAGCCTGTGGGAGTGGCAGTCTTTCCGCTCATATCCGTTTAGTAGGGATAGTAGAGGTAGTAGTGCTCATCCGACAATCCCCCCACAAGTGTCGTGTTGTCCTTGGACTTCCACACGAGGTCGCCCGTGGCGGCATCCCTCTCTGCGGTCAGTTTCACGTTGGAATAGAGGGTTTGAGTGCCGTGCGTCACGTATCGCCGTCAGGCATGTTTTTCCTGCCGCTATGAACAACGGCGGGGGTATATGGTTATCCGGATGTTGCCGATGGAAAAAATCGGCTGGAAGAAGAAATAAATTTCTCGCAACGTTTCACAACAGCTTTGACCTGATGCTTTTCAACACACGCCACACCGTCATGCCTGAGAGCTTTATTCTCTTCCTAAGCAGATAGTTGGCAATCCGTTGCGCTCCCCATCTTCTTGTCTCACGCACAGATTAAGGATAATGGTTTCAATTTCAGGTGTTATCTTCATATTGGCAAGTCTTGATGGACGTTTAGACTTATCGGACAATTCCGACTTGCCTTGTTCTTTCTCGCGATTTATCCAACGGTATAACGTGGAACGAGCAATCCCGCACCGAAGGGCAGTTTTTGTCACAGAACCCGTTTCGACGTATAGCTCAAGCCATTTTTGGCGCATCCGTATATCTTCTTTCATGCAACGAAGATACGGATTAAGATTTGCCAACGAAAAGAAAAAGTGTAGCGTATCTATTGATACTTTGCAATTAAATACTACTCCGCTTTTCAGCCATCTCCTTAATACCAGCCTGTCAATCTACACATTGTTGAGAAGCCATTCATGATTAATATGATCAAAACAACCCTTAATGTCACCTTCCAGTATCCATTGTGGTAAACAGTCTCTACTCAACCATCTATGAAGTGCGTCTATTGCATCCGCAGTACTTCTAAACTTTCTGAACCCATATGAGTTCGCATCCGCTTCACTTTCAGTTATAAGTTCTAAAGCCATAAGATATATCCTGCACGGCTCTGTCCTTCATGGTTGGTATTCCCAAAGATCTTGTCTTGCCATTTGCTTTGGCTATGTTGACCTTCCTCAGCGGGAAGGCCTTATATCCTCTCCTTTTCAATAAACATATAGCTTCTATTTTCTTGGCATCAGTGTCCCACTTCATATGGTCAACCCCTGCCGTACGTTTACCTTTATTGGAAGTTACTTTCCTTATCGCCAATGCCTTGGCTTCGTAGGAAGTGGCAAGTAGGTACCGTAAGGCCTTTACCTTGTTGTACCTCTTTTCTTTGTGGGCCTTTGCTATTCGGACCTGCAGTTTTCTCACTTTACGCTCATATTTGGAAGAATCGATATCTTTTCATGTCGTGTTTCGTACGGTTAAAGATGCACACTCGGCTTTTGCCTTGCTCATTTGCAGTTTCTTCATTTTATTAAAGTTCTACAATCGTTTCACAAAGAATTACCCTGCGGAAGTCTGCCTGATTTCGCATGGGGTGATGTTTAAACCTCTATCCTCCGCATTACACAGAATCATTCACTTTCTCCGCAATCCTTTACCCGCACCACATTCGGCTTTTCTTGCAATTGGCTTACCTGCCTGACATAGACAGGAGAAATACGGGTTTACCAAGTTCCGTACAAGTAACTGACGCCCGACTTAGAGCCCGCCCCTCCACCGCCAGTATGATGTCCGTGTAGCCTTACATTCCCAAAAGACTATCCTGACTACCCACCTTTTGGCTATAGCTTATAAATATCCGTAAGCTATTTCTTTATTACGATGGTGTAGCGATTCACATATGTTACTCATATCAGTCAGCCTAACAGCCTATACATTGGATATTTCTGTAAAGGACTGCATTGTCAAGAGGGCTTCGCACTAAACCATGACTTGGTAAAGCACGCCTCTTTAGACTACTATTGACAGAACAATAGGTTCAGGCACAGTGCTGAACAATTACTTGTACGACTTCTTGTCGCACGGAATACCTAAAGATACAAAAAGGCCAACTAATTCGCAATAATTTGGCTATGAATTAGTTGGCTAATTTTATATTATTTAATAAATACCCCTATTCAGTTCGATTAATGGAGCTGAACTATAAATTTGGACGTTTGCCTTCTTATACAAGATTGACATTCATTGTTTCCGCTATTGTTTTGTTTTCAATCAGCATTCAACTGTATCAACATGAACAGTCGTTTGAAAACTTGAAACTCATTTTCCAAAAACATAAATAATCAACAGATTATTAAAGGTAATCAGTTGGACTATACATTATCTCAGAAAATATATCTATTTGACCTTCATTATATCTTTCAACAGTCCCAACGGCTCATCTGTAGTGATAAAGTCGACTTTATCCCAAAAGTATTGCATGTCCTCTTTTTTATTAACCGTCCATACATTCACTTTTAGCCCCAAGGCATGGCAACTTTCAATCCAATCGGTATAACGGTAAAATTCAGAGAAGTGATAATCCGGTCCGGCACTACCCAATTCTTTCAGTTGTTGTGGAGATAAGTCCCCTTTCAGATAATATACAGGAGTGCTTGTGGGAGCCTGACGGATCAGTTCCTTTAATGCGTGAGACGAAAAGGTGATATATATCATCCGGGGTTCGAGTCCCATCTTCTTTATCATCGAAACGATCTCTTCAACAGCTTTTATCTCCCGTTCGGGTTTACTATGAGCTTTCAACTCCAGCACCAGCTTCAAAGATGTTTTCCGCTTAGCTGTTTCCAGAAGCTCTTTTAAGGAGGGTACGCATTCTCCATTCGCTAACCATAACCCGGTTAATTCCTTCAGAGTGGACTCTTCAACCTTATGCCCTTGAATAATCCCATCATGGCTAACCACCAAACCATTATCTTTTGTCAGCCAGACATCAAACTCCGAACCATAACATCCTATAGAATCCGCTTTCAACAAAGATGTAATGCTATTCTGTGCTGATCCTTGGGTTTTCCAGAAACCACGATGGGCAATCACCCGTGTTTGTGCCGAAGTATTGGCAATCATAAACATAATTGCCAATAAACACATTACCTTTTTCATTTTGTCCTTTCCTCTAATTGTTAGTTATATAAGAGCTGATTCTCTAGTATCCCGGATTCTGCACTAGATTGGGATTTACTTCTATCTGATCTTGTGGAATAGCAAGCCAATAGTTCTTGGGAGCGGTAAAATTACGAACGCCGGTTTCTTTCATGTCCGTAAGTTTATAAAAACTATCAGCGGTTTTTCCGGATAATGTCCAGGATTTCTGATAACGCATCATTTCAGTATGGGCAATTTTCCAACGGCGCATATCATGGAAACGTCTGCCTTCCATAGCCAATTCAATGGAGCGTTCATCATGTAATATTTCGCGCAACTTCTCTCCTGAAGGAATACCACCGGCTTTTGCCCATGAATCTGCAAAGGTAGGTAATCCGCAACGTTCACGTACTTTATTCAAATAGGACAGACTGGCAGTACTCAGTGTGCCGCTATATTCGAAATCCGCTTCTGCATAACTCAGATAGAGTTCGGCCAGACGCATATAAGGAAAGCACCAACGGTTGTAGGTTATTTGATCGGTAGTCCTATTATAGGTATCATATTTAGACACCCATTTCTGACAATAATAACCGTTGTCCGTTTGATACTCATCCTTGGCATTGCCATTATTCTGCTGCATTTCACCACGTCTGCATTTGAGCACTATTGTCTTTCCCTGCACGTCATAATTTCCACGATCAAAGCCAATAGAGGCATAAAAGCGCGGATCACGATTCCTGTGAAAACGTACCGTACTATCACCTGGTGCAATGGAATACGGATCAAGCTTCTTAGTCTCGGGGTCATCTGCCCAAGGTAGACCGTTCTTGGTATAATACCTACTCACACAATCCCACGTCGGGAATAAGGACCCTCTAAAACCTTTGGTCGAATAACTTGTAAATTCAACACGAGGAGCCATATTCTTGATACAGTAGGAAATAGTTCCCTGTTCAGCAAAGCCAAACAGGACTTCATTCCAGTTAAATCCGCTACCACTGATCCCATCACCGACAAAGGCTTCATGATAGTTTTTCTTCCCTTGCTCCAAGTCATTGGTCGAATTTCCATAAAGTTTGTAACCGTTCTCTTCGCAAAGGTCTATGGCCTCTTTGGCAGCATCCATCGCTCTCTTCCACTTTTCCCGGTCATAAGTCTGGTTAATCAGAAAAGTGCCGTCGGGGTTTTTAAAGTCGGAATAAAACTCACTATTCCCATTGACTAACGGCGAGGCGGCATAAAGCAACAGCCGAGCCTTGAAAGCCAAGGCAGCAGAAGAGGTAGCCCTGTTTCTCTTACTTGAATCCCATACGCCAGGAAGTAATCTAGCTGCTTCCGAATATTTATTGGCAATGAAATCGACACATGTATCATAAGGAGAACGGGAGGTCATCATCTCGGCCGGAGAACTTTCCATTGGTATTTCCTTGTCAATAATAACTATCGGTCCATAGTACTCCAGCATGATCTGATGATAATACCCGATCAAAAACAGCGCTTCACCTTTCCACCAGCTCAGGTTTTCGGGGGTAATGTCCGATACCCTATCCAGATTATTAAGCACATTATAGCAATTGCGGATACTTTCCCATACTGCTTTCTTCACAGCACCCTGCGGATAAGATTTTGCTGTATTGCTCCATAATGAGTAATAAGTCGTTGTTGGGGATTCTTCCCCATAAACCAGACTGCGGAAATGAAACCAGCGCGTTGTTCCTCCTTTGCTCGTTATGATTTCGTTTCCTCCGGTAAAATCAGGAAATTGTTGGGGATGGAAATAGTTAGGGATATTCGCGTAGCAAGACAGTACCATTCCTTCAGCCTGATATTGTGTTCGGTAGATATCATCCACGGTAGCAGTACCTTGCGGAACCACATCAAGAAAATCACATGATGCCATCATTAAACAGCCGATTGCCGACAGGCATAACTTTGTATATATATTTTTCATAACTTATTCTGTTCTTAATTAATAATGAAACTGAATCCCGATCTTGGCCGTGCGCTGTAGCGGATATTTCAAACCATTCCCACTTCCCATTTCAGGATCCCAGGTACTGAACGGAGAGAATGTCAGCAAATTAGTACCTGCTGCATACACACGCAGCCACGGGAAGAAGGAATAGCCCAGTTCGGCATTCTTCAGGCGCAGGAAAGCTGCGTTACGTAGGTAATAAGTGCTGGTTTGCGCATTGTTCGTGATAAATTCGGGTGATAATCGGGGATAGGCGGCACCGGCTACATTATTGCTTTCCGACCAGTGGTCATCAACGATATACTGTGCAATGTTATATCCTTTATGGCCCGCTTCGCTGAACGGATGAATATCGCTCATCATTAAACTGACTTTGGCCACTCCCTGGAAAAACAGAGACAAATCCCACTTTTTATACTTCAACGTTCCTCCAAAACCATAGATAATCTCCGGAATTTCAGGATTGCCGATAATCGTCCTGTCATAACCATTCACCACGTTATCACCATTCAGATCTTTATATTTAATATCTCCCACCGTATAATTTCCGAACGACTGTTTGGGAGATCTGTCTATTTCCTCCTGAGAAGTAAACAATCCGTCAGACACATATCCCATAATACTGTTTATCGGGTGTCCGATTCTTGAAGAATAGGGTTCTACATTCACCGGTTCGTCTATCTCCGTAATCTCATTATGTGCATAGGTCAGACTACCGTTCAGGCGGAGCACCCAATCTTTGCCAATTACTTTGCTGTATGCTACACTCATATCCACACCCTTATTCTTTACCGAGCCAATGTTGGCATAAGGCAGCATACCTGTCACTCCCATTGTTGAAGGGACGGACGAACGTTGCATAAAAATTCCACTACGGTCTTCCTTGAAATAATCAATGGTTATATCCATAGATTCAAGAAGGGTCATATCGACACCTAAATTCAGCTTTTTCGATTTCTCCCATGTAGCGTTCGCATTACCATAAATATTTACAAGCGGCCCATTCACGCGGGTACCGCTACCAGTCCACCAATCCAAATTATTATTCATACTGACTTCTGTTACATAGGGAAAGCGAGTGGCAAGCGCATCATTTCCGGTCAATCCATAAGTAGCTCGGATTTTCAGAGTGGAAACTGTTTTTTTTAACGGTTGGAAAAACTTTTCATTAGAAATAGTCCATCCTAGGGCAATCGCAGGGAAGAATCCGAAACGATGCCCGCTTCTGAAATTCTCCGAGCCATTATAACCAAAGGTAGCCTCAAGCAGGTAACGCTGACCAAAACTGTAGGTCAGACGTCCGGCCATCCCTTGCTCACGGTAAGGAAGAAGATCTTTTTCAGCTCCGCCGTCCTTCACTTTCTTGGTTTCTTTCATGTGGTAAACAAGGGTAGCTCCCACATCATGTCCACCAAACTGGCGTGAGTAGTCCAGCGCTCCCTGTAAAGACCAGACACTCTCTGTCGGATCACGCCCGGAATTGCTCTTCAGATAAGGTTCTCCCGGCTCACCGATAGTCGAAGTCTTATAAAGGTAGTTTCCCTGATCATCCATCGTATAGTCATCAGATACTTTATAGTAGAAAGGTACAATCCAATGATCCAGCCAGTTAAAACTGTAATTATAGAAAGATGCCAGTCCGGTGAGTTTTAACCCTGGTGTGACAAACTTCAAGTCCTGTTCGAGATTGAAAGCGGTCGTCATATAGACATAATTTCGTTCCGTATAACCTTCACTCAATTTGGCGTAAGGATTCGGCTCTGATTTTCCCACATCCCACGGATCATTGCTACCGTAGCGGATGTATGTATCCCCTGGTTCAGCAGGAAGTGTAGCAGGAAAACGTACGGGATTCCCATGCATGGAATAGGCGAACAAATTCCGGGTACTTGTTTTGGGGGCATGGTGGTAGAACAACTGCGTATTCATATTTAGCCCCACTTTCGTCGTAGAGGTAACACGGGCTGTCACATTACTCTGAAACAGGTATTTCTTGTTGCGCATACCCACATCAAGCTTATCTTCCTTGGGTTGCCGGATGATACCATTTTCATAGAAGATTCCAGCATTCAGGAAGTAATCCACATTTTTGCTTCCGCCCTTGATGGAGATATTCAAATTCTGATTAACGGCGAAGTCTTTGAACAACATACTGTACCAGTCATTGTTTGGGAACAGGTAGGGATTTGCATTGGCACGTGTTTTATCTATCTTATCCCGGCTATAGAAAGGCTCATACTCTTGGTTATTGGCAATAGCCTGATTATAAACGGCTTCATTATACATATCCATGTAAGTCGGGCCATCTGCCATTTTCTGCACATAGGTAGGCATGGAGAAAGTATTATCAAAGCGGATATCTACAGACATTTTCTCGGAAAGCTGTCCTTGCTTGGTAGTAACGATGATAACTCCGTTAGCCCCCCGTGAGCCGTATAGGGACGTTGCCGTAGCATCTTTCAGCACAGAAAACGACGCGATAGATTCTGGAGGAATATTGTTCATCATCGTAGCGTTGATTTCCACACCGTCAAGTATGATCAGCGGTGAGGTATTCGAACCAAAAGTTGATATACCACGTATATAGAATTTCGCCTCATCAGAGCCTGGTTCACCCTGTGTTTGTACGGCGATGATACCTGGAACGTTCCCGGCAAATGAAGTACTAAGATTACTGGATGTCATCTTCAGGTCTTCCGGCTTCACTGCCTGCACAGCTCCCACGAGGGATTCTTTCTTTTGTTTGCCAAAACCGACCACGACCACTTCATCCAGCATCATACTCCTGTCCGGAGTCAAATTAACGGAAATGAACTTCTTATCTTTTACCACTACCGTTTTCTTCTGGTACCCAACATATGAAATGGTCAATGATGCGTTCTTTGCCAACTGTATAGTGAATATACCGTCCACATCTGTTATAACCCCGTTCTGCGTTCCACTTTCCAATACGGTAGCTCCAATAACAGGCTCTCCGTTTTCGTCTCCCACATATCCTTTCATTTCTGCTTTTACTTCTTTTTGCTGGCTCTCGTCGATCTTTCTATTATCTGCCGCCGTTACAACGGAAACGGGAAATAATGTGAAGGCTAACCATAACAGGATGCAACAGCTTTCGCTGGTAAGGCATCCTTGTTTTACTTTACAGTTCATATATCAATAGATTTTTTGATTAGTAGTGTAGATTTTTCTCTGAAATACAGGGAGGTGTGTCGTAATGCACGATGTACCCTCTTTTTTATTCATTACTATACAACTCTGTTCATTTTCTTTTCTATTATTCATTGTGTGTGCAATTTATTTTATAATTATTTCTTTGACTTTATATAAATTACAGTACAAATTCTCAAACTAAGAATCGTTTATATATACGATAGGAAAACAACTCTCTCTTCCGCCCGAAGGCTGGCTGGCAAAAAAAAGTAAATACCTTGTCATACATCAAATTTAGTTGTTAATATATTTGCAAAATTACCCGGAACAACTCGGATAAAATATCAGAAAATGACCTGATATTATAAAATTTAAAGCAAAATACATATTACTAGTGCGATATGAAATCTTTAGGCAGTACTCCGAACTGTTTTTTAAAACAGCTTGAAAAATAGGAGGGGGTACTGAACCCTACCATGTAAGAGACTTCCACCACTCCATAGGTTCCTTCTTTCAGTATGGAAGCTGCCTGCTTCAAACGGAAAAGGCGGAGATATTCGTTCGGACTCATATTTAGGATTCCTTTCAATTTCCGGTAAAAGTTGGAACGTCCCATATTCATTGCATCCGCTATATCATCAATTTGCAGGTCCGTATTATCAAGATGGCGTAATACATACTCATTTAACTTGCTAATAAACATCTCATCGGCCTTTGTCTGCGCCATTGCATCTGCTTTGATAAAAGGAAATTCAATAAAGTGACGGCGTAATCTTTCCCGATTACTCAACAGATTTGCTACATTGGCACGAAGATACTCCATAGAAAACGGCTTTTCAATATACGCATCCGCCCCTTCTTCAAGTCCTTCGATTCTTGATTCCAGATTATTGCTGTCCGCTAAAACTTTTTGAGCCTAAAAATTAGGGCTGGATTCCTCG
>ERZ772900.2953-NODE-2953-length-11670-cov-4.216789_pt1 | contig 11670 bp, 6 predicted proteins | sample MGYA00512124_ERZ772900 | MGnify/ENA primary metagenome ERZ772900 (study PRJEB29015, sample SAMEA2737716) | human gut metagenome | biome: human gut; feature: human-associated habitat; material: faeces | place: China | collected 2012 ... | reverse complement strand
GTATTGCCTACCACTTTATTTCCGTCGATATAAAACTTCCCCCAAGTTTGAAGCCATTTTTTGTAAGCTTCGCCGGAGTAATTTTCCGGATATACATCCGGCTTGGCGATACGGTAAGCACGGTCTGCTTTACCGCTTTCATCGGTTCCGGGGCCTGGCTTGTAGTAGTTGTTAACGATATTCACGTGTTGCGCTTCACCACCGTAGCAGCCTTCGCCTCCCCAATTGTAGTAAACATTGTTGCGCATATCCACTCGCTCTCCATCGTTGTTGTTCAGTGCTAATGTAGTATATCGGGGACCAAGGCGTGGAACACGGCTTTCGCAATGTGCTATCAGGTTATGGTGATAGGAAGCTTTGTTTCCACCCCAGTTTCCTCCGTAGCAATGTGTACCCTTGCCATGAACCGATACACGAAGTGCCTGAGCCGCGATGCACCACTGCACGGTAGAGTTCTCCATACCGTACACCGAGAGACATTCATCCACACTCCAGCTCACTGAACAATGGTCTATGATAATATTCTTTTTATCCATACCTCCCAGTCCGTCGGGTTCTTTTCCACTGTCATCTCCGGGACGGAAACGAAGGAAACGGATGATAACTTCATTCGAATTGATGACAAAAGCATAATCGGCAAGACAAATACCTCCCGGAGAAGTCTGTCCGGCAATAGTCAAATTATCGTTATTGGTTTTTAAGTCGGCTTTCAGATGAATGGTTCCTGCAACATCAAACACAACAGTCTTTGCGCCTTTCTGTTTCAATACCCAGCGTAATGTTCCCTCTGCCGGATTGTTGGCATCGTCGTCCAAACTGGTCACGTGATAAACCTTTCCTCCTCGTCCGCCTACGGTATTCTTTCCATAACCTTCTGCACCCGGAAATGCAGCAAACTCTACCGGATCCATCTGCAAAGGTCCATCAGGATTATCTTCACCTCCAGGTTCCTCTGTTTCTCCACTCTCTGTACCTCCACCAGCTGGCTGTTCTGGTGTATCATCCGAACATGCTGTTCCTCCCAAAGCAGCAAGCAGACATGCACTGAAGAGGATTCTTTTAAAATTTCTGTTCATAATATTAAATGTTAAGTAATTTAGGACTTGTTTCGGAAGCAAATTTAGGGAAAGGCGAGTATACGGAGTTGCACAAATTGATTTATGATGTACAAACATTAGTCAATCGTACATAAATATACCTCGCAGAGAAATTGTACAACGAATTGCATAAATACTATACAAGGCTTTCTGGTATACGGGCTATTTTTGTGAACAACACTCAAAATTGTATCTTATGCATATCCTGAAAACTTCAATTTTAAGCGGTTTACTGCTGACAGCCGCTGCATGTATATCCTGCCAGACATCAGAACCGTGTTCATGGAAGGAGATGGAAAAGGTGTACAACCAGATTTCTCCTCCAACTTTTCCCGACAAGACGTATGTGATAACCGATTATTACAACGGAAAAGATTCACTATATACCGATGCGATTAATCGGGCCATCGAAGCCTGCTCTTCACAAGGAGGAGGAACCGTACTCGTTCCCGACGGCGAGTTTCTCACGGCTCCTATCCGCCTGAAATCGAACGTCAACCTTCACCTGTCGAACAGTACCATTCTGAAATTTACAACCGACTACAATCTGTTCGAAACCGTACTTACACGTATAGAAGGCATCGACTGCCATAACATATCTCCGCTGATTTATGCATACGGAGAAAACAATATTGCCATTACCGGAAAGGGGAAGCTAGACGGACAGGCTAGTACAGACAACTGGTTTGCAGAACAGCGCATCCGTGGCATTAAGTCAGAAAACGGAGAAACGGTCAACGAAAAGACCTTGCTATACCAGATGAAAGAAGATTCTATCCCCGTAAAAGAACGCATCTTTGAAAAAGCGAACGGTATCCGCCCGCAGTTCATCAATTTATATAAATGCAAGAACATTCTGCTGGAAGGATTCACCATCAACCGTTCTCCGTTCTGGCTTATCCATCCACTGCTGTCGGAAAACGTAACCATAAAAGGTGTGAAAATGCAAAGCCACGGTCCGAACAATGACGGATGCGATCCGGAATCGTGCGAAAACGTGCTGATAGAAGACTGCGACTTTGACACGGGCGACGACTGCATAGCCATAAAATCGGGACGCGATGAAGACGGACGTTACTGGAACATTCCCTGCAAAAACATCATCGTACGTGAATGTCGCATGAAGGACGGACATGCAGGAGTAGCCATAGGAAGCGAAATAACCGGAGGATGCCATAATGTATGGGTAGAGAACTGCCAGATGGACAGCCCCGAACTGGACCGTATTATCCGTATCAAGTCCAACCCTATGCGTGGTGGAAACGTAGAAAACGTCTTTGTACGGAATATCACCGTAGGCGAATGTAAACAATCTATTCTGGGTATAGAGCAAAAATACTGGCATGTAGACGAAGGTCCGTATCTGCCTCTCTTCGAGAATATCCACCTGGAAAATATTACCAGCAAGAAAAGCCAGTATGTGCTTCATCTTGACGGATTTGACGATAAATCTCAGATACGCAACATCTACCTGAAAGACTGCTCATTCGAAGGAGTAGAAAAGCCGGAAATCAACAAAGTAACAGGAGCTGAAAATATCCGTTTCGAAAATGTAACTGTAAACGGAGAACCATTCCACGAAATGTAATTATTTCGTGGAATGATTTTCCTTATATTCCGTAGGCGTACATCCCATTGCAGCCTTGAATACACGACTGAAATACTGGGGAGAAGAAAATCCACACATATAGGCAACTTCCGATACCGTATATTCTCCCGACTCCAGTAGCTGCACCGAACGTTTCACACGCATATCTTTCACAAAGTCAATCGGTGAAACACTCAGAATCGATTTTATCTTCCGATAGAACATCGAACGTCCCATTCCCATCGAGTCGGCAAGATCCTCTATCTTAAAGTCCGGATTATTCAGGTTATCTTCTACACTCTGTATGATATTCTTGATAAACTCTTCATCAAAATGAGTGATTTGCGGAAGTGAAGGCGACAGATCCTCCAGCCGGTGTTCCTGCTTTTCTTCAGTTGCCGTTACGGTCACCTCGTCCAGACTACGCCCTGCCAGCAGGAAGTCTTTCAGGTGAGTGCGCTGCAACAATACCGATTTCAGACGTGCACGTAAATAAGCAGAACTGAACGGCTTCGTAATATATCCGTCGGCACCATACTCCAGTCCCTTTATACGATCGTCCAGCGAAGCCTTTGCCGACAAGATAATAACCGGAATATGGCAGACATTATGATTTGTCTTGACAGCATTCAGCAGTTCAATACCATCCATTTCAGGCATCATGACATCACTAACCACTACATCGGGGATTTCTGCCAGAACTTTTTCCAGTCCGATTCGTCCGTTCGGAGCCTCCAGTACACGATATTCTTTCTGAAGGATATGAACAATGAAGTGACGCAGCTCATCATTATCTTCTACAACCAATATCGTTATATCCTTCTGATCTTCCAGTTCTTCGGGCATCTGAACTTCGGAAGAAACATCCCGGCTGCCGTCATCCAATATAAACTCTACATTCTGGTCATTGCGATAAGCCTCAGCCCTCAAAGGCAATGAAACAGTAAAAGTACTTCCTTGTCCCAACGCCGTATCAACTTCAATCTTGCCGTGCATCATCTCTACCAGATTGTGTACCAGCGAAAGTCCTATTCCTGTAGAAACCGCCGAGCGTTCGCTTCCAAATGTTTCAAAACGGTCGAACAGCTTGCTCAGCTTTCCGATATCGATGCCTTTTCCCTCATCTTTTACCCGGATCAGTACATTATCTGCCTGCATCTCGACGATAAGCGAAATAGATTTTCCCTTGGGAGTATATTTGAAAGCATTCGAAAGCAGATTGAACACCACCTTCTCTACCTTATCTACATCTGTATAAATCTTGATTTCTTCCTGAGGTGCGACAAAACGGAAATCTATCTCCGACTGATGTGCCATGCCTACGAAATCGGAGTATGCCTTGTGGGCCAAAGATACGATGTCGACCTGCTCTATATAAAGCTTCATCTTATTGTTCTGGATCTTACGGAAGTCGAGCAGCTGATTGATGAGCTGAAGCATACGTTCTGTATTACGCTTGGCCACCTGCATGTTCTCCAGTCCTTCGGGTGAAAGCTTTTCCTGTTCAAGTACTTCTTCAATCGGACCTTCGATAAGCGTAAGCGGAGTACGGAGTTCGTGCGATATATCGGTAAAGAAACGGAGTTTCATATTTGTAAGCTGTTTCTCGAAACCGATTTTTTTACGCAACCCCCATATATACACTACAATACCCGAAACCAGGGCCAAAGCCAGCAGAAACAAGATAACGTACAAGACCCATGCCCAACCTGTTTCCCAGAAAGTAGGTTTCACATGAATATGCAATACCTTGATATTATCCGACCATACTCCGTCGCTGTTGTTCGATTTCACTTCCAGATCAAAATCTCCTGCCGACAGATTTACAAGGCTTACCGAACGGTTCTTTCCGATATACGTCCATTCATCACTCAAATTCTTTATCCGATAAGCATATTCCAGATAAGCAGGCTTGGTAAAATCGAGTGCAGCAAACGAAACCGTAATGTTACGTTCATCGGGTTCCAGTGTCAGCGTATCGTTTACCAGTGAGTTTCTGACTGAGATTCCTCCTCGTTTCTGAATGTTGAAACTTGTAAAGGCTATGTTTGGTGCATAAGCAGTCTTTTTCAACTGTTCCAGATCGATGCGTAACGCTCCTTCATTGCAGCCTACATACATGTTACCCGAACGGTCTACCACCGGAGGTACTTCGGAAAGAATTAAATTGGAGTTGACATTAAAGTGGTCATACACTTCGAAATCAGGCTTTTCCGGAGAGAACTTACAGATAATATTCTCGAACATAATCCACAGTCTGCATTTGTTATCCTCTACCATGGCAAAGGCTATGTCCGAAGGCAGACCGTTTTTCTTATTGTAATGGAAAAAGTCAATCTTGTCGGACAACAGTCCTCCCAGTTCCACCTGACTGATTCCTCCACAGAAGGTAGTAATGTATACTTCTCCGTCGGAAGTTTCCAGTATATGCATCACATCGTTATCACTCAAACTGTTCTCACGGTTCGGTTCACAGTAATTCAAGTAAAAATGAATATCCTCAGGATTGTCAAACTGCGAGGAGAACGAAATCAATCCGTCGGTCGTACCCACAAGTATCACATCATTCGACAACGGACAGACGCTGCGCACACGCATACATTTTCCGGAGGGATAATTTTTTTTCAGCTTGTTGGTAACATTTATAAAGTGCAGATTCTCCGGCTCACCTACGGCAAGATTCAAGCCACCCTCATATGTTCCTACCCAGATATGCCCGAAACGGTCTTGTGCTATAGAATAAACCGAATTACAGTTTATCCCGTCCAGATTGTTTTCCTCAATCTGATAGTGTTTAAAGACATACCCTTCTCCACGAGGTTTGCCTACAAACAACCCGTTACCGCGGCTTCCTATCCAGAAATTTCCACGGCTATCTTCAAAGAAAGAATAAATGTTAGCTCCAAACACCACCGAACCGTCTTTTACGATTCTGCCGTCAGGACTCAGGTTTCCGCAATATCCGAAATCTTTATCGTACACCTTCACCATTCCGTCCTTCGATGCCACCCAGATTCTTCCGCGCGAATCGATGTACAAGCCCCTGACCAATGCACTGGACGTGTTGAGATACTCAAAATTTGTATTCAGAAAAGCAATACGGTCAATTCCGCCTTCCTGAGCCATCCATACATTTTTATGATTGTCTATGTAATAAACCCGGTTGATACCTTCGTACATCGTTTTGGTAGCATCGTTCAACATATAGCTCTGTTGAAACACATGCTTTTTAGGATTGTAATACGAGAAAAAGCCATTATTAGAATACGCCCATATATGACCATACTCATCTTCATGGATAAAACAGGCTTCATCTTCACTTGCCTGTCGGCGGGGATAGTCCAGAAACTCAGCTTGCCGGCACTTCGGATCCAACCTGACTATATGCTTGAGCTTGTTTTGCACCCATATATTCTTTTTCGAATCCTGAAAAATATAAACCGGCTGAAAATCCTCCTGAGTTTCGTCGAGTAACAATGAAACCGACTTTCCGTCTGCCGGATTATAAACCGCAAAGCTTCTCTTCATCAATATACCCAGCAATCCGTCGGAAAGAGGAAAAATCTGCCGGATATTTTCTGCCGGACGAGATAGACGTACGTCAGACAGTCCCTTTTCCGGAAGGTATTCCATCAGCTTGTTTCTACTATCTGCCACGAAAAATCGCTTGCCGACACTAGCGGTATATCGATAAGCATCATTTCCTTTCAGTGCGTTATTGCCATATACAAAATATCCTTTGTCTGTCAGCACCCACTCATTGCCCTGCATATCGAGTGAGACTGTGAACACGTATCGTTTGCGTTCCGCATCCGAATGGGCAGGCAAGTATACCAGCCCTCCCTTGTCTTTATACCTGAAACAATCGATACGCCACAAATCACCATTCGTACCTACAATCCACACCATTCCGTTTGGAAGGGTGATAATTTTCGAGGCAGCCGTACACAACTTTACCTCCGGATGATAGACAAATACATCCTCAAAACACTCCCGGCGTATATCGAACAGATACACCCTTCTGTCGTAACTCTGGCACACCAGCATCTGATTACCTCCGAGTTGCAGATTCACCAGACGGTTATACTGAAGCTTGACCTTGTCTGTAGGATATGTCTTATAGTTTTTAAAGGAATAGCCATCAAACTTTTCCAGTCCGTTCCAGGTAGCCATCCAGATGTAACCCTCATTGTCCTGCAAGACTCCCTGCACCGTATTCTGCGACATACCGTCCTTCACCGAATAGTGCTTCACATTGACAAGTCCTTGCGCTGCCATGTAACACAGGCTGCACACAGCATATATCACCGTTAGAAATAAACTTTTCCCCATACAAATTCATATCGTTTTAGATACGGCAAAGATATAAGAAAGTTTATAACTAAAAAAAATCCTGAAAAACAAATTTTCCCATTGCATCACGAAAGCTTTCTTCCGGACAAGTCCGGCAAAATATCAAGATAATGTATGGAAAACTACCCGACGTTTTTTTAAAACTTCATATAAAAACTTGCTGTATTTTCCTGACGTATGATATACTACCTGCCTAAACCTTACCGAAAACCTCGGCAAAGCTATTAAAAAGTGTGAAGTAAACGAGAAAACATCTGCAATCGGCATTTTTCGATGTAACGCAAGAAAGGGGGATTGCATTTTTTTATACCTTTGCTTCAGGTAAGTATGAATAATAATAAAAACAAGCATATCTACACAATGAAAAAACTGATTGCATTATTCTGCCTGCTGGCTTTCGTTATCGGAGCACAGGCACAGCGTAAGGTCAGCCTGCAAGATGTAGCACAAGGAACCTACCGTGCACAAAGCATCTACGGCATCAAACCAATGCTGGACGGAGAACATTACACGCAGATGAGTTCTGACAAAAAACGTATCGTGAAATACTCGTTCAAAACGGGTAAGGAAGTAGAAGCGATATTCGATGTTACTACGGCAAGAGATTGCCCCGTAAAGTCGTTCGACGATTATATCATGTCGCCCGACGAAAAGCTGATTCTGATTCAGACAGACACGAAACCCATCTACCGTCATTCGTTCACTGCCGAGTATTACATATACAACGTGAAAAACAACAAGATGGAACCGCTTTCTAAAAACGGTCCTCAGCAGGTTCCACTGTTTTCACCCGACGGCTTCCAGGTTGCTTTCGTACGCAACAACAATATTTTCCTTGTGAAGCTGCTTTTCGGCAACAGCGAATCGCAGGTTACAAAGGACGGTGAATACAATAAGGTACTGAACGGTATCCCCGACTGGGTATATGAAGAAGAGTTCTCTTTCAACCGCGCTTTCGACTTCAGTGCCGACAGCAAAATGATTGCCTATATCCGTTTCGACGAGAGTCAGGTTCCCATGTTCAGCTTCCCGTGGTACAAAGGTATGGCCCCCGAAAAGAGCCAGTATGCCACTTATCCGGGAGCTTACGAATACAAATACCCGAAAGCCGGCGAAATGAATTCGAAAGTCAGTGTACACACATACGATATCAAGAGCCACGTTACACGTAAAATGGATTTGCCGCTCGACGAAGACGGATACATTCCACGTATCAAGTTTACTTCCGATCCTGAAAAACTTGCCATCATGACACTGAACCGCCACCAGAACCGGTTCGACATCTATATGGCCAACCCGAGAAGCGCACTGTGCAAGCTTACTATACGCGACGAAGCCGAACAGTACATCAAGGAACAGGCTTATTCTGACATTGTTTTCTATCCGGAAACTATCGTAATGATGAGTGAACGCGACGGATACAATCACTTGTACTTGTATACTATCGGAGGAAACCTGATCAAACAAGTTACCAAAGGTAAGTTCGAAGTGAAGGATTTCCTGGGATGGGATAAGCCAACCAATACGTTCTACTATACCAGCAACGAGGAAAGTCCGTTGCGTACGGCTGTCTACAAGACCGATGCCAAAGGAAAGACTATCAAACTTTCTACCCGCACCGGAACCAACTCGGCAATATTCAGTACCAACCTGTCGTATTATATCAATAACTTCTCTAATATCGACACTCCTACACTGATAACGATAAACAATAACAAGGGTAAGGAGCTGACTACACTATTGGACAACTCGAAACTGAAATCGGAAGTTGCTACACTGAACATGCCGAAAAAAGAGTTTTTCAGTTTCCGTACAACCGAAGGTGTGGAACTGAATGGCTGGATGATGAAACCTGCCAACTTCGATCCAAGCAAGAAATATCCGGTCATCATGCACCAGTACAGCGGACCGGGTTCGCAGCAGGTACTCGACAGATGGGGCATCGGAAGCTTCAGTGATGGAGGCATGTTCGAAGCTTACATGTGCGACAAAGGTTTTGTCATGGTATGTGTCGACGGACGTGGTACAGGCGGACGCGGTGTGGACTTTGAAAAATGTACATACTGCTTCCTGGGAGTAAAAGAATCGCACGACCAGGTAGAAGCTGCCAAATATCTGTCCTCACTGCCTTACATCGACGGAAACCGCATCGGTATCTGGGGATGGAGCTTCGGAGGTTACAATACACTGATGTCGATGAGTGAAGGTACACCAGTATTCAAGGCTGGTGTGGCGATTGCAGCTCCAAGCGACTGGCGCTTCTACGATACAGTATATACTGAACGCTTCATGCGTACACCGAAGGAAAACGGCGACGGTTACAATGCCGGTTCGGCTATCCTCCGTGCTCCGAAACTGCATGGCGACCTGCTTCTGATACACGGAACAGCCGACGACAACGTGCACTACCAGAACTGCGCCGAATACAGTGAAGCACTGGTACAGGCAGGCATACAGTTCGACATGCAGGTATATACCAACCGCAATCACAGCATCTTCGGCGGCAACACACGCAATCATCTGATGAACCGTGTAGCCAACTTTTTTATCGAAAAGCTGAAATAAACTAATAATCATATATTGAGAGTCATGAGGAATTAAAAATTCTACTGCCGATACAAGGCGACGGTTTTTAATTCCTCATTTCTCATTCTTAGACCAATATACTATGGAACACGTAAAAAAGCCTGAATGGCTGAAAATAACAATCGGAACCAATGCACGCTATACCGATACAAAACGCATTGTCGATACGCATAAACTGCATACGATATGCAGCAGCGGCCGTTGTCCGAATCTGGGCGAATGCTGGGGAAAAGGAACGGCTACTTTCATGATAGGTGGTGCTATCTGTACCCGCTCATGCAAATTCTGTAACACCCTCAGCGGGAAACCGCTTCCGCTCGACACTCAGGAGCCTGAACGGGTAGCCGAATCGGTCCGTCTGATGAAACTGGATCATGCCGTTGTCACCTCGGTAGACCGCGACGATCTGCCTGATCTGGGAGCAGCTCACTGGGCTGCCACAATCAAAGCGATAAAAGAAGTCAATCCGAATACAACACTGGAAACACTCATCCCCGACTTTCAAGGCAGGGAAGAACTGATCCGCATGGTAACCGACGCCCGTCCCGATATTATTTCACACAACATGGAAACCGTACGCCGCATCAGCCCGCTGGTAAGAAGCGTGGCAACCTACGACCGAAGTCTGGAGGTTATCCGCCAGATAGCCGAGAGTGGAATAACGGCCAAGTCGGGCATCATGGTAGGACTGGGAGAAACTCCTGAAGAAGTAGAACAGACCATGGACGACCTGCTGGCAAACGGCTGCCGCATTCTCACCATTGGACAATATCTCCAGCCGAGCCGGAAACATTATCCCGTTCATGAGTATGTCACACCCGAACAATTTGCCCGCTACAAGGAAACCGGAGAAAAGAAAGGATTTGCCACAGTAGAAAGCGGTCCGCTGGTACGTTCTTCCTATCATGCCGAAAAACACATCCGCTATAAGTGAACAATTCGGAAAAGAACCTTGTTACACCTATAAAAAAGACCACGGCAGATGATGAAACTTATATTAAAATACAGAAACAAGATAGTATCGCTCGGACTGTTGCCTATCATAGCAACACTGATATGTTTGCATTTTTTCCAAAATACAATAGTGCTGGGAATAGGTTTTATAGTCTGCCTCGGTCTGCTGTTATACGGCATTGTACGCCTGAAGGATCTGAATTTTTTCCTTCTGCTAGGTAGTATAGGCATAGGTTCCTGCTTCGTACTTCGCCTGTTTACAGGCTACAAATTTATTCCATACGGAAGCATTACTCCCATACTGGAGCTGTTGCTGCTCATTGTGGCATTCATCCATATCACAGCTCCCGAAATCTACAAGGAACTGCAAGAACGGCTGCATCTGAGAAACTGTTTCTCTTTTGTTCTGGAAGCAAAAACCATTGTAATACTTTCATCACTGCATCTTACTATCCTGCTTTTTGTAGACCATATCGAACATCTGTTTTTGGAAGAGGGTTCTTTCTTCCTGATGTACGGCATACCGGTTATTATCTATGTGCTGTGCCTGGTCATCAATGTAGTAGGAATCCATCTCGCACTTCAGGAAAACTTCCGTTATAGTCTGGTGCGCATTGCAGTAGTACACGACGGAAAAATCTACCTGAAACAACGTACCGGATGTCCTGATGAAAAATACGAAAACGCTCCCATGTGGGATATTGCTGTAGAAAGTCCTTTTGAGGGACCAATCGAAAAGAGCAGCGAATACACCGCACGCATTGCCAAAAAGATATGTGCTTCGAAAGATACTACCCCACGGCTTATATTGAAATATACAACTACATCATGCGATGCCGACAACCAGCAACGCGTATCGTTGTACATTCTCCCTCTCCAGAACGAAACAGACCTGCAGAAAATAACCGGAGGCAGATTCTTTTCTTTCGACGAAATAAGCGAAACCGCTGCACGCAGATACAGTCCTTCCCTGCTTTCAGAACTGGATACACTTCAGATGGCAGCAGAAATGTGGAAGGCATTCGGTGCTTCCGAATGTAACCATTCTATTTTCCGCCTTGACACGCATGTTCCCTAAACCTACCTTTGCGC
>ERZ772900.2948-NODE-2948-length-11679-cov-4.995871_pt1 | contig 11679 bp, 14 predicted proteins | sample MGYA00512124_ERZ772900 | MGnify/ENA primary metagenome ERZ772900 (study PRJEB29015, sample SAMEA2737716) | human gut metagenome | biome: human gut; feature: human-associated habitat; material: faeces | place: China | collected 2012 ... | reverse complement strand
GGCCACCTCTCCCAAAGGGAGAGGCAAGAGATTCTCACACGATAAGAAGTATGTCTCGCAGAGTCGCGCCGCGCTGCGCACACAAAAATGCGCGGTTCGGAGCGAAACCCCTTAATCCAAAAAGGCATTGCCTTTTTGGATTAGTTCAGGCTGTCCGCCTTCAGCTCAAACAGCTCGTGGATCCGCGCGCGCAGCGCGGCGTGCATGGGGTCTGTCAGCTCCGGGTCGCGCGCCATGAGCTCGCGCGCGGCCTGCTGCGCTTCCGTCAGCACGCGCATGTCGCAGCTGAGATCCGCGATCTGCAGCGCGGGCAGACCGTGCTGGCGCTGGCCGAAGAAGTCGCCCGGCCCACGCAGACGCAGATCCTCCTCCGAGATGCGGAAGCCGTCGTTTGTCTGCGTGAGCACCTTGAGCCGCTGGCGCGTCTGCTCGGACTGCGTGTCGGAGAGCAGGATGCAGTAGCTCTTCGCGCTGCCGCGGCCGACGCGCCCGCGCAGCTGGTGCAGCTGGCTCAGGCCGAAGCGCTCGGCGTTCTCGACGACCATGGTGTTCGCGTTCGGCACATCGACGCCGACCTCAATGACCGTGGTGGAGACGAGAATGTCGCTCTCGCCCGCGGCGAAGGCGGACATGACCGCGTCCTTCTCCTTCGGTTTCATCTTTCCGTGGAGCACGGCGACGCGCAGGTCGGGGAAGACCTCCTCCTGCAGGTGCTTTGCATACGCGGTGACGGCCTTGCGCTCGTCGGGCACCTCCTCGCCGCTGTGCACGAGCGGGCAGACGATGAACACCTGATGCCCCGCGGCGACCTGCTTGCGCAGAAATGCGTAGACGCGCCGGCGGTAGCTCTCCCCAACGGCGAAGGTGTCGACTTTCTGGCGGCCGGGAGGCAGCTCGTCGATCACAGAGACGTCGAGGTCGCCGTAGATGATGAGGGCGAGCGTGCGGGGGATGGGCGTCGCGGAGAGGACAAGCATATGCGGGTTCTCCGCCTTCTGGGAGAGCGCGGCGCGCTGGTTGACGCCGAAGCGGTGCTGCTCGTCCGTTACAACGAGACCGAGACGGCTGTACTGCACGTCAGGCGTGAGGAGGGCATGGGTGCCGATGCAGAGGTCGATCTCCCCGCTCTGCAGCCCGGCGAGAATTTCGCGGCGCTCCTTTGCGCGCGTAGAGCCCGTGAGCAGCGCGCAGCGCAGCGAGAACCGCGCGAACAGCGGCGCGAGATTCTCGTAATGCTGCCGCACGAGAATCTCCGTCGGGGCCATGAGCGCCGACTGCCAGCCGTTCTCGGCGGCGAACCAGATGCACGCGGCGGCGACCATCGTCTTGCCGCTGCCGACGTCGCCCTGACAGAGACGGTTCATCGGGCGGCCCGCGCACATGTCGGCGACGGCGTCACCGACGGCGCGGCGCTGCGCCCCGGTGAGCGCAAAGGGCAGGCGCTTATAAAACGGCTCCATATCGAGCGCGCGGCAGGCAGGCCCCGCGACGTCCCTGCGCCGCGAGCGCAGCAGCTGCAGCCCGCAGGTGAGCAGGAACAGCTCCTCGAAGGCGAGACGGCGGCGCGCCGTCTCCAGCGCCTCGGGCGAGGCGGGAAAGTGGATGTTTTCATAGGCGAAGCCGATATAGCACAGCTGGTGGGCGCGGCGCACCTCGTCGGGCAGGACGTCCGGCAGCAGCTCGCGGCAGGCGTCGAGCCCCTGCCGCACGGCGCGCGAGAGCAGCAGCTGGCTGACCCCGGCCGTCAGCGGGTAGATGGGCATGATGAGCCCCGTCAGCTGCCGGCGCCCCTCCGGCTCGAGGATGGGGTTGATCATCTGGCGGCGCAGGCTCGTCCCCTCGACGCGGCCATAGAAGATGTACGTCTCGCCGCGGTGGAGGCCGCTTTTGCGGTAGTCCTGGTTGAAAAACGTCAGCTCGAGCGAGCCGCTGTCGTCGACGGCGCGCGCCTTGACGATGGTGCGCCCGCCGGAGATGCGGTGGCCCGTCGGGTCGGCGGCGAGCATCGCGCGGACGCAGGCGTTCTCGCCCGGAACAAGCTCGCGGATGGGACGCATGAGCGTGCGGTCCTCATAGCCGCGGGGGAAAAACGTGATTAGGTCGCGCAGCGTATGGATCCCGAGCCGCGCCAGCGCCGCCGCGCGCGTCTCACCGACGCCCTTGATATAACGCACATCCGTCTGCAGATCCGCCACGGCAGACCACCTCCCGTTTTCTTCGATTCCCATAGTGTACCAGATTTTTCCGCCGGAGACAACGCGAAGACTGTCCTTTCGCAAAAAAATGAAAAGCGTCGGGGCAAAGCGGACTTTGCCCCGACGTGGTGCGAGTGGTGATACAGCATTTTTCAAAAAACACAGTAATATCAATGGTTTTAGGACACCCGAACAGCGAAATTACTTGTATTCCGCCCTCTTGAAACCGTCAATTTCAGCAGCTATTGCTCGGTTCATCTTCCGGTAAGGAGACGACATCCTTGCAATAATCAGTACATAGCGCGTCTGTTACCCAAAGTGGCGCTTGGGTCGGCAGGCGCGCTATTTTTATGCCCAGATGCGGGCGAAGGAGGTGTTATTGTGAAAGCATATGGGAAGTCGTGGGGCTACAACGTATATGACTGCCGGTACTGCCTGTACCGGAAAGGGAAGCTCAAGGGCTGCGTCTACCCGGACGGCTGCTGCTGTCCCGTCCCGCAAAAGCCCGCAAGACGGAACGGCATAGAACAAGTTTACGAAGCAGATGCGGACAACGCCGCTCCCGTTTCGGAGTGCGAGGGCTGTCCCTACGGAAGGGCTGCCCCCTGCATCGGATGGTGTACCAAAGAGGTCATGCGCGCCGCAGGGCTTCCAAAGGAGCGTGACAGAAGCCATGTATGACTATTTTTACGGCGCGGAAGCGGAACAGTTCTCCTTCTATCGTATCCCCAAGGTGCTGTTCACGGAGGAGCAGTTCAGAAGCGTTTCCGCAGAAGCCAAGGTGCTCTACGGTCTGCTCCTTGACCGCATGAGCCTGAGCTGCAAGAACGGCTGGCTGGATCAGGCGGGGCGTGTGTATATCATCTTCACCATCGAGGAGGTCATGACCGCCCTGGGCTGCGCCGACCAGAAGGCCGGAAAGCTGCTGCATGAGCTGGAGAGCAAATGCCGCCTCATCGAGCGCAAGCGGCAGGGGCTGGGCAAGCCCAACCTCATCTACGTCAAAAACTTTGTGGAGAAGGATGTGGATAACCATGTGGATAACGCATCAGGCAGTACCACACCCTCCCCGGAATCACGATTCCGGAACCGTGAAAATCACGATTCAGGAGCAGTGAAAATCACGGATCAGGAATCGTTAAAATCACGATCTAATAATACTGAGAATAATGATACTGATTTTAGTGATACTGATTCCTTTCCCTTCACTTCGTTCAGGAGGGATCACGGGCGGGAAGCGAAAGGAAACGAAGCGGCTCTGAGAGAGCGCTACAGAGAGCTCATCGCTGAGAACATCGCCTATGACGCACTCCTGACAGACTATCCATACGAGCAGGACACGCTGGAAGAAATCCTGGAGCTGCTGGTGGATGTGGTCTGTACGACAAAAAGCTCCGTCCGCATTTCCGGCGACGATAAGCCCGCCGAGGTGGTAAGGAGCCGGTTTTTGAAGCTGAACAGCGAGCACATCCGCTTTGTGGTGGGCGGGCTGAAGGAAAACACCACCCGCATCCGCAATATGCGCCAGTATCTTTTAGCCACGCTGTATAACGCCCCTCTGACCATCGGGAACTACTACCGAAGCCTTGTAAGTCACGATATGTCGGAGGGCTTCATCTGAGCCGCAGGCCGCCGCCTGCGGCTTTGGCATTTTCAGGAGGTGATGAGACCGTGCCGAAACAGAAACCCAACGAACAGGTACAGCAGATACCGCTGTCAGAGATTCGTCCCTTCAAGAACCACCCCTTCAAGGTGACGGATGATGAGCTCATGCAGCAGACCATCGACAGCATCATGCAGGTGGGCGTCCTCAACCCCGCCATCATCCGCCCCGCACCGGAGGGCGGATATGAAATGGTAGCCGGACACCGGCGGCTCCATGCCGCAGACCTTGCGGGGCTGAAAACCATACCGGCCATCGTCCGCAATCTTGACGACGACGAGGCGGTGATCCTAAGGCCGCTCCGGCGACAGAGCGATGATACCATCACTCCCAATGCGAACGGAAGGAGGGAAAACTCATGCAGGAAGAAATTGAAAACAGAACTGTCACTCTAATCATCTCCGCTGTCAAGCTGACCGCACGGGAGCTGAAGGCCGGGATGGATAAATATCTTTCCGAAAAGAAGAGCAAAGCCATGGAAAAGGCGCGTGCCGCGCCTGAAAAGCCCACCGGCAAGCAGACGGTGAGGCAGCTCATAGGGCAGAATCAGGGTGTATCCAACATTGAGATCACCAACAGCAATATCAAAGGCTTTGAGCGCATAGCCCGGAAATACGGCGTGGATTTTGCCGTTAAGAAAGACCGCAGCGTTTCACCGCCGAAATACTTTGTGTTCTTTAAGGCGAGGGACGCGGATGCACTGACGGCGGCGTTCAAGGAATACACGGCATATGAGCTTAAACGCGCCGCCAAAGCGCAGAACCGTCCCTCCGTGCTGGCGCATCTGCAAGCACTCAAGGCGAAGGTTCAGGCTATTACGCCGGGTAAATCTCGAAACCAGAACAGGGGCATCACGATATGAAGAAACCTCTGAATATCAAGAAGTTCCTGCTTCCCAATATCCCGTATGTCTTTATCGCCCTCTTTGCCACCAAGCTGGGGCAGGCGTGGCGGCTTGCCCCCGGTATGGATTTCTCGGGAAAGGCGCTGCACCTCATGAAGGGATTCGCCACTGCTTTTTCCTCATTAGTACCCAGCTTCCACCCCATCGACCTGTGCGTGGGCGTTGCGGCCGCCCTGCTCATTCGTCTTATCGTGTACGTCAAGGGCAAGAACGCCAAGAAATTCCGCAAAAATCTGGAATACGGCTCTGCCCGTTGGGGCAAGCCCGAGGATATCGCCCCTTACGTCGATCCGAAGTTTGAGAACAACGTCATTCTCACCCAGACCGAGCGGCTCATGATGTCCAAGCCTTTCCCCCAGGAGGATGAGCTGCGGACAAAATCCGCGCGGCTTGCGGAGCTCAACGCCGAGCTGAACATCGACGACCGCACGCCCATGGAGCAGATGGCGGAGGACGCGCCCGCCGTGCAGAGCGCAAAGGCGGAGCGTCCCTCCGTGCTGGCAAAGTTGAAAGCGCCGCTGTCCCAGCCCTGCGCCGAGGACAAAATCAGGCACAGGAACAAGGAAGAACGATAAAAAACGGCGGCTTCGGCGAAGAACGGATTTTGTCGGAGCCGCTTCACTACAGCTTAATGAAAGGAAGGATGCACCAATATGAAGGATATTCCCGTTTACAGATTTCCCGCCGAGCACGCCCGTGAAAACGGCGAGCTGGAGCTTTACCGCGCCTCCAACAAGGCCAATGCCGCCTGCAAGGAGGCCATTGAGAAGGCGATCTCCGAGCATTATTGCGATAACGTCCTGCACAGGGAAGCCGTCGCGCAGGTGGCGGAGCAGTTCGGGCATGAGCGCATTTTATATGTGCTGGCGATTACCATCCGGCAGAAGGATTGGGACGGGCGGTTCTCTGCGGACAACAAACAATGGGCAAAGACCGTTTCCATCGCGGAGAACCCCGACGCATGGGGGACGGATCGGAACTGCTATCTGGCGGTGAACAGCCACAGCGGGCTGGTTGACCTGTTTACCAAGCTGGCGCGGGAGGACGCAAGGGCGCATGAGCGCAAGCCCTCGGTGCTCGGCAGGCTGAAAAGCAGACCGCCCGAAGCGGCGGCGGAGGCAGTCAAAAAGGCAAAGGAGCCGTCCCTGTGAGCGCGCAGTTCATGCGCCGGAACATCCGCATCTCCGTTCGCCTGACGGAGGAGGAGCACCGGCTGCTGAAGGAAAAGATGGCGCGGATCGGCGTGACCAATCAGGAGGCGTTCCTGCGGAAGATGGCGCTGGACGGGCTGGTGATCAGGCTGGATTTGCCGGAGCTGAAGCAGATGATCTCGCTTCTGCGCTACACGAGCAACAACATCAACCAGATCGCCAAACGGCTCAACGAGAGCGGCAGAGCCTACGACACCGACCTTGCGGAGATTCTGGAAAGGCAGAAGCAGCTATGGGGACTTGCCAACAAAATTCTTATGAAGCTGTCCACCATTCAGTGAGCAGGCAGAAATATACGATAAGCCCATGCTGCCGGCATCCTTGTTTTAGGGCAGCTCTTTCTGTATAATGAAATCAAAAAGGACGGAAAACGACTATGAAATTCATTTTGAAACTGCTGCTTGCGCCCCTTATGCTGGTTTTGTGGATCGTGGAATGGGCGCTCACGCTGGCGCTCAAGGCTTCCGCCGTGGTCTGCGTCATCGCCTCCGCCCTGTTTCTGCTTTCAGGCTTCTTTTACTTTGTGGACGGCAACGTGCAGAACGGCTGCATCTGTCTGGGCATTGCGTTTCTGCTCTCCCCCTACGGACTGCACTATTTGGCGGTGAAGCTCACAGCGCGGTTTATCGGTATGAGAATGCTGCTCAAGGAGCGAATCTACGGATAAACGGAATATGCGGAATGTGAAAAGGCGCAGGCTCCCTCCTGCGTCTTTTTCCATGGAGGGAATATGGCGACCACACGAATCATACCCATGCACTTAAATAAGGGCAAGACGCTGGCGCAGTGCCTTGCCGACCGGACGGAGTACGGCATGAATCCGGATAAGACTGAGGGCGGTGCGCTGATCTCCGCATTCGCCTGCGAGCCGGAGACCGCCGTTTCCGAATTTGCCCTGTCCAAGCGGGAGTACCGGGAGCTGACCGGACGGGTGCAGGAAAGCGACGTCATCGCCTATCAGGTACGGCAGTCCTTTAAGCCCGGAGAGGTTACGCCGGAGGAGGCCAACCGCATCGGCTACGAATTTGCCAAACGCTTCCTAAAGGGCCGGCACGCTTTTTTCGTCTGCACCCACACCGACAAAAAGCACATTCACAACCACATCTACTGGAACTCCACGGCGCTGGACTGTACGCGGAAGTTCAAGAACTTCATCGGCAGCTACCGCGCCGTCCGCAGGCTGTCCGACCTGATCTGCGCCGAGCACCGGCTGTCCGTGGTGGAGAATCCACAGAAACACGGGCTGAGCTACAACAAATGGCGCGGCGGTCACGACAAGCTCTCCAACCGGGATCTTCTGCGCATGGCGATAGACGCTGCGCTTGAAAAGCAGCCCAATGGTATGCGCGAGACATCAGCAAGAAGCGGCGCATCAGCAACAAGATCAAGGGCAATGCCGGAGAACCCATGGGGCAGCCTCCTTACGGGTACGTCAAAGACCCTGAGAACCCCAAACGCTGGATCGTGGACGAGGAAGCGGCGCAGGTCGTGCGGCGGATTTACCGCATGACGCTGGAAGGGGTCGGAACGGAGCAGATTGCCGCGAAGCTTGAAGAGGACGGTATCCTGACCCCGCGCGCTTACTGGCACTCCAAGGGAATCAATCGCCCCGGCAAGGTCAAGGATCTGCCGCCCACCCATTGGAACAGCTCCAGCGTCATAAAGATGCTTTCCGTGCAGGAGTATTGTGGGGACATTCTCAACTTCAAGACCTATTCCAAGTCATACAAGAACAAGAAACGACTGGAGAATGACCGTGAGAACTGGGCGATTTTCAAGGATGTGCATGAGCCGATCATTGAGCGAGCCGTCTTTGAACAGGTGCAGCAAAAGCGCGGCAAGATGAGAAAGCGTCAAGCGAAGGACGGGGAAAGGAGCATGTTTTCCGGGCTTCTGGTCTGCGCCGACTGCGGGAGCAACCTTCATTTTCATTTCAATCAGGGAAACCCGGAGATCAAGTATTTCAACTGCTCCAACTACAAGGGTAATCGCGGCACCTGCGGCTCCACGCACTATGTCAGAGTAGACTTTCTGGAGCAGGTCGTTCTCGGCGAAATCCGTCGTCTGACGAAGTATGCCGGCCTTTACGAGGACGATTTTCTCAAGGAAGTGATCGGTCACTCCCGGCAGGCGGAGGAAACGGAGCGCAGACTGAAGGAGAAGGAACTGAAATCACTCCTTGCCCGCGACGATGAACTGGACGGCCTGTTCGAGCGCATCTATGAGGACAATGTTTCCGGCAAGCTCAGCGACGACCGCTTTGCGAAGATGTCCCGCCGCTATGAGGAGGAACAGAAGGAGCTTTCGGAGAAAATAAAAAAGCTCCGTTCCGAGATCGAGAAGCAGAACAGCCGCGCAGCCTCAACGGATATGTTCGTGTCCATCGTCCGCAAATACACCCGCGCCAGAAAGCTCACGCCGCGGATGCTCAACGAACTGGTGGAGAAAATCGAGGTCTACAATGCCGAGAGGATCGACGGCGAATGGGTACAGCGGCTTCGCATTCACTACAACTGCGTGGGGGAAATGAACATTCCCAACGAACCGGCACTGCCCATCCCGGCCGTCACCGTCAACACCAGAAAAGGCGTGTTCGTGAGCTACACGACAGACGACAGACCCGCTGTTTGAGCAGAAAAAAAGCGAGTGTCCTCACAGCTTTTCAAATGCTGTAAGAACACTCGCCATGGTGCCGGTGGTGGGACTCGAACCCACACGGAGTCGCCCCCGGCGGATTTTGAATCCGCTACGTCTACCATTCCATCACACCGGCCTGTGCGTATGTACCATAGTATTATAAAGCACGTCGTATGGAAAAGCAAGCCTTTTTTCCGCTCAGCGCGCCATGACGCGCGCGGCGAGATAGTCCGCGAACGCCCGGTACTCCTCCTCCGAAATCGCGCGCGGATAGGACATCACCACGAGGTCGTGACCGCGGTTTCCCGCGTGATAGGGTGGGTGGACGTGGCGGTACGGGTTTTCGTGAAAGCCCGCCCGCTCATAAAAGCCCCTGCGGCGGAGGGAGACGTCGTCTGCCGGCGGGTCGATCTCGAGGATGACGGTCTTGCCGCGCCCGCCCAGCAGCGCCAGCGCGCGGCTGCCGCAGGCATGGCCGCGCAGGTGCGGCAGGATGAAGAAGTGCTCAACGTAGATAAACGTCTCCGTCTCCCAGCAGAGCATCGCGCCGACGGGCGCGCCGCCGTCATAGATGAGATTGAACCGGTATGCCGGGTCCGTCATGATGGCGCGCTGCGAGGCGGGCTCGCGCTGCTCGTGCGGCGGGAAGCTCACGGCGTAGCCCTCCATGGCCGCCGAAAAGCGCGGATCGTCCGCGCTCGTAAGACGCTCAAAATGCATATGGATCCCTCCCTGTGCGTGTGTTGAGAGCGATTATAGCGCCGCGTCGGCGGAAAATCAAGATCTTAGCGGCGCTTGAGCGGAAAAAAGACGTGCAATCCACGCGGACGCGCAGTATAATAGACCCACCTGATAGGAAAGAGGTCTGTGTCATGAGAATCACGGTCAAGATAGGAACCTCCACGCTGGCGCATGCCACGGGGAGACTGAATATTCAGCGGGTGGAAAAGCTCTGCAAGGTGCTCAGCGATCTGAAAAACGCGGGCCACGAGATCATTCTCGTCTCCTCCGGCGCCATCGGCATGGGCGTCGGCAAGCTCAACCTGCCCGGCCGCCCAGCGGATATGCCGGGCAAGCAGGCGGCCGCCGCCGTCGGCCAGTGCGAACTGATGTATGTCTACGACAAGCTCTTCGCCGAGTATAACCACACCGTGGCGCAGCTGCTGCTGACCGGTGAGGATATCCGCAGCGAGCAGCGCAGCCGCAACGTGCGCAACACGCTCTCGCGCCTGCTGGAGCTGGGGGCGCTGCCGGTCATCAACGAAAACGACGCCGTGGCGACGGACGAGATCGGCGTGGAGAACACCATCGGCGAAAACGACACCCTCTCGGCCATCGTGGCCGCCGCCATCGGGGCGGATCTGCTGGTGCTGCTGTCGGACATCGACGGGCTGTATGACAGCGACCCGCACGAGAATCCCGACGCGAAGATCATTCCCGTGGTCGGGACGGTCGACGAGCACATCTACGCCCTCGCCGGGGGCAAGGGCTCCGCGCTCGGGACGGGCGGCATGGTCACGAAGCTCAACGCCGCGGTCATCGCGGCGGAGGCGGGCTGTGAGATGGTCATCGCCAACGGCAGCAAGCCCGAACTGCTCTATGACATCGCGGACGGCAAGCCCGTCGGCACCAGATTTTTGAGAAAGAAGGGATAACCCCATGACCACAATGGACATCATCCGCCGGACGAAGGCCGCCTGGCGCAGCATCCACACCATGACGGCCGAGGACAAGAGCCGTCTGCTCCAGTCCATGGCGGAGAGCCTCCAGCGGCACACGGACGAGATCCTGCGCTGCAACGCCCTCGACATGGACGCCGCGCGCGGGAAAATCTCCGACGTGATGCTCGACCGCCTGCGGCTCGACGCCGCGCGCATCGACGCGATGGCGGACGGCGTGCGCGCCGTGGCGCAGCTGCCCGATCACACGGGGCGGATCCTCTCCGAGGTGCAGCGCCCGAACGGTATGACGATCTATAAAAAGCAGGTGCCGCTGGGGCTTGTCGCGATCATCTATGAGAGCCGTCCGAACGTCACCTCCGACGCGGCGGCGCTTGCCATCAAGAGCGGCAACGTCTGCGTCCTGCGCAGCGGGCGCGATGCCATCCGCAGCGCGAAGGCCATCACCGCCGCACTCAAGGAGGGCATCACCGCCGCGGGCGGCGACGCGGACATCCTCAACATCCTCGAGGACACGAGCCACGAGAGCGCGAACGAGCTGATGCGCGCGAAGGGGCTTGTCGACCTGCTCATCCCGCGCGGCGGGGCGGGGCTGATCCGCGCCTGCGTCGAAAACGCGACCGTCCCCTGCATCGAGACGGGAACGGGCATCTGCCACGTCTATGTCGACGAGTACGCCGACCTCGACAAGGCCGTGAAAATCATCGAAAACGCCAAGGCCAGCCGCCCCTCCGTCTGCAACGCCGAGGAGGTCTGCCTTGTCCACTGCGCCGTCGCGGAGAAGTTCCTGCCGATGCTGAAGAAGGCGCTCGTCGACGACCGCCGCGCGGCGGGGCTTGTCCCCGTGGAGCTGCGGCTCGATTCGGCGGCGGCCGGGATCATCGACGGGACACCTGCGGGCGAACGCGATTTCGACACGGAGTTCCTCGACTACATTCTCGCCGTCGGCATTGTCGACAGCGTCGACGACGCCATCGCGCACATCCTGCGCCACTCCACCGGCCACAGCGAGTCCATCGTCACGGAGAACGCCGCGAACGCCGAGCGCTTCGTGAGCGAGACGGACAGCGCCGCTGTCTACGTCAACGTCTCCACCCGCTTCACCGACGGCGGCGAGTTCGGCCTTGGCTGCGAGATGGGCATCTCCACGCAGAAGCTCCACGCCCGCGGCCCGATGGGGCTCGACGAGCTGAGCACCTATAAATACATTATCCGCGGAAACGGACAGATCCGCTGAGGGAGGAAACGACATGTCTTACACGTATCAGGCCGGTTTTATCGGCGCGGGCAATATGGGCGGCGCGCTGGCTCTGGCCGCCGCGAAAACCGCGGGCGGCGAGCAGATTGCCGTCTCCTGCTCGACGGCGGACAGCACCGCCGCCGCGGCGGA
>ERZ772900.2936-NODE-2936-length-11696-cov-21.273344_pt1 | contig 11696 bp, 12 predicted proteins | sample MGYA00512124_ERZ772900 | MGnify/ENA primary metagenome ERZ772900 (study PRJEB29015, sample SAMEA2737716) | human gut metagenome | biome: human gut; feature: human-associated habitat; material: faeces | place: China | collected 2012 ... | reverse complement strand
TAACCGCCACGCTCACTTACGCCGTTTACTACCTCGTCGTTGCGGTTTGTCCGCAAGGTGGAAAACGAATACGACCTGATTATTGTGGATTCTACCGATCCGTTCGGCGTGGGTGAAGGTCTGTTTACCAAGGAATTCTACGGCAACTGCTACAAGGCGTTGACCGAGGACGGCATACTGGTCAACCAGCATGAAAGCACATTCTACACGTCCTATTCCAATGCCATGAAGCGGGCACACAGCCGCATCAAGGGATTCTTCCCCATTGCACTGGTTTACCAGGCACATATCCCCACCTATCCCTCCGGGCATTGGCTCTTTGGATTTGCGTCCAAAAAGTACGACCCGGTACGGGATCTGCAGGCAGACTGGTGGAATGGGCTGGGCATCAAAACCAGGTATTACAACACGATTTTGCATCAGGGCTGTTTTGCTATTCCGAATAATGTTCGTGATGCTCTGCGGGAATCTGAGCGTGACAAAAGATAAGGAGTGGGCATGGGATTATTGGATTTATTTAAGCGAAAAGACAGTGTGCCGGAAAAGGTCGAATCATGTGAAAAAACGGATTCTGCTGCGAATGCGGTAAAAGAAATCCGTGATAAGATTCTGCAAAAGACGGCTATCCCCTGCATGAAGTTGGAACTGACGGACACCAAGCCAGGTCTGTTCGACAGCAAGGTCGGCGGTGTTTGTAACAAAAGAAACCTGAGAAGGTATGGTTTCCATTAGTGAGGAGATGGACGATGCAGATGATGCAATTAAATGTTACGACTGATTATGCCATCAGGACTGTTTTGTATCTTGCTATCAAAGATGAACTGGCAACATCGAATGAAATAGCTATGGCAATGGGTATACCGCCAAGCTATGTTTTAAAAATCACCAGCAAGCTGGTAGTGGCCGGTATCATCAAAAGAATAGTAGGGGCACAGGGCGGCTTTTTGCTGGCTAAAAAGCCAACGGAGATCAGCCTTTACGAAATCATCAATGTGCTGGAGGCGACTACAAAGCTTAACCGTTGTTTGGAGGCCGGCAGGTATTGCAGCCGTTTTGCTACTGAAAATTGTCCGGTACGGGCCTTTTACTGTGAGCTACAGAGCTTGATTGAAAAGAAGCTGCAAGCAATGACGGTAGCAAGCCTGCTACACGGATAAGCGGTGGAAATGGATGGGAAGATGGAAGAGTTGGATTATAAAAAAGTTGGCTGCGAGATCCAAGTAAGGCGTACCCGCAATGGCATAACGCAAACAGAATTTGCTAAATTTTTGGGTATTTCGCAGACGCATTTAAGCAATGTAGAAAGTGGCCGGGTGATGCTTAGCTTAAAGATGCTGCTAAAAATAAAGCAGCGTTTTGTGTGCACGTTAGACGAGATAGTAGACCAGGAGGGCTATAAAGAGCTTTTGAATAGTAAAAATAAGCTTAGGCGCTTTAGGCTGGTGCGCTGCGACGAGTAACAAATAGCGGCAAGGAGATGTTTTAGTTGCATATCGAGATATGGGAAGAGGTTACCAATAAAAGTATACAACCTGGTTTAAATGGTTTAACGGTGCGGTGCCCAATTTGCGGACGTGAGTTTGGCTGTAATAAGACTTACCACGTTTATACAGCCCTGGTAGGAAGAAAACGGCAGTATTTTTGCAGTTTTTCTTGTTATAAAAAAAGACCTGATCAAAAACAGAAAAGATGAAAGGATGTTTATGAAAATGAAAAACTTGGAGAAGGCTATAATTTTGAGTTTAATGTTGTCGGGTGTTGGTAGTAGCAGTGCAATGGCTTTGGAATGGGGCTTAAATAATAGTGGCACTACATTTGATATATCTGAGGCAAGTAAAAGTTATAGTGTGCACAGTACGACTGATAAGCCAATGGGTATCATAAATACTAACAATGGTATATTGACAGCTAACGACATTGTACTGGAAGTGCGCAGCGATAGCAATGAGGCGGCAGGTTTTTTTAATGATGGCGGCAGTGTTTATACAGGTAAAAATATGGAAATTACAGTTGTTGGCGGTTCAGGTAATTTTATGGTCAATGGTATTGTCAATCAAAGTACAGGGGCCAACAACGCCTCAAAATTTACTGCCGGTAATATAAAAATGGATTTGACAGGCTATGGCAGTGAGCTTTACGGTATTATCAATGGAAGCCATGGGATTAACGGAAATAATGCGGTAGATTTTAAGGCGGGGAATATTACAATTGAGGCCAATAATGATGGTAACCTGATAGGAATTACCAACAAAAACGGAACTAGTGCCGCGAGTACATTTACTGCTGATGATATAAACATTACCGGCAGTGGCAAGGGATATATTGTAGGGATAGAAAATCAGACATCTAATCAAATGAGAATGAAAAATGTTGCTATAAAGCTTACTAAAAAAGAAAACGGCAGTGGTCATGCCAGTGCAGGTATGCTTGGAATTTCTAATACCAGTGCGGATTTTAAGTCTGATAACACAACTATTATTCTGGATAATATTAATGGCAACGATAAAACTACAGGTATCAATGTTGGTGGCAACAACGCAATGATCAATGGCGATTTGAATATGCGTATCATCGGCAATGCCAATGCTGATGTTATAGGTGTTAAAGGTGAAGCGCAGGTTGCAGGCGATGTGAAAGCAGAGTTGAGCGGAGGGAAAAACGTTACTGGTATCCTTGGGACATCCACCATTGACGGTAGCGTAAAGATGAAGATAAACAGCTTAGGTAGTGCTTGTGGCATTAATGCAGGCCAGGTCACTGTTGCCCATGATGTGAATATGGATATAAGCGGACAAAGCGGGATGGTTGCTGGTATCGCATCCAATGATGCCATTACGGTGTCCGGAAATTTGAATATCAATATTCACGATACAACTGCTTATCAAAGAATGGCTGCTGTAATAGGGAATACGAATTCGGCCACACATATAACAATTGGTGGACTGCAAAACAATATCAATGTTGAAGGCAGCAGTGATTTTGCTGAAGGCTTATTCAGCGGCGTTAAGTTGGCAGATAATTCTGTGACAAATATTGTTTTGAAAAATACTAAAGACACCTACTGGCAAACACACGGTATTTATGACAGAGATGACAAAGGCTTCAATTTGGAAACTAATGCTGTTTTAAATGTTGATGTTGAAGCAAACGGTCTACAGTCTGGCAGTACAGGAAGTTCTGAAGGTGTGTTTGGATTACTTTTGACTAATGTAAATGGCACAGAATCTAGTGCGAAAGCTGGTTCACAAATTAATGTAGCAGTACAGGGGGCCGCAGTAAACGATGCAGGTTTGATTGGTACTGTAGGTATCAGCGGCAGTATTAAAGCAGATGGTGATGTAAGGGTTGATGTTAAAAGTGAAAAAGGCATTGGTTTACGTGCAAATTCTGTTGGGGATCACAGCGAGTATACGGGTGAAGTTATTGTTAAGACAAATAATGGTACAGCAGTAGGTGCTGTAGGCTATAGTGGTAGTTACGATGCATCAATTAAAATAGATCCGGTGACAGGAAAAAAAGTGCAGCTTCTGGGTGATGTTAAACATTTTACCAAATATGGTACTCAAGGAGCTTTGATCGATATCAGTTTGAAGACGGCGGATTCTTTTCTTACTGGTGCTAGTATTGGTGCAAATGGCGCAGATAGAATAACTAATCTTAGCTTTGATAATGCATCGACATGGAATATGGCAGGCGACAGTGTTGTAAATGCGTTGATAAACAATAATAATGCTGTTATTGATTTGACACAAGGAGCAGATACTTTAAATGTTACCGATTACAGCGGTACTGGAGGAAAGTTTGTTATGGATACCGACCTTGCCAGTGAAACCAATGGCGATAAGATTGCTATTACAGGTGCTACGGCAGGGATTACTTATGTACAGGTCAAGGATTCAAGTCTGCTTAGTGGTATTGAAGTAACAGGTAATAAAAGTCTACTTTTGATAACTGATACCAGTGAAAAAGCCACCTTTACAGGAAAGCATCTTAATGCTGGAGGTATATGGGATGTTACGCCGACTATTGAGAATGGTGCAGATGTTACTAAGGCAGATGGTAGTACAGGCAGTAAAAAGGAGTGGTATTTAACCAAAATAGAAAAAGTAATAAATAATGATACGGGAGTATTGCTCTCTACAATGGATAACAGTTACGCTCTCTGGCGTAATACCAACGACAGTCTGCGTAAGCGTCTGGGAGATTTGCGTTTTAGAGACAACACAGTAGATGGTGATGGCATTTGGGCACGATACAGCGGCGGAAAGTTTGCCGGCAGCGGTTTTGACAGCGGTTATAATATGTATCAACTGGGATATGATAAAGCGGATAATGCCAAAAGTACCTATGGCTTTGCTATTGATAGTGGTAATGCTAATGCCAGATATGGGACCGGAAGCGGTAAAGACAAGCTGTTTGCAGGCAGTATTTATGGAACCTGGCATGGCGATAACAGCAGCTATACAGATGTAGTGACTCGCTTCGGCCAGTTTGATACGGACATCAGGTCCTATGGCGATTATCCGGATAAGGCCAAGGCAAAAAGCCATGCGTATAGTCTGAGTGTGGAATATGGAAAAACCATAGAACTGAATAAAGCACAGGGTACTTTTATCGAACCGCAGGCACAGCTGATTGTAGGACGGTTGGGCAGCAGCAGCTACACGACTGATCGAGGCACGCAAGTAAATATAGACGGTATGAATAGTTATATTGCCCGTTTTGGTTTTGTAGCAGGTCAAAAAACAAAAGACGGTAATGATGTCTATGTGAAAGTTAGTGCGTTGCACGAATTTGGCGGCAAAAGCGATATACGCATGCAGGCGGCTAACGGAGAAACACTAAGCATGTCAAAAGATTATGGCGATACCTGGTTTGAAGTTGGCATTGGCACTAATATTAATTTAAGTAAGACCAGTCATTTATACGGCGATATCGAACGCAGCTTTGGCGCCGATATCCAAAAGAAATGGCAGATAAATGCAGGAGTAAGGTTTGAGTTTTGATTTATGTGTTTCGATAAAGATAGCATTCTTTATTGCAGTATTTAGATTTGAGAAGATTATAAAAGCACAGACTATATTGGTCTGTGCTTTTTTTAATTATTTTATTATGCGTAACTTATTATAACTTAACAGTTATATTTACAATCTTTTAGTGGTAATAATTTTGTTAAAAACGAAAAGTATTAAAGGTGAAGAACGGTTAAAGCATCTTTATCACACAAAAATTGCTGTGATAATTCAGAAATGAAGTGATAAACTGATGAGAATAACTTGTTAAAGCAGTTAATTTATTATACTATAAGCGAAGTATCTATGGTTTTAGTTGATTTGCATAAGCGAATGAAAAACCAAGAGCAATTGTAAAGGAGAGGGTTAAACTATGAAAAGAAAAAAAGATGTAATTAAAAAAGCAGTCTTGGCAAGCGTTTTAGCAATGTCATTAAATAATGTGGTGTGGGCTGCTGAAGGTGTCGATCAGCCATTTTCGACAGTAAGTGAGTTGGAGGCGCTTGGGGGAATAGCGTCTATCGACTCCAGCAGCATTAGCCATGTTACGAAGGGCATTTATGCCAGTGGTAATGATTTTATTTATAATAGCGGTGCTATCAAGCTGGATATTAATGGTTTTGCCAACTCTACAAACAGTGGCTACGATTCTATTGGTATTTTTGGCTATAACAGCACGATTGACCTGAAGCAGATCGAGATGAATTTTATTGATACTTCAGGAACGGTACATAATCTGGATGTTTATGGTATTAAGACATATGCTTCCGGAGTTGTAAAAATCGGTGATGATTCTAAAATCACTGTTTCCGGTAATGTCAGCGGTCTGGATTCCAATAATCAGCCTAATGTGATGAAGGGTATGTATGCCGGTGATAATGCGACAATGGATTCAGGTATTATTGAAGTTGGCGATAATTTAGAGTTGAATGTTATCAATGCGGGAACTGGCTGGACTTATGGTATCGATTCTTATGACGGAGCTACTATTTCTGTTGGTGATGGGGTGAGGTTATTTGTTACAGGCGGAAAGGATACCAGAGGAGTCGAGGTTGGTTTTAACGACGCTAAGGTTACTTTGGGGGAAAATGCTTCTATCATTGCTAACAGCAGGGATGGCGTGGCGTTGGGAGTATTTGTATTTAATAAAGGGAAGTTTGAGGCAGCTAAGGATCTTGTTATTAACGTCAGTGCGGATGATGGAAGCCAATGGGCAGCAGGTGTGTTGGCGCAAGGCACTGGCAGCGAGGCTGTATTAAATGGAGCTGTTATCAGTGCGACTGAGGGCGGTACTGCGAGTTATGCTATTTATACTTATAATAACGGCAGCGTGGTGGGTAATGCGGGCAAATATAATATTTACGGCAATATCATTAATAACAGTGGCGGCATAGTTGATCTTACTGCTAATAGCGGATCGTTTATCGAGGGCTGGGTAAGCACTGCCAGTACAGCTGAAACTAATATTTCGCTGGAGGAGGCTTCCTATTGGAAGGTGACTGGTGATTCTAACCTGACGCATTTGCATAACGATAATTCGATAGTGGATATGACTCACGACAGTAATACTTTCAGCACTTTGACGGTAGATAATCTCAGCGGTGAGAACGGCGTTATCAAAATGGATATCGATGCCAGTCAGAATTCGTTGAACAGCGACAAGCTGTATGTTACCGATACGTTGACTGGGACGCAGTATATTGATTTGTACGAGGTCAATGGTTATACGCCTGTAGGGGAAGAAGGCGTTGGTACGGTGCTGGCGACTGTTAATAACCATAACGGCAGTTTTGCCGCTGTAGATGGTGAGGGAACGCTGTACTGGAAGCGTTATGAGCTGGATCATCAGGATACTGCCGATACGAGTGGTAATTATACTAAGGACTGGTATTTGAAGCAGGTAACGAATATTGATCAGCCTACTACCAGTACGGATACGATCCTTGCAGCCAATGCGCTGAACTATCACACGTGGCGGACAGAAAACGACAAGCTGCTGCAGCGTATGGGTGAGCTGCGGCATAATGGCGAAGAAGCCCAGGGGGCCTGGTTCCGGCTGCGGGGAACAAAAATCGGTCGTGACGGAAAATTTGATTTTGCAAACAAGTATACTTCTTACGAGCTGGGTTACGATACCATAACTAAAAATACTGACGACAAGATACGTTATCAGGGGGCGGCGGTAAGCTATGTTGACGGCGACAGCAGTTACAATCGTGGCAGCGGCGACAACAGCAGCAAGGCGATCAGTTTCTATAATACGGAAATCGGCAGTAAAGGGCATTATTTGGATGTGGTGTTTAAAGTCAGTAATCTGGATAATGATTTTAAGGTGTACGATACGAAAAATAATAAGATCACCGGTGATTTTAACAATACCGGCGTATCGCTGAGTGCTGAATACGGCCGTAAAAATGTCTTGCACAACGGCTGGTATATCGAGCCGCAGGCCCAGGTTACTTTAGGTTATCTGGGCGGTGACAGTTATACTACCAGTAATGGTATCGAAGTAAGCCAGAGCGGGATCAAAAGCGCTGTCGGACGTATCGGATTCAATATCGGCAAAGAGGTCGGCAGCAAAGGCGTCGTTTATGCTAAGGCCAATCTGTTGCATGAGTTCGGCGGCGGTTATGATGTAACGATGTATGACGGCAGGGATGGAGTTAAGGTTGGCGATACCTTTAACGATACCTGGTTTGAATATGGTGTTGGCGCCGCTTTTGCCGCAGGTAAAAACAGTCATGTTTATCTGGATGTGGAACGCAGCTCAGGCAGTGATTTTACTAAAGACTGGCAGTGGAACATCGGCGCCAGATGGACGTTTTGATAACTTTGCATTGTTATAGGGGAATATTAGCAATGTATAAGTGAGGGGTGCAGGCTTGTGAAAGCAGCGGGCAGAAATTGCAAGCTGCTTTTGCATGCTGTTATAAAGCAGGTAACAGGTTAAGCTGGCAATATAAAAACCACTCAGCTTTTATAGTTGAGTGGTTTTGTTGTGCTTAATCCCAGCGTTTTAAAATATCGGCGACGATTTCTTTTTGTGTCTTTTTACGTTTTTTCTTTTCAAAGTTGCGATAGTTGTTATCGCGGTGGTCGGTCGAATAATCTGCATAATCTATGTCGTTGTTTTCGTATTGTTCGTAGCTGCGGTTATAATCGCCGTGTCCGTCGTCCAGCAGTAGCGGGACAAAAACTGCAGCGGCAGGAAGCTGAAAGTTTACAGTCAGGTTTTCCATATGGGCCTCCGTCATCAAAGGTTAATAGTTGTTTATATTTTAACACGGCTGCACCTGCTAGTAAATATTTTTGCAGCGATTGACAAAAACTGGCGGCGGTTATACCATAAAAACATAAAGGAGATGTTACTGTGAGCAAATCTTATAAAGACCAGTTTAAGGAAGAAAGTGTCAGGCGCCGGCAGCGTCAGCAGAAACAGATCGCCGCTGTAATAATTTTGATCGGTGTGCTGGTTTCGGCTGCTATATGGTATCTAGACGGGCTGAGTAAAGAACAGCATGTGCCGCAGCAGACATCTCAGCAGCAGTCGGCGCAGACTGCTGAGCAGCCAGGGCAGGAGGTCAAGCCGGAAACTCCTGCTGCAGAGCCTCCTAAAGAGGAGCAAAAGCAGCAGGAAGCTGTTAAACCTGCTTATACGATATTGATAGATAAAAGTGAGTACAAGCTGTATGTGCTGAAGGATAACGAAGTAATTAAGCAATGGGGCGTTGCTGTTGGGGCAAAACCGGGTCAAAAGCAGCGTGCCGGCGATATGACTACGCCGACAGGTAATTTTGAGGTGGACGAGATTTTAGACGCATCGTACTGGACGCATGATTTCGGCGACGGCAAAGGTGAGATTAAAGGGGCTTACGGGCCTAATTTTATTTCTCTGGTAACAGGCTGGGACGGGATTGGTATTCATGGTACACATGCGCCGGAATCCATTGGTACGATGGTTTCTGAAGGTTGTGTGCGGATGCGTAACGGCGAGCTGGTGGAGCTTCTGCCATATGTCGAGGTCGGTACTAAAGTTACGATACGGGAATAAACTGCCGGACAGCTTGGGGACATTGATTTTTACGCTGTCACAGCTTGACAAAAAGGTGATTCTGCGCTAAAATAACATCGTTGCGGAACTATAGCTCAGTTGGTTAGAGTACCTCGTTGACATCGAGGGGGTCACTGGTTCGAGTCCAGTTAGTTCCACCAGATTGAAAAGTAACCCTATAACTTCGTTAGAAGTTATAGGGTTTGTTTTTTATTATTTATTACGGCATTGCTGTCAAAGTTGCGGATATGCTGAAGCATAAAAGTCAAAAGCACCTGCGTGAAAACGCAGGTGCTTTGTGCTCCAGGCGGAGCAAAAGATATCGGCTCATCAATATCAAGTGAGATTATAACACAGATAGTCATTGCTGGCAATGTTTTGTTATTTTTCAAAGGATAGGCGCCGGGCTGTTTAGATTTAGCTGATTGTTAACTTTTAATCTGGATAGTGACTTTGCAAATAATATATGCTATATTGTTAAGCAAAACTATGGGTGAGGTGTTTGGATGGATGCAAACAGTACTGGACTGCGGGGGCTGCTTGATGTGGTGAAGTCGAACAGGCTGATGTCGACAGGGGTGATAGGATTTCTTCTGCTGATGGCGGTTATGGCGGTCATTGACGGTGGAATAAGTATGATGCCGCTGATTTTAGCAACTTGCGCAGTGGGGACGGCTGCTGTATTTTTTTGGCAGGCAGGCAGCTACAGAGTAGATATTTATGAAAACGGGCTGGAAATTTTTGGCGGTATATCAACAAGAGCCGGAGTATATTTGTATAAGGATATTGAGAGTATCGATATCGAAGATACGACATACAGATTATTTGGTGTTTTTCCGGTACTAAAATATACGACTGTTTCCATTCAGGGCAAAAATGACTTGTGGACGCAGCTCAGCAGTTTTAATTTTACTGATTTGAAAGTTAAGATGCAGCAGGTCGAAAAAAGGTTGGCAAAGTAAAAATATACGCAAGATAGGGGATGAAATTTATGAGGATCAAAGTAAGCGGTGAGCTGGGTACGGCAGTGATGAGCTTGGCGGTGATCGGGCTTTATTATGGCGCTGCCAGTTTTCTCGTCGAAAATGTTATTCTGCGTAATCTTACTGAAGAAGAACGGGACGAACATATTCTAAGTAAGCTGTTGTTCTGGAGCACGGTGATTTTACTGGTTGCCGATGTTCTGCTGGTCATTTTACCAGCCTTCGGGATGCAGCTGTTGCCGGTAACGATTTTAGATTTTATGTAGCTGAGCCGACAAAATATTAAAGAACTGTACTTTAGACAGTCTGTAGCTTATGATAACTGCTGCAGGCTGTTTTTTATTTGAAGTTCATAATTATTTCGCTGGTAACTTGACGTTGAAATAGGTTAAAATATAGATATAGGCCGCATGAGAAGATCGGGCGGCAATTATAAAGGAGTGAGAGCGAATGGCAGCAGGCTATCCTTTTAAAAAATATAATTTTAATGTTTTGATAGATGGTAAAGCAGTGGGGTATTTTTCAGAAGTTTCAGCACCTGATCTGGCTGACGAGCCTATAGAATACCGGGCAGGAAATTGTCAGTCCGGTACACCTGGGAAAATGCCGGGCTTAAGAAAGTATGGCAACGCAACGCTGAAATGGGGGATGTCTGTTTCGCGGGATCTGACAGATTGGTTTGAAAGTGTTGAGCGGGGAGAGTTTGAGCGGAAAAATGTGACGATCGAGCTTTTGGACGATTGCCAAAAAGTCGTGGCATGCTGGCAGCTTATTAACGCCTGGCCTGTTAAACATTGTGTTCCTGGTTTTAACGCCGAAAGTAATGAAAATGCGATAGAGAGTATGGAGCTGGCGCATGAAGGGCTGGAACGCGAGTTTTAAAAACAGCTGTGAGAATGAATTTTAAATATTGAATGAGGTAATTGTTATGCGTAAGATTTTGACAGACAGGGTCTATAGGCATTTTAAAGGGAAGGATTATAAGGTGTTAGTTGTGGCGCAGCATACGGAAACAGGTGAGCAGTGCGTTGTTTATCAGGCTTTGTATGGTGATTTTGCTTATTATGTGCGTCCTTACGCTATGTTTGCTTCCGAGGTGGATCGTGAAAAGTATCCCGAGGTGGAGCAGCAGTATCGTTTTGAGCTGACAGAGGAAAAATATGACTGATTATATTTTAAACGGCGTTTTGGGATTGGCGGTGGGTGATGCGTTGGGGCAGCTGGCGCAGGGAAAAACACGCGAAAGTCTGAAATTCAGTCCGGTACTTGAGATGAAGCAGGGGCTGTGGTCGGACGATACCAGTCTGACCTTGTGTACTTTAGCAAGCCTGCGTGAAAATGACTGGCGGCTTGATTACCATGATTTGCTGCGGCGTTTTGCCAAGTGGCTGGAGTATGGTTATCTGACGCCTGAAGGCGCGGCCTTTGATATTGGCGCGACAACGAAGCAGGCGCTGCTGAATTATTTGAACGGAGTGCCGCTGGAGCGTTGTGCGCCGCGTAACGAATGGAACTGCGGTAATGGTTCGCTGATGCGGATCTTGCCGGTAGAGTTTTATTTGCAGGCACATCCGGAAGCAGGACGGTATGAAATTATTCGTAATGTTTCGGCGCTGACCCATGCGCATATTTGCTGCACTTTGGGATGTT
>ERZ772900.2932-NODE-2932-length-11704-cov-4.920594_pt1 | contig 11704 bp, 10 predicted proteins | sample MGYA00512124_ERZ772900 | MGnify/ENA primary metagenome ERZ772900 (study PRJEB29015, sample SAMEA2737716) | human gut metagenome | biome: human gut; feature: human-associated habitat; material: faeces | place: China | collected 2012 ... | reverse complement strand
TACGCGGTTTTACCAAACCGCGTAGCTGCTCGACGCTGCAAACGGCCCCAAGTGGCAATCTGACGTTCAATTTCAAGGGCGCGACCATAAGGTCTGCGCCCTTTCATTTCACGTCACCTTGCTCGCGTGTACGGGTTTTCGCTGGCTTATGCTCAACAAGGGCGGTTGTATTATTTTCGGTGCTCATTGGGGACAGACTTAAATGAGTACCCACGGGGGGGACTCATTTAAGTCTGTCCCCAATGAGTGGGTGGAAGATTGCGGGTTCTTTACGGGAATGTAGTGTGGGCTGCGGAAACGTCGTTCTTTCCGTACAATAGTTCAACTCGTGTAAACGCAGGGAAGGGACATTCATGGCAGACATGATCGAGATTAAGCATCTCAACAAGTACTTTGGCGACCTGCATGTGCTCAAAGATATCAATCTCACCGTCAAGCGCGGCGAGAAGCTCGTAATGATCGGGCCTTCCGGCTCGGGCAAGTCGACGCTCATCCGTTGCGTCGATTATCTGGAGGAGCCCACGTCGGGCGAGGTCGTCATCGACGGTACGCCGCTTACCAAGAAGAATCACCTGGAGATGGCTCGCAAGTATAGTTCCATGGTGTTTCAGCAGTTCAACCTGTATCCCAACATGACGGTGCTGGGCAATCTGACGCTCGCGCCCATCAAGCTGCAAAAGAAGAGCAAGGAGGAGGCGACCGAGATCGCCATCGCCGCACTCAAGCGCGTCGGCATGGCGCATAAGGCCGGCGAGTATCCGCAGAATCTCTCGGGTGGTCAGCAGCAGCGCATCGCCATCGCCCGTGCCCTGTGCACCAAGCAGCCCATCATCCTGTTTGACGAGCCGACTTCGGCGCTCGACCCCGAGATGGTCCAGGAAGTCCTGGACGTTATGATTGAGCTCGCGCAGGAGGACATCACCATGATCTGCGTGACGCACGAGATGGGCTTTGCGCGCCAGGTGGCCGACCGCGTCATCTTTATGGAGGACGGCCGCATCCTGGAGGAGGGTACGCCCGAGCACTTCTTCGATAACCCCGAGAACCCGCGCTGCCGCGAGTTCCTGTCCAAGATTCTGCACTAGGCGCGGTGATGGACATGACGGATATGACGAGGGCGGCCGTGTCGCGCCGTCACTTTTTGCAGCTGGCTGGCGCCGGCATGCTCGCGCTGACGGGGACCGTGCTTGCCGGTTGCGGCAACTCCACCAGCGGCGAGGGCTCCGACAAGGGGTCTAAGCTTGCGGCCATCAAGTCGCGTGGCCATCTGAATGCCGGCGTTAAGAAGGACGTTCCCGGCTACGGCTATTACGACACCGCCAAGGGTCGCTTTGAGGGCATGGAAGTCGATTTGTGCTACCAGATCGCGGCCGCCGTCTTTGGCGTGAGCTACAAGGATGCTCGCGCCCAGGAGCTGGTCGAGTTTACCGACGTAACGCCCAAGACGCGCGGCCCGCTGATCGACAACGGCCAACTCGATGTGGTCGCGGCGACCTACACCATCACCGACGAGCGCAAGAAGAGCTGGGATTTCTCGACGCCGTATCGCACCGACTACGTGGGGCTCATGGTCAAGAAGCGTTCGGGCTTTACCTCGATTGAGGACCTGGACGGCAAGGTCATTGGCGTGAGCCAAGGTGCCACCACGCAGGGCCTGATCGAGCAGATGATCAAGGACAACGGTTTTAGCTGCAAGCCCGAGTTTAGGGCCTTTAGCGGCTACCCCATCATCAAGAGTTCGCTCGACGCCGGCAATATCGACGTCTTTGCCATGGACCGCTCTACGCTGGCAGGCTACATGAACGAGACCGTCGAGCTGCTGCAGCCCGAGGTCAAGTTTGGCGAGCAGGGCTACGGCGTGGCGACTAAGAAGGGCTGCGACCTTTCGGCCGTGGTCGATCAGGTTGTCTGCGATCGCCTGGCCGACGGCTGGCTCGACCAAGAGGTCAAGACCTGGGGTCTTGTGTAGGCGCTCGGCGTAGGAAGGAATCAAATGCTCGAAGGATTGTTTGACGCCGACCGCTGGTCGACGACATTTCAAAACATGGGGCCCTTCTGGGAGGGCTTTGGCGTGACGCTGCAGGTGGTCGTTGCCGGTCTGCTGCTGTCGCTGGTGCTGGGCACGCTGCTGGGCGTGTTCTCTACCACCCGCTCGCGCGTGCTGCGCGCCATAAGCCGCGTGTACGTGGAGTTTTACCAGAACACTCCGCTGCCCGTGCAGGTGCTCTTTATGTACATGGCCGGCCCGCAGTTTTTGCAGGCCATAACCGGTGCCGACCAGCCGGTGCGCATTGCGCCGTTCGTGTTGGGCTTCTTGGGCGTGGGCCTGTATCACGCGGCCTATATCTCGGAGGTCATCCGCACCGGTATCGAGGCGGTTCCGCGCGGTCAGATGGAGGCGGCCCAGAGCCAGGGCTTCACCCGTGCGCAGGCGTACTGGTACATCGTGCTGCCCCAGACATTCAAGATCATTCTGCCGCCGCTGTGTAACCAGGCACTCAACCTAGTCAAGAACACGTCGGTGCTGGCGCTTGTGGCCGGCGGCGACCTTATGTACCGTTCAGACAACTTTGTGAGCCTGTACGGTTACCTGCAGGGATACATCGTCTGCTGCCTTATGTACTTCATTATCTGCTTTCCGCTCGCCATGCTGGTGCAGTGGCTCGAGCGCCGCTCCAAGGAGCGTCCGCGCGGTGTGAGCCTGGCCGAGCTGGGGCTCGACAACGTAGAGGAGGCCTAGCGCATGGAAATCTTCAACGCGACCAACCTGCTCTACATTTGGGGCGGCTTTGTTAAGACCATAGAGATCTCGGCGCTGTCGATCTTTTTCTCGCTCATCTTTGGCACGGTGCTGGCGCTCGTTAAAAGCTATGCGCCCCGCCCATTCCGTATTCTGGTGAGCGCCTATATCGAGCTGTTCCGCTGCACGCCGAACCTGCTGTGGATCCTGTTTATCTACTTTACGGTGCAGGGTTTGGACATTGTGATTTCGACCATTGCCTTTACGCTGTTTACCAGCGCCGTTATGGCCGAGATTGTGCGCGGCGGTCTCAACTCGATTCCGCGCGGCCAGTTTGAGGCGGCGCAGAGCCAGGGCTTTGGCTTCTTTGCCACCATGCGCTACATCATTCTGCCGCAGACATTTAAGACGATCATTCCGGCGCTGTTTAGCCAGTGCACGACCGTCATTAAGGACAGCTCGTATCTTTCGGGCATTAACGTGGCCGAGCTCATGTACACGGCAAACGTCGTGATGGCCCACGCGATCGACCTGTCGCAGGTGCTTATGCTCTACGGCCTGGTGTTTGCGATGTACTTTGTGCTCAACTTTGGTATCTCGTTGCTGGTTCGCGCATATCAGAGGCGAATGGTGGCAGCGTAGAACGTGGCAAAGGGACAGCCCCTTTGCCACATAGAGAAAGGAATCGCGATGAGCGATCTGGAGAACAAGAAGAATCCTGTGGTCATTACCATCGCGCGCGACTTTGGCGCCGAGGGCCACGAGATTGGTCGCATGCTTGCCGACGAGCTGGGGATTCCACTGTACGACAACGAGCTGCTGGTGCGCGCGTCGCTGCGCGCGGGCGAGTCGCTCGATAAGATGGCCGCCTATGACGAGCGTCTGGCCGTGGAGAACATGGCGTTTCTGCCCGACCGCTACGATGCGCGTTCGTACTCGGACAAGTTGTTCCAGAAGATGAGCCAGGTGATTTTGGATCTGGGCGAGACCGAGAGCTGCATTATCGAAGGCCGTCTGTCCGATTACCTGCTGCGCAACAACCCCAATCACATTGCCGTGCTGGTGACCGCACCCTTTGAGGACCGCGTCGAGATCGTGCGCAAAAAGCGCGGCCTCAACAAAAAGAAGGGCGCCAAGCTGGTCAAGCAGCAGCAGAAGGCGCGCGAAGCGTTCTATAAGCGCTATAGCGCCGGAAAGTGGAAGATGACGAGCGGTAAAGACATCGTTGTCAACCGCGCCAAGCTGGGCCGCGAAGGCTGCAAAGATGTTATCGCCGCTGCCTACCGCTACAAAGTCGCCCAGCTCGAAGGCTAGCCGACAAAAACCACCACAAGGGGGACAGGCACCTTTGTGGTGGTTTTTGTTTTAGGCCGAGGGAAAGGCCTTGGTGAGACCGGCGCGCGTCTGCGTGTCGGTCTTTTGATAAATGGAGCTCAGGTGGCGCTGTACCATGCGCATCGAGATGCCGAGCTCCTCGGCGATCTGCTTGAGCGGGCGTTCATCCTGGGTCACGGCTATGAGCACGTCGACTTCGCGCGGGGTGAGAGCGTGGTTGACGATGAAGACCTGACGCTGCTCCTCGATACTCGGTGCTGCCAGTGCCTCCTCGGCAAGCTGTTGATGTTCGCGCTCCTGCTCGGTTTGGGGCAGGCGGAACAAGCCGGCTGCCACGAATGCTGCGCAGGCGGCGACGAGCAAAACGAGCGCACCGATCATGATGAGAGCAACATTGCCCGAGGTCACAAGCGCAAGCGAGACGCCCGACGTGGTGAACGCGCACACGTTATTGGCCGCACGGCCCGTGCCGGCCCAGAAGGCGGGCACGTGCATGCGCGGTGCCAGCTGAGTAAACGTGGCGGTAAAGAACGTGACGAAAAAGCCCGAGCTCAGGTAAAAGACGACAAGGCCCAGGTTGGGATCGGCGCCGGCTTCCACGGCCAGGATGGAAATGGTCGAGAGCACGGCGATGCCGAGCATGACAAGTCCCATGTATCGGCGCTCGGCAAGATCAAAGATAATGCCGGCGGCAAGGCCGCTCGCCGCCAAAAAGAGGCGCGGTCATGTTTGCACGGCAATGGTGCCGTGGGCGTTGGAGAGCGTGACCACGTTGTCGAGGGTCGAGAACAAGCAGGCAAGAATCAGGACGAGCGCGATGCTCCAACACGCCTGCTTGGCAAGGGCGTGCGATGGCTCAACAAAGGGATTGATGGCGGGGCTGGAGCTCTCGGCAGCCTTTTGGGGAACGACGCTGAGGGCAGAGATGGCGATCGTTGCCGCGCCAAGAATGATGAGCTCGACGATGCCACCGCAATTGAGCAGGTTGATGGCGAACTGCATCAGGATGCCCGCGGCATAGGCTGCTCCCGCACCGGTGGCGAGCTTGGGATCGTCTTGGAATGTCGTTGCGAAGGCATGGTGTGCCGCGCCGCCCAGTAGGCCGAGTCCGAGGAATGCGAGGCATCCCAGAATCTCGAGCGCAAGCGGGCTCGTGGGGGACTGAATCTGAGTCAACCCCAAGATGGCGATGGGGACGGCGGCGCTGACAACTGCCTGAGGCCGGCCTTTGCGCTGTGCGAGCCCGAGCAGCGGCGCATATCCGATAAAGCCGATCACGCTGGCGCCCAGGATAAAGCCCTGTGCGAGCACAACGCGTTCGGCACCGGTGAGTAGCCCGACATTGATGTCGAATCGAAACTCGGCGGCAAGAAAGACAAAGGTAAAGAGCGCAAGTGCCAGAAGCGCGTTGATTTTAGGCTTACTCAGGTTCAAGGACGGTCCTTTGGGTGGACGGAACAATCGTGCCCTCGATTGTAGACCATGACGGTAGGGGGCAGGCCTTTCGTGGGGGGCGGGGTGCGCTTGCCAATTGCATGCTCGTTGCCTTTTGCGCTGGCAGGTGCGCCACATGAGAATTTGTGTCCCAGGATCCGGATATCTTCCCGTAACATGGTGTTATAGAAGCACCCCTTACGACAAGGAGGCTCACATGCGAAAGCAAATCCATGACAACCCAATCGACCACGGCTGCTCGTGCGCGCTCTCTCATGGAACGTGGCGTCGCGTGGGCGCCAAGCTTGCCTGCGCGGGGGCTTGCGCGCTCATGGCCGGCCAGCTGCTGCTGCCGAGCGTGGCGCTCGCCGCCGAGTGGGTCAACGTGGGCGGCACGCAGTACGACGCGGGCACTGCCGCCGGCGACGATGCGGGAACCTGGTCCTGGGATGGCGCTAACGACATGAAGCTCAACGGCTACGACGGTACCGGCATCAGCGCTCAGGGCAACCTCACCATCGATGTGGCGGGCACCAACACCATCACGGCCGATGCCGGTCAGAGCGCTATTGCTGCCAAGAACGGCAACCTTGCCATTACCGGCGACGGCACCCTGAATGCGACGGCCCAGACCGATGTGATTGCGGCGGAAGGCGACGGCAATGCGGGTGGCGATGTGACCATCAGCGGCGCCAACGTCAACGTGACGGCTTCGGGCGCAGTGAACAGTGCGACGGGCATTCGCGCGACGGCCGGCAGCGTGACGATCGATAAGGGCGCCGATGTCAAAATCGAGGCAAAATCGGCGGAAGGATCTTGGCGTCCAACGGTGGGCACCTACGGTATCTTTGCCGATAACCTTCCCAGTAGACACGCTGCTCAGGAAGGCGAGCAGGAAGAACCGGATTATGTCTCCGTGCACGGGGGCGACGTCACGATCGATGCCGCCAACCTGTCGATCAAGACAGCCGATGCCTGGCAGGTTTCCGTGTGCATCAATACGGTCGGTATCAAAAAGAATACCCTCATGAAAATCGTCACCAGAGCCGATGTCGCGCTTTCCGCCGGCAGTGCGGCTTCGCTCTCGGCGGGCATCAGCGCGCGTTCGCAAAGCGGTGCGGTGTGGATGCTTGTCGAGGAGTCGAATCTTACGTCTCGAAGCCTGTCTGCTGCAAACGGCATCGATGCCGTCCGCAATCAAAGTTTTGGAATCATGGCAGAGGCAAACACCGGGTCGGAAACGCCTCGTATCAAGATTCGCAAATCGAAGATTGAGGCCTCGGGCGCGACTGCGGGAATCTATGCGATCAACTGCAACGACGCGACTGCGACGCTGTTCCGTGCCGCGATGATCGATTTACGAGGAAACGCGATGATTACGACTCCGACGGACGGTGCCGTGCGCGATGTGAAAAAGGTTGTCGATACGGGGAAATGGCCGAGCTCCCAGAACGGGCAGGTCGTCGGTGTTGCCGGTTCGTCTGCCATTACGGATATCGTCGGTTCTGCCGAGGTCGCCCATGATGTAGTGATTGATTTTGGAGACGGACAGGAGCCGGAGCCGACGCCCGATCCAGAGCCGACGCCGGAGCCCGATCCCGACCCCATACCCAATCCCGAGCAGAAGCCTGGCCTCAAGTCCGTAGACAAGGACGTAAAGACCACCACGGCGGTCACCAAGACCGTTACGACCAAGACTGCCGCCGGCGCCAAAAACGCTTCCGGTGTTCTGGCTGCCACAGGCGACAACGCTGCGATGGCGGCGGCAGCCCTCGGCATTGCCGGTGCGTCCGTCATCGGCGCCGGCTTCGTCGCGTCCAAGCGCCGCGACCGCTAGCGCAAGCTTCCGCAACATAAAACAGCGGAGGTACCCCTTACGACAAGGAGGCTCACATGCGAAAGCAAATCCATGACAACTCAATCAACCACGGCCGTGCGTGCTCGTTCTCCCACGGAACATGGCGCCGCGTAGGCACAAAACTCGCCTGCGCGGGGGCCTGCGTGCTCATGGCCGGCCAGCTGCTGCTGCCGAGCGTGGCACTCGCCGCCGAGTGGGTCAACGTGGGCGGCACGCAGTACAACAAGGCCGCCGGCGACGATGCCGGAACCTGGTCCTGGGACGGTGGCGACGACATGAAGCTCAACGGCTACGACGGCGCCGGCATCAGTGCTCAGGGCAACCTCAATATCGGCGTGACGGGCACCAACACCGTAACGGCCGATGCCTTACAGAGCGCTATCGAGGTCAAGGACGGCAACCTTGCCATCACGGGGGAGGGAACCCTCAACGCGACGGCCGAACCGCAGAAGAGCAGGAGCGCTGTTAAGGTCGAGTACGGTAGCCTCGCCATCTCGGGCGACGTGACTCTCAACGCGACGGCCGGGACCGATACGATAGCGGTTTCGGGGGACGGCAAGACCGGCGGCGACGTGGACATCCGCGGTGCCAACGTTAACGTGACGGCAACGAACAAAGTGCCTCATACCATCGGCATTCACACGCGGGCAGGCAACATAACCATTAACGAGGGCGCCGACGTCCACGTCGAGGCGGAGGCGAATGGGGGGCTCAACGCCGTTGCAGTCTATGCCGAAAACATCTCCTCCGAGCATGGAGGGTGCATCGCGGTGGATAACGCAAAATTAGATGCGGCGGCGCGCAATGGATGCAGTGTGTCGGTCGCCTTGTATTCGTTCGGGGGTAAGGATACATATTTGAGTATTACCAACGGAGCGGATGTTACGCTCGTGGCGAGTGATAGGGCCGATGTTTTGGATGGTGTTTGGATGCTCGCGCAGGACGGCGTGTCGCGGGTGCTCGTCGAGAATTCGAGCCTTACAGTTCGATGCGGTGACGGAACTGGCTACAGTCGTAAACATGGCTACGGAATATATTCCCAATCCGGCTCCCAGTCCGCCATCCCTCGAATTGACATCATTAATTCAAATGTTGAGGCGTCGGGTAATACGGCGGCAATCTACGCTGTCAATCTGGGTGATGCAGCCCCTTGTCTCACAATTGATGGCGGATCGGTAGTTACGACTCCCGCCGGCGGCACCGTGCGAGAAACTGCGGGAAACGGACTCGTCATCGGTGCTGCCGGGTCGTCCGCTATCCAGGATGTTAGGACCTCCGACGAGGTTGCCCGCAGCGTGGTAATCAGCTCCGGAGATGCGGTCGAGCCTGAGCCCACGCCGCAGCCTGAGCCCACCCCGGCTCCCACGTCGCAGCCAGGCGGCGGAAGTGAGACTGGCACGCCGTCCGTGACGCTGACTCAGGCGAGTTCCACGGCTGCTGCCTCCAAGCCGGCCGCGAAGGCCACCGCTGCCCAGAAGTCCGTGGGCGCCCTGGCCGCCACGGGCGATAGCGCTGCGATGGCGGCGACAGCCCTCGGCATTGCCGGTGCGTCCGTCATCGGCGCCGGCTTCGTCGCGTCCAAGCGCCGCAACCGCTAGCGCAAGCTTTCATAGCCATTTTCAGCCGCCGCGTGGGCATAAATGCTCTTGCGGCGGCTCTTTGTATTTTCGCAGGTAGAGGCCTAGGTTCGCATCTACGAACCTAGGCATACGGAGTCTTTTGGCGCATCTTGGTTGTACAGGACCACCACAAAGGGGACAGGCACCTTTGTGGTGGTGTCCCTACGACCAAGGAGGGCGTTATGTGCGGAAGTCACTTTGATAAGCAAACCCAACGCGAGCGTACCTGCTCGCTGGTTCACGGTACCTGGCGTTGTGTGGGTGCCAAAATCGCTTGCGCCGGCGCGTGTGCGCTTATGGTCGGTCAGTTGCTGCTGCCGAGCGTGGCGCTGGCGACGGAATGCGCCGATCCGGCCGCTGGGACGGATGAGGTTGCCGCGGCTCCGGTGACGCCGACGGTTGTGGAGGATACGGCGGCTCCGGCGATCGCGCCTGCAACCGATGCTGCTCTGACGGCGCAAGCCACCGCTGAGCCTCAGCAGACGGTCCCGACTGGCGCCACCGATGAATCCAACGATGCGGCACCCGCTGAACAAAATACTCCCAGCGACAACGCCGCCACGCCGGCGAATGACGCCATCATGCCCTGCGGTGTGACCGATGTTGTTGGCGGCAGCGGCGTTAGGGTCAATATTACGGTGCGGAACAATTACACCGACATCAAGAAAGAAGAAACGATTGAGTATGTGGAGGGGATTGCCCTTGTAGATGGAGACCAGTCTGCTCTCGATGGTAGCGCTTTGACTTTTATCGGCCTGGGGGACTTGATCGTCCATGCGGCGTATGACAGTGCGAGCAATAAAACAACGCTTACCCTGGATATCAGCAAGATTCAGAGACAGAAGGAGGAGCAGAAGTACTTTACGGAGTACAAAGAGAATAAGTCCAAGATGACGACCACCTATGATGGATCCAAGCTTACGTATACGGGTACAGAGCCCGGGAATATCATCATCGGTGATCCGGACGACGCCTTTAAAGGAGACACCGAGGCGACCGGGAAACCAACTATTAACGAGATCCGGGATGACTACTACACCCGCACCCATGTCTACGAGAGGGCGTGCCTTGTTATCCCGGCAGCGGAATCAGAATCGGAATCCGTCTCCTTTGCCAATGTTCAGAATACGAACTTCAATTGGCAGCTGGATACTGGTCCGCAGGCGACGGCAGGTGTCCCTAACTACGATGCAGATAAATACGAAATCGCTTATGAATGCTGGCAGGAATTTGAAAACAACGAACCCGTTGCTGCCTGGTATTCCGATAACGGCTCACATGGTTCCCTGCCGACTATTACAAAGTTTAAAAGCGGGAAAGAGTACGTGTATTCTCTTATGCTGAAGCCAAAAGACGGATATTCCTTCAGCGATGAAACCGTTGTTACCGTAAACGGGGAAACCGTAAAGTCGAGTCTAAGCGGAGAATTCCTGTATGTCCCTGCTATTAAAACAATTACGATGCCTGCTTCGTCGGAAAACGAAGCTCTTGAGAATCTAAACGTCAACGATGTGAAAATCGACTACGCGCCCGGCGAGGCGCCGCGTGCGACCGCGACGATTCCTACCGCCGATGCCGATAAGTATGAGATCGCCTATGAGTGCTGGGAAGAGATGGACGGCAGCGACCCTGCGGAGCTCACGCCCGTTGCCTTCTGGTATTCCGACCCCGCAAAGTACACGCCGGGCATGAAGAAGATTGACCACTTCGAGGAGGGCAAGTTCTACATGTACTCCGTTGAGCTGAAGCTCAAGGGCGACAATACCGTGTCTGATGGCTGCGAAATGAACGTCAACGGCCATTGGGCGCACCACATCAAGACCGTCGACGGCGTCTTCGCACCAAACGCCGACAATATGCTGTGCGAGCAGCCGATCGACGAATGGCGGGCCATCGACGTTATCGAGATCAACGGCGCCACGACCACCTTCAAGGCAGGCGATAAGCCGATCTTTACGGCGAATGTTCCGACGGGTTCCAACTCCCTTCCTCAGTGTGAGTTCTGGATGGGCAGCGATGGCAGCGAAGTGAACTCTCAGAAGTTCTGGGATCAGAACATCACGAATCACATCGACGTCTTTAAGCCCGGCGTGACCTATCGCTACGGTATCTACCTCAAGTCCGCGCGCGGCTTCTACTTTACGCCCGACACCAAGCTGGTGATCAACGGCCAGGAGTGCGGCTACCAGGTGGGCGAAGCGAGTGTAGTTGATCCCGAGAGCGGCTGGATCTACACCCTGTGGCTCAACACCGATCTGACTTTTACGCCCGAAGCCACGTCGACTCCCGATCTGCAGCCTACGCCGGAACCCAAGCCGACGCCGCAGCCCGAGGTGAAGCCCGAGACCAAGTCCGCGGCCAAGCCGGCCACGACAACCGCCACGATCAAGACGGTTGAAAAAACCACGCAGGCCAAGAAGGGCGATGCTGTCCTGGCTACCACGGGGGATACCACCGCGATGACGGTCGCCGCCCTAGGCATCGCCGGCGCAACCGTAGCCGCCGTCGGCATCGCCGCGACCAAGCGCCGCAAGCGTTAGGTTTTGGTGGTGGCGCCTATCCTCGGCTTTTACAAAATCTCAATCTGTAACACCAAGCCAGATATTTGGGCTTCAGGTGTTACAGATTGAGATGAACTGTTCGGCTGCCAACCTAACGTCTCGATCTGTAACACGTAGCGAGGAATTTGGCCTCTAACTGTTACAGATTGAGACAAAC
>ERZ772900.2912-NODE-2912-length-11780-cov-3.813305_pt1 | contig 11780 bp, 11 predicted proteins | sample MGYA00512124_ERZ772900 | MGnify/ENA primary metagenome ERZ772900 (study PRJEB29015, sample SAMEA2737716) | human gut metagenome | biome: human gut; feature: human-associated habitat; material: faeces | place: China | collected 2012 ... | reverse complement strand
GGCCTACGGCGGTCAGTCGGACTACATCATGACCATCGGCGGCAACTTTGTCCACGACGGGAAGGCGGTTCCCTGCCGGTTGCTGCTCTCCCCGGACATCCGCTCTTTGAATACGCTGCTGAGAAAGCTGGGTGTCAGCAGTGGAGACTAAACTGACCATCGGCATCGCAGATATGAAAATGGCCAAGGGCAGCGGAATGCTCGTCACCTACGCGCTTGGCTCCTGTATCGGTATCTGCCTGTACGATCCCTTGATCAAGCTGGCAGCAATGATTCACATTATGCTCCCGCTGAATATGGAGGCCGGTCGGCAGAACACCATGAAGTACGCCGACACCGGCATCCGTGAGACGCTCAAGCAGATGGAGGCAAAGGGCGCCTCCCGTGCCCGCATCGTGGCGAAGATCGCCGGCGGCGCAAAGATGTTCGAGGTCAATGGCGGCTCGCTGGGCAACATCGGCCAGCGGAACATTGACAGCGTTCACTTGAACTTGAAAAAAGAGGGCATCCGCCTTTTGAAGGAGGATGTGGGCGGCTCGGTGGCCCGCACGCTGCTGTTTGACCCTTCAAACGGGATGGCCTGCGTCCGCTGCTACGGCAGGCCCGAGCTGATTATTTGATAATTTGATTTTGAATGAAGGGAAGGAGACCCTGAGTTATGTTGGAGGAAGATAAGCGCGGGATCTTGCTGGAATCCGGCACAAATGAGATCGAGGTCATGGAATTCACGATCTTCGACAGCCTTTACGGCATCAATGTGGCAAAGGTCAAGGAAATTCTGGTTTCTGAGCCGGTCAAGCCCATGCCCCATGCCCACCCGGCCGTGGAGGGTATTTTCAAGCCCCGTGATACGGTCATCACCGTGGTAGACCTGCCCAAATACCTGTTTGGCCAGTCCGGGGAGAAGGGGCCGAAGGACCTTTTCATCATCACCAGCTTCAATAAAATGAACATCGCCTTCCGTGTTCACACGGTGGTCGGCATCAGCCGCATCTCCTGGGGGGCCATTCAGAAGCCTGACAAGACCGTTTCCAGCGGCGACGAGGGCATTGCCACGGGCATTGCCCAGTGCGGCGACGATCTGGTCACGATTCTTGACTTTGAGAAGATCGTGGCGGAGATCGCCCCCGAGACGTCCATTCAGATGTCCGAGATCGACCGTCTGGGCAAGCGGGAGCGCAACGAGTCGGTCATCGTCGTGGCGGAGGACTCTGTGCTCTTAAGCAAGATGATCGAGGAGGCCCTCCACAAGTCAGGCTATGTGAACACGAAGATGTTCCCCAACGGACAGGAGCTTTGGAACTATCTTTCTGGTCTGCGGGGGAGCGACGACCTGCGCAGCAAGGTGGCGCTGGTCATCACGGATATTGAGATGCCCCAGATGGACGGCCACCGCTTGACCAAGCTCATCAAGGACGATAAGGAACTCAAGCAGCTGCCCGTTATCATCTTCTCGTCCCTCATTACCGAGGAAATGCGCCGCAAGGGCAAGGAGCTGGGCGCGGATGAGCAGATGAGCAAGCCGGAGATCGGCCATCTCGTGAAGGTGATCGACCATCTGCTCGGGCAGGAAAACGGATAAATACGGAACGGAGGAGAGTATGAGCAATAAATATATCGTGCGCCAGCCGATTAAGGATGCGCAGGGAAAAATTTGGGGCCATGAGATCCTCTACCACGGTGAGAATCAGGCCTTCACCGGCGACGTGGCCTCTCAGAACGAATACGCCGCCGCGGACACGATTTACAGCTTCCTGACACAGAACAGCACCAAGGCGCTGCGCGGGTCCCTGAATTTCATGACCTTCACCACGATTTTGCTGATGAAAAAGACGCCCCGCCTGTTTGACCGCTCGGAGCTGGTCATCCAGATCGACGACAGCGTCATCATCCACCCACTTTCCATGCACTTCGTTCAGCAGTATGTGAAGGAGGGCTATCGGATCGCCGTCAATGAGTTCCAGTTCGCCCCCCGCTATCTGGCCCTGCTGGATACCATTGATTACATCAAGCTGAACATCAAGACTACGGCGGATACCGCCATGAAGAATACCATCGAAATTGGTCACAGCATGAATAAAAAGTGCATCATCACCAATATCGACAGCGAGGCGGACTATCAGAAAGCGATATCGCTGGGCGCTGACGCGATGGAGGGAACCTTTGTAGCGGAGCGTCTGATGACGAAGGCCCATTCCGGTGCCTATCTCCAGAGCAACTTCTTCCGCTTGATGGTGGCTGTGACGCAGGACGATCCAGACATCGACGAGATCGAGCGGCTGATCTCCATGGATGCCAGCCTGAGCTACGGTGTGCTGAAAATGGCCAACTCCGTCTATTTTGCCCTGCGCCACCGCGCCACGACGATCCATCAGGCCATCGTGACCCTTGGCCTCGGCCAGCTCAAGCAGTGGATCTACCTGCTCAGCGCCAGCAATGCGGGACAGGAGATGGACGCCAGCACGGAGGAATTCCTCAAGCTTTCCTTCATGCGGGCCAACTTCTGCAGCGAGCTGATGAAGTATGCCAAGGATATGCCCATCTCCAAGTCCGAGGCATACCTGATGGGTATGTTCTCCACGCTGAATCATCTGATCGATGCGCCGCTGGAGGAAATTTTGGAGGAGGTCCCCGTTTCCGACGAGATCAAGGCGGCGCTGCTGCGCAAGGAAGGCCGCTGCGGTCAGCTTTACGAGCTGGTGCTCAGCTACGAGGCGGGCAACTGGAGCGAGATCACCCGTCTGGCGGAGGAGCTGGGGATTCCCAACCAGATCCTCACCAGCGTGTACTTCATCTGTATGGAGAATGTCAATGTGCTCTGGGAGCAGTTGACCAACGCTTACAGCGAACAGGAGGCGTCTGCCCCCGCTCCCGCGGAGAATGGCGAAGCCAGCGAGGAAAGCAAATAAATGTATAAAAAACAGAAAGCATGGCATAAAACGCCATGCTTTCTGTGCAAAACGGGATCATAACGGAAACAGCTTGTGACGGGGCTCCGCTAAAACCACCTTGCACGCCCGCAGGATCTGGGCGGTGACGGCGGTATTCATCCTGCCTTCATAAAGGGAGAGACGCAGCGGTAGCTCATTTTTTGCCATGACGACATATTTGGGGGGAAGCTCCGTCAGGGCGAGGGCCTGCACATCCATCTTGCAGCGGTCGCAGCAGCACAGGCCGAAGAGCTCCATGTAGGTCTCGGCCTTGCGCTCCACAAGGATCTCCATGATGTTGGCGCAGATGACCTCCTCCTCGTCGGGCTTCTCAGCGGCGGAGTCCACCGCGACAGGGGCGGGGGGTGTTTCCACCACGGGTTCCGGCTGGGGAACTTCCTCAATAACCGGTGCGGCGGGTTCTTCCGCCACGGACTTGGGTTGGAGGACTTCCTCAACGACAGGGGCGGGGGGCGTTTCCGCTACCGGTTCCGATTCCGCAAGCTCCTCCAAAGAGGACGCCAGAGCGTCCTTGATCTGGGAGGAAATGGCGTGGTCGCTGCTGAGAGAGGCGATGATCGGCGAGGTGGGCGGCGTGGACTGGGGAGCGCTCTCTGCCGGCGCGGGCGCCGGGACGGGAGCAGCCGCTGCCGGTGTCGGCGGAACGGCAGCCGCTGTCGGTGTCGGCGGAACGGCAGCCTCCGCCGGTTGTACGGCTTTTTCCTGCGCCGCCGCTTCCGCCGCCGGGTTGGCGCGGGTCCGGCTGAGCAGGTTCATTACATGGGCAGTTTTACTGGAATTGGACTCTTTGGATGCGGACATAAAAAATCTCCTTACCTGTCTTGAACAAGGCGCTGCGCCTTATGCTTGCTTGGGGAGGGGAAAGCGGTCGCCTGCCACGATGCTGACAATGTCTTGAAGATCGAGCGCGGGCTTGGAGGACGGACTGTATGTCAGCACACTCTGCCCGTGGGCCGGGGCCATGGCCACACTGACGCTGCGGCGGATCTTGGTGGGGAAAACATGACTGTTAAGCTGCTCGGCGATCTGTTCGGCAAGATCCAGAATATCTTTTGAGAGGGTCAAACGAGGATTAAACTTGTTGAGCAGGATGCCGAGAACCTTCAGCTCCGCGTTGAACGAATTGCGCACGGTGTCGATCGTATCCTGAATTTGGGAAATGCCGACGAGACTGAGCACTTCCGCCTCCATCGGGATGATCAGGCCCGTTGAGGCGACGTAGGCGTTGATGGTCAGCAGGTTGAGAGAGGGCGGCGTGTCGATGATGATGAAATCATAGCGGTCGCCCAGAAAGCTCAGCTGGTGGGCCAGCATGAATTCCCGCTGAGGGGCGGTAAATTCCACATCAGCGATAGAGAGCATAATGTCCGACGGCAGCACGTCCCCGTATTCCGTAGGAACAATGGCCGACTCGATGGAGCATGCGCCCTTGAGCACATCATAAACGGTGTGGCCGCTGCCAATGTCAAGACCCAGTGTAAAGCCGAGGTTGCCTTGGGGGTCAATGTCCACACCAAGCACGCGGGCACCGCGCCGGTGCAGCCCGCAGACCAGAGCGGCGGCTACCGTGGTTTTTCCAACACCGCCCTTTTGATTTGTGACGGTAATGATCTGTGACAAAAAAATTCCTCCTCCGGCAAAAATGAGAAAGTGACCTCTTATTTTTATTATACTATATGTCGATAAAAAAAGATAGAGGAATGAATATTTTTTCTGCGGAATTTGACGCCCCGACAGGTTTTGCCCGTCGGAAGAGCAATTACCTGTGAAAGGAGTAATCAATTATGGCATCTGTCAACAGTGTGAGCAGCAGCTCCAGCAGCATTTACGGCAATAAGAATGTGATCAGCGGTCTTGCCAGCGGCATGGACACCGAGTCCATGATTGAAAACGCGGTATCCGGCTACAAGACCAAGATCTCCACGCTTCAGCAAAAGCGCACCAAGGTGGAGTGGCAGCAGGAGGTCTACCGCAGCATCATCGGCAAAATGTCGTCCTTTTCGGACAAATATACCTCCTACGCATCCTCCACGAACCTGCTCTCCAGCGGCTTTTTCAATCAGGCCGTGAAGGTCACCGCCACGGGCAAGTACGCCGATATGGTCAGCGCCAGCGGCAAGACCAGCAGCAGCGTGCAGATCCTCGGTGTCAAGCAGTTGGCGAGGGCGGCCACCTACACCGTCTCCGGCATCGGCGGCAAGACCGCGGACAAGCCGGAATTTACCGGCAGCACGGTGGATCTGAGCGAGAAGAAGGAGCTGAGCAACGTCTCCGGCTCCCTGACCATCAAATACGGCGGAGACCGATCCTTTACGCTCGACTTTGGCGAGTTGGATATTTATGAGAATGCCGATAAGCTGGCCGAGGCCATCCGAAGCAAGCTGGGCGAGCAGACCATGACCCTCAGCGACGGCACCTCCGTAAAGGTCAGCGAAAAGATCGACGTGAAGGTGAACGGCGAGGGAAACATCGAGTTTTCCGAAAAGGGCGGTGCCGGCAACGGCGTGACCATCAGCGGTACCACCGGCAAGCTCAAGGAGAATTTGGATGTCGATGGCGGGACGCTGAAAACCGCCGGTAAGACGCTCAGCAACAAGGACGCCACTCTGGGCGACTACCTCGCCGGCAAGGAGCTTGCGCTGACCCTTGACGGCGTGACTAAGAAGATCAAGCTGCCGGAGTACAAGAAAGACGGCACCGCCTTGAGTAATGACGCATATACAACGGCCCTCCAGACCAAGATCAACGAGGCCTTCGGCGCGGGCAAGGTCGCGCTGGAAAAGGTCGGCGCTGCCGATGGAAAGAGTTTCTCCCTGAAGTTCTCCACCACCCAGGCCGGCTCCACTCTGTCCGTCTCCGGGGATGCCGCCAAGGCGCTGGGGCTGGATAAGGCGGCCACCTATGTGAACACCTCCAAGACCCTGGGCGAGCTGCTGGGGGATAAAGCAGATGTTTGGAACGCCTTCGACAAGGTGGAGGCAGAGGGCGATGTCAAGCCTGTGAACAAGAAAGGCAGCAGCGACGTTGACTATTACATCGACTCCAAGGGCAACCGAGTGAAATCGGAAGACGGTGGCAAGACGTATTACCGGGTGGATGACAAGGGCGAGTTTCTGCGTGAGTTCAAGATCAACGGTAAGCTCGTGGGCGCTTTCAATAAGGATACCGCTCTGGAGACCGTGCTGACCTCCATCAACGGCAACGCCGACGCGGGCGTGACGGTGAATTACTCCAAGACCACCAACCAGTTCCAGTTCACCGCCAAGGAGAGTGGCGCGTCCAGCCGGATCGATATGGGCGATGGCCTTGCCAATGCCCTGTTCGGCGGCGGCAAAAAAGATGAGGGAAAGGACGCCATCTTCTCCATGATGGTCAACGGACAGGAGCTGGACGGCATTTCCCGCAGCAGCAATACCTTTGACGTGGACGGCATGAGCGTCAGCCTGAAGGGTACCTTCGGAGCATACGGTAGCAGCAATACACTCGGAAAAGACAACATAGAGGCCGCGAAGGCCGATGCCGTCAGCTTTACCGCCAGCTCCGACGCGGACAAGATCGTAGATGCCATCAAGTCCATGGTGGAGGATTACAACGCCATGGTCACGGAGATCAAGAACGCCTACTCCACCATGCCTCAGCAGAAGTCCAACGGCAAGTACTACGAGCCGCTGACCGAGGAGGACAAGGCGGATATGTCCGAGAGCAGCATCAAGGCCTATGAGGAAAAGGCCAAGCAGGGCCTTCTGTTCGCGGACCGGGACCTCTCGGCCCTTTACAGCCAGCTCACCAGCGCCATTTCCATGAGCGGAAAGGACGGCGCGGATCTCAAGGCCATCGGCATCACCAGCAATTACAGCAACGGCCTGACCACCCTGAGCCTGAACGAGGAAAAGCTCCGCGCCGCGCTGGAGACCGACCCGGACAAGGTGCGGGACGTGTTCTCCAAGAGCGTGGCCAGCGGTTCCTCTTCCAACGGACTGATGCAGTCCCTCAAGAGCCCACTGGATATGTACAGCAAGACGCAGGGCACCAAGGGTATTCTGGTGCAGAAGGCCGGTTCGACTCTGGCTCCCAGCACGCTTTACAAAAATACTTTGCAAAATAAGCTAGATGATATTGACACACAGATCGAAAAGTGGCAGGATAAGATGGCGGATCAGGTCGACCGCTATACCTCTAAGTTCACGGCGCTGGAAAAGCTGATCTCGCAGATGAACTCTCAGAGCTCTGCCCTTGCCAGCTTCTTAGGCACCAACGGCTAAAAGGCGGTGACGGAAAACAATGGATATGCGCGGCTTTCAGCAGTATAAGGAGCAAAGCATCAACACCATGACCCAAGGGGAATTGCTGCTGTTGCTTTACGATGAGCTCGTCAAGCGTCTCACGCAGGCGGAGCTGGCGCTGAATAAGCAAAGCTACGAGTTGTTTGAAGACTCCGTTCAGCGGGGCATCGACATCACGCAGTACCTCAGCGACACCCTTGACCCGCAATACGAGATCAGTCACGAGCTTGACCGGCTCTATGAGTACATGATCTACGAGCTTGGTCGGGCGAAGATCGGACGGCATCTGGAGCCGCTGGCCCATGTTAAGACCATGGCCGGCGAGCTGCGGGAATCCTTCCGTGAGGCGCAGAAAACCAGCGGCGCGGGAAAGCAGGCGGCCGAATGACCGGGGCGCAGCTTTTGGATGCGCAGGTGCAGGAAAAACGGCGCTACGCGCTGCTCAGCGAGCTGTTTGACCTCACAAAGCAGTTAGCCGAGGCTGTGGATCGGAACGACGAGGTCACGATACAAATGCTGCTCTCCATGCGGGAGGGCCCGCTGGCCCAAATGCGGCAGGTGGAGGAAAACCTGACCCGGCAGCGCGCGTCCCTCTCTGAGGAGGATGGCCGGCGGCTGGCGGAGTTGCTCTCCGGTGCGCAGGCCCAGCGGCAGGAGGAAAACGCTCTGAGCGGGCAGGTGGGGACCAACCGCCGCTTACTCGGTCAGCTTGTGGAGCTGGACAAGCGCGTCAACAAAAAGGTGACACGCGAGAAGTCGGTTTACCAATAAGGAACATGGGTGCGCCCCTTGCGGAGCGCACCCATGCAAAGCCTTTTATTTTTCCGCCGGCGGCGAGATCACCCATAGGGGTGCGCCGTTGTTCCGACTGGCGGACAGCTCATCAAGGATGAGCTGAGGGTCCCATTCCATGAGACTGCGCTCATCACTGACGGGGTCGGCGACGAGGAGCTTGCCCGTCAGCGTAACGCCTCGGAGCACGATGAAGTGTCCGCCGCCGGTGAAGTGACCGGGACCGACAAGCGCTACGAGCATATTGCCCGTGAGCAGCGCGTCATAGACTGCATCGACCGTCAGCGCACCGAGTGCCTTGGACTCAAGGCCGTAAGCGCGCGCGATGCCGTTGACGATGGAGAGATACGAGCCGTGCCCCTTGGCGCAGTAGCCCTGCTTGGCGGCGAGGGCCGCCATCTCGGAGGGGGTGACGGGCTCGTCGCACAGACTGGAGACGACCATTGCCATGGCAGTCGGCCCGCAGCCGTAGCGGCCGATGGTGTCGCTGCCGTAGGGCTTATCCGCCCATTCGGGGTCGCTTTGGTTGAAGTAAACGAGCGGGATCGTGCCGCCAGTGAGGATCTCCTCGCCGTTGACCGACCGGAGCTCTGTGAGCGAGGGGTCGATGAGCATATCCCTGTCAGAGAGCATCGGCTCGTCGGCTGTCTGCTCGTCTGCGCCGGAAAGCTCCTCCGCCTTGGCGGTCAGTGCCGACCATTGCTCGGCAGTGCGGTCAAACCAGTCCGCGGCCGCCCTTGCCCCGCTGCGAAGCGGGGCTGTGACACGAGCGAACAGCTCGGGCGCGAGAAAATAGCTGGCAGTGAGCTCTGCAGCGCCGATGCAAAGAACCGCGAGCATGGAAAGCAGAAAAACCATGCGCCCCCTATGAGTAGAGATTTTTTGCTTTTTCACCGTTTCACCTCTTGTAAAAACGCAGAAATGAGATATGATTATTATAGCATATCCTGTCGGCATTGCAAGCGGTGGGAAAGTGAGAGGAACAGGAACGCAGCCTATGTCCACGATCACATTGGAAAATGTATCAAAATACTACAAAAACAAACGGCGCAGCGGCGCCGGAAACCGTTATGAGGTCGGTGTTGAGAATGTAAATCTCACCATCGGGCAGGGCGAGTTCGTTTTCATCACCGGCAGCAGCGGAGCGGGGAAGAGCACCCTGCTCGGCCTGATATCGGGGCGGCTCAAGCCAGACCGCGGCAGAGTGCTGCTCGACGGCGTAAACACGGCGCGTATTTTACCGTGGCAGCGTGAGCGCATCGCGCCGCTGTTCGGAAATGTGGCGCAGGAGCACACGCTGATCCGAAAGATGACGGTGGAGGAAAACCTGCTGTTGGCGGCTCGCGTGGGGCGCAGGCGCTTTGAGAGCGAGAAGGAGATGAAGGAGCGCCTGAAAAAGGTGCTCGGTCTTGTGGGCTTTTCCGGCATGGAAAGGCGCTACCCCGTGGAAATGTCCGTCGGGGAATACCGCTGCGTCGAGCTGGCGCGGGCGTTGATCAACAGCCCGCCGATCCTTGTGCTTGACGAGATCACCGCCAATCTGGATGACGACAGTATATGGGACATTTTTCACCTGCTGACCGAGATCAACCGGAGGGGGACCACCGTTATCATGGCAACGCATGCGAGCCGATATGTCAACATCATGCGCCGCCGCGTTGTGACGCTCGTGGATGGGCAGATCCTTGGCGACGTGCAGAAGGGAAAGTACGGAGATGTGATATAGTAAAACACATCGCCGATAAAGATAGATAGAAAATCCATTCATTACATACCACAAGGAGAGAATATCAGATGAAAGACATGAAGATCAAGAAAAGACTGATCAGCGGATTTCTGTTCGTCATCGTTATTTCTGTGGCGATCATCATTGCAGCGCTGATGCAAATGAACGCGCAGAGAGCAAACTACAATGACATTCTGAAGTATGAGGTTGGCGCGAACGACCTCATCTCGGAAATTCGTCTGGACGCCGCCATCGCCGCCCGGAACGTCCGCGATATGGCTCTGAAACCCGGCGACCGCAGCAATTCCGAGCTGGAGAGCCGGGTCAACGAACTCCTTTCGGATATGGATGCCCAGCTCAAGGAGCTGGAGGAGATCTATCCTCTGGATCAGGCCCAGCTGCAGGACTATATCACCACTGTCAACAAGTGGGGCGATGAGCTGCCCGCCATTCTTAACGCCATCAACCGCGGCGACGGCGAGACCGCGGTCAGCCTGATCAAGAATAACTGCACCCCCCAGCTCAATGATATGGCGACCAAGGCAGAAGCAATCAACGATCAGCTCACACAGGCGCAGAACGATGCGGCGGACGCTCAGGAGCGCAACAGCCTGATCTCCCTCGGCGTGATCATCGCGGTGATGGTCGTGGCTACCGTCCTGATTCTGGGCACTGCCTTCAAGCTGGTCAAGGGCATCATGGAGCCGACCGAGGAGGTCCGCAAGGCCCTCATGGGCTTCAGCGAGGGCAAGCTGGATATCCCCGTGAATTACGAGAGCAAGAACGAGCTGGGCGATATGTGCAACGCGCTGCGCAGCAGCCAGGATACGCTTTCCGCTGTGATTGAAGACATCTGCTACCTGTTGGGCGAGATGGCCAACGGCAACTTCGATGTCCGCAGCCGCGCTACCGACAAGTATGTGGGTGCTCTGAGCGCTGTTCTGGAGTCCATCCGCAAGATCAACAGCAACCTGAGCGACACGCTGGCTCAGATCGACATGAGCGCCGAGCAGGTGTCCTCCGGCTCCGAGCAGGTGTCCACCGGCGCCCAGGCTCTGGCTCAGGGCGCCACCGAGCAGGCCAGCGCCGTGGAGGAGCTGTCCGCCACCATCACCGAGATCGCCAACAATGCCAAGAAGAACGCCGAAAACGGCGAGATGGCCATGCATCAGTCTCAGGAGTCCGGCAATCTGGTTCTCGAAAGCTCCAAGTACATGGAGGAAATGGTGGAGGCCATGGGCAACATTTCCCAGTCCTCTCAGGAGATCGGCCGCATCATTTCCACCATCGAGAACATCGCCTTCCAGACCAACATTCTGGCGCTGAACGCAGCCGTCGAGGCCGCACGCGCCGGCAGCGCGGGCAAGGGCTTTGCCGTGGTTGCCGACGAGGTCCGTAACCTGGCCACCAAGTCCGATCAGGCCGCCAAGGCCACCAAGGAGCTGATCGACCACTCCATCGAGTCCGTTCAGGATGGCAACGAGATCGTCAAGAAGGTCTCCGAGGCGCTGTCTAAGACCGTGGAGGCATCCAACCTCTCCATGAACTCCCTGCAGGAGATCACTAAGGCTGTGGAGGCCGAGGCCGAGTCCATCGCTCAGGTGACCGAGGGCATCGACCAGATCTCCGCCGTCGTCCAGACCAACTCCGCCACGAGCGAGGAGTCTGCCGCTGCCAGCGAGGAGCTGTCCAGCCAGGCGAGCTTGATGAAGGATCTGATGATGAAGTTCACGCTCCGCAGCGACAAGGGCTACGGCACCACGAGCTCTCATGCCGATGCTCCCGCCGATGCTTCGACCGAGAGCTATGCTGCGGACAGCGCTTCGGCGCACCGCGCTGCTGCCAATTCGTTCAGCAAGTATTAAGGTCGTGGAGGGGCGCAATCGACCGCCCCAACCCAAAGGGGATCTTAGGGCATGGCGCTTTCCGCTTTGAGGCGGAGCGCTATGCCCCCCTGCGATATAGCAATGGGCTGTCTAAAACTGGTAAATTTTTCTTTTTGCGTGCCAGAGGGCGGCTGAATATCCG
>ERZ772900.2904-NODE-2904-length-11807-cov-8.108322_pt1 | contig 11807 bp, 12 predicted proteins | sample MGYA00512124_ERZ772900 | MGnify/ENA primary metagenome ERZ772900 (study PRJEB29015, sample SAMEA2737716) | human gut metagenome | biome: human gut; feature: human-associated habitat; material: faeces | place: China | collected 2012 ... | reverse complement strand
AGCACAATATAGCACGCTTTCCGGCCTTTGTCAACCGCTCAGCGCACAAATTCCCACAGCTGCTGCACGCTGTCCGCGATGTGCTCCGCGCCCGCCTGCCGCAGCAGCTCCCGACCGCGAAAGCCCCACGAGACGCCCACAAGATCCAGCCCGCTGCGCCGCGCCGTTTCCACGTCTACCTCGCTGTCGCCGACGTAGAGCGCGCCCTCGCGCGGCGCGCCCAGCTCCTCGAGCGCCGCCCAGACCATGTCGGGCGCAGGCTTGGCGGGGATGCCCTCCCGCTGGCCGAAAGCGGGCAGGCCCGGGAAGAACCGCGCCGCGAGATCCACGGTGTTCGCGTGCGGCTTGTTGGAGACGACCGCGGTCGTCACGCCCGCGCCGCGCAGCTCCTCAAGCAGCGCCGGGATGCCCGCATACGGGTGCGTGCGGACGCAGTTGTGCGCCATGTACCACGCCTTATACTCCTCGAGCAGCGCGTCCTCGCGCTCGGGCGTCATCAGCTCCGGCAGAGCGCGGCGCATCAGCACGCGCGCGCCGTTGCCGACGAAGCGGCGCACCTCGTCGAGCGAGCAGGGGGGATAGCCGTATTTCTCCCGCATGTGGTTCACGGAGGACTGCAGGTCCTCCAGCGTGTCGAGAATCGTGCCGTCCATATCGAACAGAATCGTCTGGTATTTCATAAGACTGACTTCCTTTCCGGATTTGACGATTCAGTATACCCCTTTTTGACCGCATTTGCAAGGGCGGGCAGGTGCGGCACAAGAATGCTCAGCAGGATGAGCGCGATCCCGGCAAAGCCCGTCACGCCGAGCTGCTCATGCAGCACGGCCGCGCCAAGAAGCGCCGTCCGGTCGGGTCGGCGGCGGTGCAGCGCCGCCTCAAACAGCGGCACGAGAATAATGGCGGTGTTTTCCAGCGCGGAGACGACGGACGTGTCCGCCGTGTGCAGGGCGGACACCTCGCAGCCCATGACGAGGTAGAACAGCACCCCCATCAAAGCGCCGCGCCCGACCGTTCGCAGGGAGATACCGCGCAGCTTCCGGGAAAAGAGCACGCCCAGCAGCAGAAAAGCCAGCAGAAAACGCACCGCCAGCAGATTGAACGTGTCCAGATCCGCCAGACACCATTTTGCGAAGATAAACGACGTGGCCCGCGCGGTAATCACCGCGGCGAGCAGAATTTCGGCCTGTTTTTCTTTCATCATCAAGCCCTCCTCCATCGGATTGCAGGGGTAGTATATCCCCGTTTTCCCGTGCCGGAAACGGGGGTTTCGTCTATATCTGTCCCGGATTTTTCCTATATTTCCCGTTCGCGCGAAAAAACACCTGCGGGGCAAGCAGCCCCGCAGGTGTCGGTTCGTCCTGCGGCTTAAACGTTGAAGCGGAAGTAGATCATGTCGCCGTCCTTGACGACGTACTCCTTGCCCTCGCTGCGCAGCAATCCCTTTTCCTTTGCCGCCGCGACGCTGCCGCAGCGGATCATGTCGTCGAAATTGATCGTTTCAGCGCGGATGAAGCCGCGCTCGATGTCGGAGTGAATTTTGCCCGCGGCCTGCGGGGCCTTGGTGCCGTTTTTGATGGTCCAGGCGCGGCACTCGTCCTCGCCGTAGGTCAGGAACGAGATGAGGCCGAGCAGCGCGTAGGAGCACTTAATCAGGCGGTCGAGGCCGGACTCCTGAATGCCGAGCTCCTCGAGGAACATCGCGCGGTCCTCGCCGTCGAGCTCGGCGATGTCCTGCTCGAGCTTGGCGCAGATCGGCAGCACCTGCGCGCCCTCGCGGTCGGCGAGCTCCTTGACCTGCTGGAGATACTGGTTGCCGTCCTGATTCGCAAAGCCGTCCTCGTCCATGTTCGCGGCGTAGATGATGGGCTTGAGGCTCAAAAGATCGGCGGTCGCGATGAGCTCAGCGTCGTCGGACGAAACCTCGAACGTGCGCGCGCTCTTGCCCGCGTCGAGGTGCTTGGCAAGGTCGGAGAAGAGCTCGACCTCGTGCAGGAACTTCTTGTCGCCCTTGGCCATCTTCGTCGCCTTTTCGACGCGGCGGTTGACCATCTCAAGGTCTGCCATGATGAGCTCCAGGTCGATGGTCTCAATGTCGCCCAGGGGGTCGACGGGGACGTTCGTGCTCGCATCGGCCACGACGTGCATGATGTTTTCATCGTCGAAGCAGCGCACAACGTGCACGATGGCGTCCGTGCGGCGGATGTTCTCAAGGAACTTGTTGCCGAGACCCGCACCCTGGCTTGCGCCCTTGACAAGACCCGCGATGTCGACAAATTCGATGACGGCGGGGGTCTTCTTCTTGGGGTGGTACATCTCGGCGAGCTTATCGAGGCGCTCGTCGGGAACGGCCACCATGCCGACGTTCGGCTCGATGGTGCAGAAGGGGTAGTTGGCGCTTTCCGCGCCCGCGTTGGTGATCGCGTTGAAGAGAGTGGACTTGCCGACATTCGGCAGTCCGACGATACCTAATTTCATAGTTTTCTCTATCTCCTTATTTTTCAAGGGTTTTCGGCACTTGAACGGCGCTTACTGTACCATTACTGTACCATTTTGATTTTGCTGCACTTTTTCAAATTGTAATACGGCTTTTGACATGGAATCGTTCGTCACATGAACGTATCGAACCATCGTCGTTTTGATGCTGGCATGACCCAGCAGTTTTTGCAGCACCTTCGGCTGCATACCGCTTTCGATTGCTCTTGTAGCATAGGTATGTCGCAGGGCGTGCATACAAAAGTGTTTGATCCCTGCTTCATCGCAGAGCTTATATAAGTGGGTATCATAGGAACTGTTTTTCGCTGGTTCCCCGGTACGCCAGTTGATAAAGACAAGATCGCGCATGACCAGCCGGGAGATTGCCCCCGTTCTCCGATCAATATATTCCAGTGTTTGCGAGAGCAGCGGAGATTCCTTTTGCCAAGGACGCTTATCCTTGATTTCTTTCAGAATTTCATAGGCCCGATCTGTCAGCGGGATGGTACGATAGCTGTGCTGCGTTTTGGGAGGACCTGCACGCCAATACTGTTCACCGTGTCGAAACTCCAATGTTTTGTTGACCGTGAGCGTGCGCTTTTCAAAGTCAATCGCATCCCACGTCAACCCGATCATCTCACCGGTACGCAAACCGGTTTCAAGGATCAGCGCGTATTGATTGTAGTTACGGGAGCGTTTCGCTGTTTTAAGAAACACGCGCTGCTCGTCACGGGTGAGGAACTTAATATCGTCTGTTGCACGAACGGGCTTTGTAAACCGCACACCGTCCATTGGGTGCTTGGCAATCAGGTCATTCATCTTCGCAGCCTTGAACATCGTACCCATTGTGATATAGGCTTGACGGATGGTGGAACCCGCATAGTCAGCATCCATCTGTATGAACACCTTTTTGCAGTGCATCGGCTTGACGTTGGCAGTCATCATTTTGCCCATAACAGGCTGAATATTGTGAACATACCGCTCCCGATAGTTGCGAAGCGTATTGGGGGCTAAATCACCCACAATGTTCTCAATCCAAAAATCAAACCATTGATCCACCGTCGTATCGGTGGCTACGAAAACATCCTCGTGCGCATCGGCGTATTTTGATTCTTCAATCCAGTTGCGAGCTTCGGGGAGCGTCGGAAGATACTTCTCATGCCGCATTCCTGTCTTATCTACGAACCGTGCGTAATATAAACCGTCCTTTCTCTGGCAGATACCCTTACCACATTCTTTGCCTTTTAGATTTTTACCCATAGATTGTATCCTTTCCGCGCTTGCAAAAAAGGACACACTACTACACATAAATTATAGCATATAACGTCCTTTTTCTCAAGCCGTTGCGTGAAAAAACTCTCCTCTTATTTACAAATCTTCCGAAGCCACTTATATCACCAGTTTTTCACTGATGAACTGTTCAAACTCCTTTCGCTTGACCAGCTTTTTCGTCCCAACGAACCAGACGAAGGGGCAGTTGGGCGTTCTCAGCATACTGTCGGTCTTGTTGATGCCGATGTTGCTATATTCTGCCGCTTCTCTGGCGGTCAGCGTCATTTTGAGGTGGATGGGGACGGTGCTGATTTTATCTTCCATGTTGTTCTCCTTTGCCAGAATTGTTTAATCCCGCAGAAGCTGCGCCACTTTTTCTAAATTGTGCTTGGCGTTGCCCCTGCGGAAATTTTCCCCGTCGAAGCGGATGGGAACGCAAACTTCCAAAATGCGGTCGTAGATCCGGCGCTCATCCAGACTGGCAGCCTTTTGCATCGTGACGATTGGGATATTCGTGGTGACGATCATAGGCTTGCCAGTCAGCCGCCTGCGGTTGATGACATCAAAAACGCGCTCTTTGCCGAAGCTTGTATTTCGTTCCGCGCCCAGATCGTCCAGTATCAGCAGTTCCGGACGCATGAGAGATGTCATGTAGCTGTCACGGTCTGCGCCGAAATTGCCTTGCATCCGGTTGACCGCATCGGACACCCCAACCATAAGAACCGAAACCTCCTTGTCAATCAAAGCGTTGGCAATGCAGTCAGCGGCATAGGATTTTCCAGTGCCGACATTCCCGAACAGGAGCAGCCCGATTCCCGCTTTTTTGAACTCGTCCCAGTTCTGCGCGTAGCCCCTCGCCTTTGCAAGCTGGGGCGTTGTAACTGCGGCTGACTCAAACCGCCAGAGCGCGGCGGGCATATCGCGGAACGCCTCGCTGCGGAGCATCGCCATATAGGACATTCGCTCATATAGCTGCATTTCATTCCTGAATTTTTCAAGCACGGGGCTTTTATCCCCAACATACCAATAACCGCCGCCGCGTAGAACTTCGGTCTGCATGCGGATAAGCCTTGCATGGGTTGACTTTGCACATACCTTCTGGCATGTGGACTGTGTGCGGAAGCAGAGCTACAACGCATTTTCTGAGCGTTACCGAAAATGGTGCAAGCGCCACGGCTATTTCTTCAAACAAAGCAATGCCGAGGAAGTGTATGCCCTTGCGAAAAACGCTGTTGTTCTGGTTCCTAAATCCGGGGTAACGAAAGTCCTCGTATCTTTTTATTTCCTTGTCCAAGATGTATTGCAGTCCTACAGGACGGGCGCGCCGCCCCGGGCGATTTGCCTTGTTTTTGCGCCGTAAACATGCTACAATGGACGCATTCCCACGACAAACACATCAAATTAAGGAGTTGGACATATGAAAAAAGAGCTGCAGGATATTCTCAGCCGCGTCGACCACACGCTGCTGAGCCAGACCGCCACCTGGGCGGAGATCAGGACCATCTGCGACGACGGCGTGAAGTACGGTTGCGCAAGCGTCTGCATCCCGGCGAGCTACGTCCGCCGCGCGGCGGAGTACGTCGACGGCAAAATCGCCGTCTGCACGGTCATCGGCTTCCCGAACGGCTACGACACCACGGCGGCCAAGTGCTTCGAGGCGGCGGACGCCGTGAAAAACGGCGCGTCCGAGATCGATATGGTCATCAACGTCGGCTGGGTCAAGGACGGCCTGTATGACGACGTCCTCGCCGAGATCAGAGCCGTGAAGGAGGCCTGCGCCGGGAAGCTCCTCAAGGTCATCATCGAGACGTGTATGCTCACCGATGCAGAGAAGATCGAACTGTGCCGCGTGGTGTCTGAGTCCGGCGCGGACTATATCAAGACCTCCACCGGCTTCGGCGGGGGCGGCGCCACGCGCGAGGATGTCGCCCTGTTCAAGGCGCACGTCGCCCCGCATGTGAAGATCAAGGCCGCCGGCGGCATCGCCAATCTCGACGACGCGCGCGACTTCATCGCCCTCGGCGCCGACCGCCTCGGCACCAGCCGCATTGTCAAGGCCGTGAAGGCCATGGAAGATTGATAAGGAGGAACCAACCATGCCGACCCCCCACAACAACGCCAAGCCCGGCGATTTCGCGAAAACCGTCCTCATGCCCGGCGACCCGCTGCGCGCGAAGTTCATCGCCGAGACCTTTTTTGAAAACCCCGTCCTCGTCAACAACGTCCGCGGCGTGCAGGGCTACACCGGCACCTACAAGGGCGTGCCCGTCTCCGTGATGGCCAGCGGCATGGGCATGCCGTCCATCGCCATCTACTCCAATGAGCTCTATACCCAGTACGGCGTCGAGAACATCATCCGCGTCGGCTCGGCGGGCGCGATGCGCGCCGATCTCGAGCTCGGCTGCGTCGTCGCCGGTCAGGGCGCCTGCACAAACTCGAACTTCGCCAGCCAGTATGAGCTGGGCGGGACGTACGCCCCCATCTGCGACTTTGACCTGCTCATGGCCGCCGTCGAGAGCGCGAAGGAGCTGGGCGTGAAGATGCCCGTGGGCAACCTCTATTCGTCCGACACGTTCTATGACGCCGCCGGGCGCAACACCCGCTTCGGCAAGATGGGCATCATGGCCGTCGAGATGGAGGCCGCCGCGCTCTACTGCACCGCCGCCTACCTCGGCAAGCGCGCCCTCGCCATCTGCTCGATCAGCGACAACCTCATCACCGGTGAGGAGCTCTCCGCCGACGAACGCCAGACGAATTTCACCAACATGATGAAAATCGGTCTGGAGATCGCCGTGAAGATGGCGCAAAAGTGAGCCGCTTTACACAAATTTAGCCTGCATTATAGGAAAAGCACAAAAAATGCTTGCCCTTGTAAAATCAATTTGATATAATGCACGGGTAAGGGCTTCATGCCCAAATTTAAAAAGGAAGGTACATAGAATCATGAAAAAGTTTCTTGCACTGCTTCTGGCCGCTGTCATGACTCTCGCCCTTGTCGCCTGCGGCGGTAAGGACAACGGGGATGCCAACAATGACGGGAAGAAGACCGAAAAGGTCGCTATGATCACCGACTACGGCGATATCACCGACCAGTCCTTCAACCAGACCACCTACGAGGCCTGCAAGGCTTACTGCGAGGCCAACGGCGTGGACTTCAACTACTACAAGCCGTCCGGCGACAGCACCGCTGAGCGTGTTGCCATGATCGAGAAGGCCGTGGAAGAGGGCTACACCGTCATCGTGATGCCCGGCTACGCCTTCGGCGGCGCCATCAAGGAGGCGCAGGATACGTATCCCGATGTCAAGTTCGTGGCACTGGACGTCAGCGAGTATGACATCACCTCCGAGTTCTACAAGAAGGATGCCAGCGGTAACGCCACTGACGAGCTGCTGTCTGCTGACAACCAGCCCCACGTCTCCAAGAACGTTTACAGCGCTGTCTACAAAGAGGAGCTGTGCGGCTACATGGCCGGTTACGCTGCTGTGAAGATGGGCTACAAGAGCCTCGGCTTCCTGGGCGGCATGGCGGTTCCCGCCGTGCAGCGCTATGGCTACGGCTTCGTGCAGGGCGTTGACGCCGCTGCCAAGGAGATGGGCCTGAGCGATGTCAAGGTGAACTACGTCTATGGCGGTCAGTTCTCCGGTGATGCCGACATCACTGCCGCGATGGATACCTGGTACAAGGGCGGCACCCAGGTCGTCTTCGCCTGCGGCGGCGGCATCTACTCCTCCGCGGCTGAGGCTGCGCAGAAGGTCGGCGCGAAGGTCATCGGCGTTGACGTTGACCAGGCTGGCATCATCGACAGCAAGTATGGCGACAAGATGACCGTTACCTCCGCTATGAAGGGCCTTGCCCCTACGGTCAAGACCATGCTCACCGAGATCATGGCCGGCAACTGGGACAAGTACGCCGGTAAGGTTGAGACGCTGGGTCTCGTGTCCGGCGACGATCCCACGCAGAACTATGTCCAGCTGCCCATGGATACCACCCAGTGGACCGACAGCTTCACGCAGGACAACTATAAGTCCCTCGTGAAGGATATGTTCGACGGCAAGATCACCGTCAGCAACGATATCACCAAGTCCGCTGCCGACTTTGCCACCGTCATCACCGTCGACGATCAGGGCAAGATCAAGTAAATCTGCTTGCGATTACCATTTCGGGGAGAGACGCCTGCGGGCGTCTCTCCTTTTTCGCGCGAAAGCGGGGCGGTTTCTCCGAAATAGCTTTACTTTGTGCGCGCATTTATAGTATACTGTATCTTAACAATGGTTTCCGTCCCCGCGATCTTTCGCGCGCGGGCCATGAAAACGGAAGGAGGGCGACTCAACTTGGAAACGCAGTATGCTATTGAGATGCTGAATATTACAAAACGCTTCCCGGGGATCATCGCCAACGACAACATTACCCTGCAGCTCAGGCACGGAGAGATCCACGCGCTGCTGGGCGAAAACGGCGCAGGCAAATCGACCCTGATGTCCGTCCTGTTCGGCATGTACCAGCCGGAGGAGGGCATCATCAAGAAAAACGGTGAGGTCGTTACCATCAAGGACCCCAACGACGCCAATGCCCTCGGCATCGGCATGGTGCACCAGCACTTCAAGCTTGTGGAGTGTTTCTCGGTGCTCGACAACATCATTATGGGCATGGAGCCGACGAAGCACGGCTTCCTGCAGAAGAAAGAGGCGCGCGAGAAGGTCATGGCCCTCTCGGAGAAGTATGGCCTGCAGATTGACCCCGACGCGCTCGTCGAGGACATCACCGTCGGCATGCAGCAGCGCACGGAGATCCTGAAGATGCTCTACCGCGACAATGAGATTCTCATTTTCGACGAGCCGACGGCCGTGCTGACGCCGCAGGAGATCGACGAGCTGATGCAGATCATGAAGAACCTCGCCAAGGAGGGCAAGTCCATCCTCTTCATCTCCCACAAGCTCGCGGAGATCATGGCCGTCGCGGACCGCTGCACGGTTCTGCGCAAGGGTAAGTACATCGGCACCGTCGAGACGAAGAACACCACGATGGAGGAGCTGTCGGCCATGATGGTCGGCCGCAGCGTCAATTTCCATGTGGAAAAGTCCCCCTGTCAGCCCGGCGAGGTCGTGCTCAACGTCGAGCACATGACCGTCGCGAGCAAGATGCATAAGAACAACGCCGTCAAGGACGTCAGCTTTCAGGTGCGCCGCGGCGAGATCGTCTGCATCGCCGGTATCGACGGCAACGGCCAGACGGAGCTGGTCTACGGCCTGACCGGTCTGGAGCCGCTCAGCGGCGGTAAGATCACCATGTGCGGGCAGGACATCACGAACCTGTCCATCCGCAAGAAGAGTCTGCTCGGCATGAGCCACATCCCCGAGGACCGCCACAAGCACGGCCTTGTGCTGGACTATTCGCTCGAGGACAACCTCGTGCTGCAGCGGTATTTCGAGCCGGAGTTCACCACCAAGGCGGGCTTCCTGCGCCGCGACAATATCCGCAAGTACGCTACGCGCCTGATCGAGGAGTACGACGTCCGCTCCGGACAGGGCCCCATCACGCAGACGCGCAGCATGTCCGGCGGCAACCAGCAGAAGGCCATCGTGGCCCGCGAGATCGACAAGAATCCCGAGCTGCTGGTCGCCGTGCAGCCGACCCGCGGTCTGGATGTCGGCGCGATCGAGTTTATTCACAAGCAGCTGGTGGCCCAGCGCGACGCGGGCCGCGCGGTCCTGCTGGTTTCGCTGGAGCTGGATGAGGTCATGGACGTGCCGGACCGCATCCTCGTGATGTACGAGGGTGAGATCGTCGGTGAGCTGGATCCCAAGACCACCACCCAGGAGGAGTTGGGCCTGTACATGGCCGGCGCCAAGAGAGACGAGGTGAAGGCATGAAGAAGAATCTTCTGAAGCGGGACGGCGTGCAGTCGCTGATCGCGTCGCTTCTGTGCGTGGTGCTGGGCCTGCTGATCGGCTATATTGTCCTGCTGATCATCAACCCCGCCGGTGCGGGCGAGGCGATTACCACCGTTATCAAGAACTTCCTGACCTATAAAAAGCCCGAGACGCAGATGAAGTACTTCGGCAACACTCTGGTCAGAACCGCGCCGCTGCTGATGTGCTCGCTGTCGATCCTGTTTGCCTATAAGGCGGGCCTGTTCAACATCGGCGCCGCGGGACAGTACTGCGCGGGCGCCGGCATGGCGCTCTACGCGGCGCTGGCGTGGCACATGCCGTGGTGGCTGTGCATGATTATGGCCATGCTGGGCGGCGCGCTGCTCGGTGTCATCAGCGGTCTGCTCAAGTCCTACTGCAACGTCAACGAGGTCATCTCCGGCATTATGCTCAACTGGATTACGCTCTACGTCGTGAACATCCTGCTCACGAACGTGAAGGAAGCGGCCAGCCCCTACACGATGCCCGTCGCGCACGTCAACGGCGGCGCGATCATCCCCTCGCTGGGGCTCGGCAAGCTCTTTAACAACAACCAGTATGTGACGCTGGCGATCCCGCTGGCAATCCTCATCGCCGTCGGGCTCCACATCCTGCTGGAAAAGACGCGCCTGGGCTATGAGCTGAAGGCAACCGGCAACAACAAGAACGCCGCGAAATACTGCGGCATGGCCGAGCGGCGCAACCTGATCCTGACGCTCGCCATCGGCGGCGCGCTGGCCGGTCTCGGCGCGGCGATGCTCTACCTCACCGGCTATGAGCAGTGGCAGTGCAGCCAGTCCTCCGTCCCCGCCATGGGCTTCAACGGCATTGCCGCGGCCTTCCTCGGCGGCCTGAACCCGATCGGGACGATTCTGGCCTCCTTCTTCATCCAGCATATCACCATCGGCGGCGCGTATGTGGATAAGACCATGTACTGCGCGCAGGTCTCCGACCTGATCTCCGCCATCATCATCTACCTGTGCGGCTTCGTGCTGTTCATGAAGTACGCCATGAACCGCGGCATCGCCCGCCGCGAGGAGAAGGCGGCGGCCAGGGCGGCTGCCGCGCAGACGGAGAAAGGAGGCGAGAAGTAATGCTGCTTCTGGTGCAATATACGCTGACCTTCGCCTCCGTGCTGATTCTCGTCGCCCTCGGCGGCTGCTTCTCGGAGCACTCCGGCGTCATCAACCTCGGTTTGGAGGGCGTCATGATTATGGGCGCGCTCGGCGGCGCGCTGGTGATGCGCTACCTCTCGCCCACGGTGCCCGCTATCGTGATGATCCTCGCGGTGGTGCTGATCTCGATGCTCTTCGGCGTGATCTATTCGGCGCTGCTGGCCGTGGCCTGCATCAACTTCAAGGCTGACCAGACCATCGTCGGTACGGCGCTGAACATGCTGGGTCTCGCGGCCTCGACCGTCATCGTCAAGGCGATCAATATCTCCGCCAACCCCGATGACGTCTCCTCGATCATCCAGTACGGCCCGGCGAAGAAGCTCTTCCTCGTGAATATCGGCGGGTTTGAGTTCAGCTGGTTCATGCTCATTACGCTCCTGCTGCTCATCGCGTCGTACATCACGCTCTATAAGACGCGCTTCGGACTGCGCCTGATGGCCTGCGGCGAGCATCCGCAGGCGGCGGACAGCGTCGGCATCAACGTCTATAAGATGCGCTGGGCGGGCGTGCTGATCTCCGGCATGCTCGGCGGTCTCGGCGGCATCGTGTTCATCACGGCGGGTGTCTCCGAGTGGCGCTTTGAATACGGCGTGGTCGGCTTCGGCTTCCTGTCGCTGGCGGTTATGATCTTCGGCCAGTGGAAGCCCCAGCGCATCGCGCTGGCGGCGCTGCTGTTCGGTATGTTCCGCGCGCTCTCGAGCGTCTATACCGGCATCGGCTTCCTCGCGGCGATGAACATCCCGAGCGCCGTGTACAACATGATGCCCTACATCATCTCGCTGGTGGTGCTGGCCTTCACGTCCAAGAAGTCCCGTGCCCCCAAGGCGGAGGGTATCCCCTACGACAAGGGGCAGAGATAACTTCGTGAAAAAGGACTTTGTCCTTTTTCGCGAGGGGGCTTCGCTCCGCTCTGCGCCTCGGCTGGCCGTTGGCCAGCCTGCGACGCTCGCTACGCGCAGAGTGCTTTTTGCGGCG
>ERZ772900.2899-NODE-2899-length-11821-cov-4.065528_pt1 | contig 11821 bp, 7 predicted proteins | sample MGYA00512124_ERZ772900 | MGnify/ENA primary metagenome ERZ772900 (study PRJEB29015, sample SAMEA2737716) | human gut metagenome | biome: human gut; feature: human-associated habitat; material: faeces | place: China | collected 2012 ... | reverse complement strand
AGCTATAAGAACTAGAGATGAAAGGAAGAAAGATACTACCCAATACAATTATCCATGATTGTGTCCGGTTCATCAACAGGAAGATTTGTTATTTCTGCCTTTTTATCTGTAACTTTAAAGTTGACATCATACAATATGTATCTTCCGTTGTTTTCCTCAATTCTGCCATCCGTCGGCTCTGAATCGAAATACAATGGGAGTGAACCTACATTTATGACGTTGCCATTTGACAGGTCCTTGATAAAATACCACTCGTCTTTATCAAGTGACAAATCTGTAAATGTAAGGTTTCCGTTTCCATCTGTTTTTTTGATTCCGTGTGAATAAAATTTCATACCCTTGAATTGTTCAAGAGTTTCATAGCCTTCCCCATTATCCTTAACACCGAAAATCTCAAAAGATGCATTGGAGGCAGCCTTTCCGTTACTTACTCTATGGATTGTTACTGTAGCTGAAGAATACTTTGTAGGATTGACTTCTTTTATTGTTTCTTCCGTTTCATCTTCAATTGCATCCCGTGAATCTTCTGTTGAATCAGGTTTAGATTCCGTTGCTTTTTCCTGATTGTCATTTTGTTTTTCATTTACTGTTTCCACATCATTGTCCGTGTTTACAGTTTCGCTTTCTTCTACTTCTGTCTGCATTTCCGTGACAGCCTGTGTTGTGGTTTCAACAATGTCTGCCAATGCAGTTTTTGTGGTGCCTGAGAAAAAACTTAATGTGCCAAGAGTAACGGCAAGTGTCAGTGCCGTCATCTTAGCGATTAACTTATTTTTTCGCATGTTCTTCCCCTTTCTTTCTGAACATTATCAAAGCTCCTGCAAGCATGATTACAAGTCCTGTCAGGTACCAATATGGAGTCTTTCCACCAGTGCTTGGAAGCTCAAATACACTGTCATTTGTAACTGTGTATGTAATGTCAAAATAATGATATTTTCCGTTTGATTCAACAACTGTACCCTTGTATCCACCGTCCGGTTTCGTGTCAAGAATTACAGGTAATGTTCCAACTTCAATTGGATCAGCGAGCAACACTTTTCCTGCTTTTGTAACCCTTTCAATGATTATGTATTTTGTCTTTCCGTCCGGATTAAGTCCGTCAATTATTGCTTCACCATTCTTGTCTGTATTTACATCTTTCCACAAGTAGTATGTATCTCCCTTGTATGAATATGACTCATTGTTCTTATAAGATGTATCAGTTGTAAAAACACCAAATTTTGCATTTTCAACCGGAGCTTTCTTTGAATCATTCTTAATCAATCTGATAGATGCTGTATTTTCATCAATTAATGTGATCTCCTTTGACTCATTATATGAAATAGTAACATCTGCATCTGCACAAGCCTTGTAACCCGTTGGAGATGTAACTTCGTGAATGTGATATGCTCTGTCACGCTTGCTTTCGACTTCTGCTCTTGCTGCTTCCTTAGCCTCAGCTTCCGTCTTAAATATGTGCTTTGTATCTGTTGCTGTAGCAAGAATGTTCTTCACTTCAGAGTCAGAAACATAATCAAGATTTTCAATGTAATAATACTCGTCCTCTGTATTGGTTGTAAAAGTGTTGGATATTGTAATCTTGCCATTAGCATCCGTTACGTACTGTTTCTTAACTCCATCCACTGTAACATCAAATGTGGCATTAGGAAGAATGTTTCCTAAAGTTCCCTTCTTAATTAAAGTAAGATTCTGTGTGAAGCTCTCTCCATCCGTAACCTGCTTTAATACGTTTTCCTGATAGTTAACGAATTTTGTGGCAAAATCAACAGGTTCACCGTCTGCGTTAACATTTGAATTACTTTCCGATACATCGCTCTTATTGGCATTTGTTATTAAGTTGTTATTAATGTCATCTGATTTAAACCAAAATACTGTAGCTGAATGTAATTCTCCATCAAGTACATATCCTGATAGTGTTAAAATTTCCTGCCAATAATATGTTCTTTCCATTTCCTTTTCACGTGATGCCAACGGATTATCTCCATCATCATGTCCGTTTACGATGTTATAGTTTGCATCAGCCTTGTATGCGGCCATTGCCTCTTCATAAGATGTATACAAGTTATGGTCCTTGCAATACTGCTTTAGTCTGTCTGAAGCAGTACCATATGCATCAACATCAACATACTTGTATTCGCCTGTTTTATAAGTTACTGAACTTCCTTCATAATAAATCTCACCATTTTCATCTGTTGTTCCTGATACAAGAAGATTCTTCTTGTTTTCGTCTGAATAAATGTTTATCTTTACTCCAGGTAAAACTTCATTCATTGCATTTGTTTTTCGAATCTTAAATACAGGTGTTAATGTGCATTCATTTTGAAGAACGTGTTCCTCAACTTCAATCGGATCAATGACTTCCAAATCCTTTACTGCTCCATCTCCTGTTAAAGAAAATGTAATGTCATCAACGCTTCCAACGTAGTCTGGATGTGACACTTCTGAAACCGTAAAGTCCTTTTTAATGGTCTTAATGTAATTTTTTAAGTCTGTTTGGGCTGCTGTTCTTGCCTCTGCCTCGTTAATGTATCTGCCAAGGTCCTTTACCTGCTTTTTACCCATGTCATCAAGTTCATCATAATTAGTACAGTACCAGTAATATTCTGTTCCGGTATCTGCTAGAGAAACAGAAAAATCAAAGGTTGCCATTGCCTTTCCGTCATCATCTGTTGTTACGGTAGTTGTACTTCCGTCACTACATTCGATGTTGAAAACTGTTCCCGGAACAACAATGTTATCACTGTCCTTTTTCTTTATGTTTACTGTCTGATTAAAGGTATCGTCCAGTGTTAGCATTCCATATTTAGGTTGGATTGTTGGTGTTCCTTCTTTCTTATTCATAAACTGCATCGTTTTATAATAATCTGCCTTTACCCACTGAGCGTAAAGTGTAAGGTCTTCATTTTCAGTACTTTCAACATTAGGATAATGTCCTAATGATTGTCCTTCAGAATATGACTTTCCGCTTCCATCCTTTTCTGTGTTCCAGCCCGTAAACACGTAACCGTCTCTAATGAATGGATTTACACGAATGTTGTTAACATCGCCTGATGAAACAGTGTTTGTGTACTTTTTCAAGTTAAATAATGTTAAGGAAACATCATAATCAGGCATATGACTTGTCTGCTTCATGAACCCTATGTAGTGACAATTAGATATGTCGATTCTGCCTGCCTTGTCTGTCACAAAATTACTTTCGTACTTGTCACCACGATACACCATGTTCATTTCTGAATCATATCCGTAAATCATATATGTCTGGCTACTTGCCAATGTAAACGTACATTCCGAATAACCTGAAACATCAATTAACTTAGCGGAACTTACAGTCATCTGTTTTCTTGCCGCCGAACCTGTAAAGTTATCGTCATATGTGATGTCTGCTGTCTTATACTCCCACTTAGGATACAAGTCAAGTGTCTTGTCTTCATTGGCTGAATAAATCCACTTTCCTCCACTCCAATAGCTGTTTGAAGTACTTCCTGAATTAATTTTTCCAGTGGAGAGCATGTCCTTTGTAATTACTGTATCTCCGGTTCCATCAATCTTTGTATTCCAACCACCAAACCTTGCACCTTCCTTTGTAAACGTTTTTTCATTGAAGTCAGAAGGATTCTTTGTTGGATTTGAAACAGTGTACTTTGATTTTACAATCACGTTATCGTATGTGATGTAACTCTTCTCCAGCAACGTGCTGCTGTCCTGATAAAAATTAAGAGTTGTCCAGGTATAATCACCCCACACGGCGTATATGGTTGCATAAAAATCAGTTGTAGTTGTTCCTGCACTATAACTTTGCATGTCCCAGGCATAGTAGCTGTTATTGACATTAAAATCAGCAGATGTTGCATTCTTGTTTTTGGACCAACCGAGGAACTTTCTGCCCTTTCTTGACACTGCACTCATTCCAATGTTAGGACTGTTCATGTAGTAGTAGTTTGAAGTTCTGTTTGGTTCATCACCACCGTTTGAATCAAAAGTCAAATGCATTACAGCACGATTAAGAGTTACTATGTATGAACCATAATTTCTACTTGAACCACTTGGAACATTCATTCCCAAATGATTTGCATTTAATGTTACAGTAACTGTTTCAGCATGTGTTGTTGCAGTTGTCATTCCGGAATTGTTGACATTTGAAGAAAATGCCGAACTTGTTTCTGAATATGCTCTTCTACAAGTTGCAACTGCATATCTGTTTTCAGGTTTTGCGTATGAAAACGAAAAATTGAAAATTGACCAGTTACCTCCACCTGACTGTGTGGTTTTATTTGAACTTGTTTTTAATGAAAAACCGCAAGAATTACTATAAGTTGTAACAGACCACGATACTGTTCTTTGAACATTGGCTTTTAAACTGCCTGATACAGAAGCATACACAGTTCCACTATACAGTGTTTGCGAGCTTCCTGTGTTGTTGTCATTGATTGTAACCGGAATATGTCCGTTGTTATAGTCAAGAACTGCCATTGTCTTAACATCAGGTATGTTCCAACTCATCAGCCATTCAGCATGAGTTGTTACATTTGTCTTGTTTCCGTTTTTATCCAGCTCATAATGTTCACAATTAAGAATGCTGTCCTTTGACAAGGCAAGAGCCAAGTCTTCATCACTTAAGCTGTTAAGCCATACAGAAAGCTTTGTTTCTGTTGCATTGCCTATTGCATTCTTAAATTCCTTGTCTGATAACTTTTTCCAGTCTCCATGGAAAAGAACTGAAGCAAAACCGTCTTCCGGAAGCTTGCCCTCTTCTGCGTCAACATCAAAAGTTGCGTTACCAAAGTACTGGTCCCAACCTTCATTTCCAAGGTCTTTTCCCTGATTCTTCAAGTCATCACCATACTTAAGGTAATATCCTGTAACCCTAGCAGTAGCAATGCTTGTACCACTATCGTTGCCATATGTTCCAAGTGCTGAATAATCAACTGTTTCACCAAAGTTTGAATAAGCAGCAAAATCTCCGTTTTCTTCTACTGCTGAAACAACATCTGCTTCCTTGATGTTTGCAGTTGCAAAGTCCTTAACGTCTGCTGAGTAGTTACCGGCTGCACATATTACCTTGATGCCACTTTTTGTTGCTTCCTTAATTGCATCAACAACATAGTCTGCATTTACCTTGTAGCCTGTTGTGGCTGATAAATTGATTACTTTTACATCAAGTTCCCTTGCAAGCTCGATGGCTGCATAAAGAGATGCAATTGAGCCATCACCATCTTTGTTAAAAGCCTTGATTGAAATGATGTTGGCACCATTGTCACTTGTTTCCTGAATGATTTTGGCCATTCTCGTGCCGTGACCACTTAAGTCGTCTGTTCCTTCACCTGTAACATCAAAGCTGTCTCCTGCTCCGTTTACACCTGTATCAATTACTGCAACTCTTGTTCCTTTTTCGTTGTTTGTAATTTTGCTTACTGTATCAGAGCTTTCCTCATTGTCCTGTACTGATACCTTTAAGTCCTTGTTTATAGATATTTTTTTGCTTTTAAGTTTTTCATATGCATTGTCTGAATTTTTAACCGTGTCAAATGTAACAAAATATAAGTCATTAGTCTTTTTGATGTCTGTTACACCTTCAAGTTTTTTAATGGTGTTCTTGTTTTTTGCCGATACAATGATTTTATTACTTGCGGAATTGTCCGTAAGTGTATTGTAATCAGCAAGATTCATCTGCTGTGTAAAATCGCTGATTTTCACATTTTTTTCATCTTCATAATGGAATAATCCCAGCGAAACCATTATTACGGCAAGAGCTGCAAGTATTACTGCTCCTGCTTTTTTCCTTTTGTTTTTCATAAATTCGCCTTTCCATTCTTCCTTCTGTCAATAGTTCTCTTTATGACTAACATTAAAACCAAAATGCCTATTACCGATAATCCGATTTTAAGTGCTTTTTTGTATTCGCCAAGCCATACAGATTCCTTTTTCTTGACAGGTTCACTTTTAGATTCCTTTAATTCTTTTCTAACACCTCTTACACAAAGCCTATGGTCGTTTATTCCATAAGGTGTACACGTAAGTAAGGTCGAATAATCTTTCCCTTTCTCAATGTACAATTGCGATGTGTCATCAGGCTCAACAACTGTTATCTTGTCAACCTTGTAGCTTATTGTCTTTCCAAGATAATGAATGTAAAATACATCTCCATAAGTAACTTTTTCCAAGTCAGAAAACATTCTTGCAGTGCTTAATCCTGAATGAGCTGCTATTACAGAATGGGTGCTCGTACCACCGATGGGAATCGATGTCCCCTCAATGTGTCCGGCACCCTTTTTTAAAACTTCATCACTTGTTCCGTGGTATACAGGAAGATACACATTTATGCATGGAATCTCAACATAGCATAAAAGGTCGTTTCCTACATTAAGCATTGACTCATATTCCTTAAGTAAAAATCTGTGGGAATTGTCCGGGTCAAACGGATCTGTAATTACTACATCAGTTTTTACCAGGGACTCATTATATGACTGAGCCTTGGCAATCAACTTATCAATGTCCGATTGTTCCATTTCTTCCACTTTTTTGTCATATGAGTTAAGTATTGTGGAATTATGACGGTCATTTATCGAATTGACGATGAAGGAGTAAAATGTCATCACAATTCCTACTATTATTAATAAAATGGATATAAACAATCTTCTTTTTTTCATTTTTTATTCTGCATTTTCTTTCTTAGTTCTTAACATAATACCCGCTGCAGCAAGCATGCATCCAATGATAACAGTTGCATATGTTCCCATTTCACCTGTTGAAGGAATAGGGAAGCTCTTGTTATTCTGAACAGAAATTTTAACCATTGCGTTTTCTGAATCGCCCTTTGCAAGCATTTTTGCATCGAGGTTATCAACTGTTGCCTTTGCTGAAGCATTCTTTGTATAGATTACATCTGCATTAGGATTGTCCTGTCCTCTGACTGTTGCAACGCTTGGAGTAATTGTTGAATCTGTCATTGTAACATTAACAGTGATGGCATCCTTTAATAATGTGTAACCCTTGTCTGTTGCAATTTCAGTAAATGAGTACTGATTTGCTTCAATACCGTAAATGTTAAGTTTACCGTTCTTGTCAGGGCTGAAGATTGTTGCATCTTTTTCATTTGTTGTTTCACCTGTTACGTGATACTGTCCGTCTGCTACCTTTGTTGCAACTAAATAGTAAGGTGCTGTCTGTCCGTCTGTCTGTCTTGATGTATTCTTTCCTACAAACTGTACCTTTGTTGCATCACCGGCATTGTCTGAGAATGTCTTGTTTAAGTCTGTTGCATATGAATAAACTACTGCTTCATCCTTTAAAACATCTTCATAAGCTGTGTTTGTTCTTGCATAAGTAAGAACTACATCATTTGGGTTTCCGTTATCACCAAGAATCAAATCATCTGTACTCTTAACGTTTGCACTGTAAGATACAACCACATATTTTCCTGCATAATTTGTATTAATTTCACTTAATCCATCTGCTGTCATAGCCACAGTCATTTTATTATCCTGAACAGTTACAGTAAACTTGTTCTTGTCCTGAGTCCAAGTAGCTACTGCTTTTGCTGTATCGTTGATGTCAGCGTCGGCTTTTGTATCGTACCAATAAAGTGTTACTGAATCCTTGTTATAAGTAAGTCCCTTTGCAAGAGTATCCGCAAAAGTATACTTTGTGAAGTATGATGCCTTTGAAATGATTGCAGGAAGTTTTGAAGTAATTCTGTAGTCAGCAATATCACCTTCTGAAACTGAAGCTGTGTCCTTTAAAGCATGTCCGTTATTTCCTTCAGAACTGTAATCATCATCGTCTGCTACCTTCTTATCAAGTGTAGGATAATCTGTCTGGTTTTTAGGATAAACATTGATGTCATACATCCAATCCTGTCCGTCAACTGTTGTTGATGGAATTGAAACCATAAACGGATCAGTTGTGTAAGTTACATCTTCAGGAACATATGTTTCAACAACCATGTATAAACCAACTGGAAGCTTATCTACTGAAGTAACACCAGTGCTACTTGTTTCTGTCATGTCCTTGCCTCCATTGGCTTTAATGTAATCTTCAAGTGTATTCTTAGTTGCTGTGTTACTGTTTTCGAGTTTGTCCTTTAAGGCATCGTTGATTTCTGTTGAAGTATAGTAGTATGTACTATTCTTTGTAAGCTCTGCTGATGCTGTATCAAGTCCTAAATCGCCGATGAGATTAGTATCATTGAATCCGTATAAAACTCTTACACCAATTCCATTTGCAGTTGTCTTTGATTCAGTGTAGATGTCTGCTACCTTTAAGTAACTGAACACATTTCCCTGAATTGCATACTTCTGTAAATCTGTTTCTGCTTTTGTGTCACTCTTCCAATCGTTATTGAAAACGCTTGTGTCTACTCCTGCCTTAGTAGCTGCTGTTATGTCATACTTATGAACTGTTAAGCTACCAGTCTTTGTAGTATCAATTGTGTCATAAGTAGCAGTTCCGTAATCGGCTGCTGATACTGCGGGTACCATTGTCATTGTCATCGAAGCTGCAATCGCAATACTTGTGACAACTTTAGTTAACTTGTTATTTTTCATTTGTCTTCCTCCTAAAATGTTTTTTGTTTATATTAAAAAAAGAAACCGTCCTTTTGCGATTTCTTTTTTAATATCAATGATTTTGCTTGTATGCAAAAAGGAGACAGCCTCTGCCATCTCCTTTTTTGATAATTATATTATATCTTATAAGTATTTACATTTACAGGTTACTTTTGGTTACCTTGTTTTGTCATTTTTTCTAATGTTTTGTTTTTCCTGAACCTGCTCCTTATTTTTGCCCTGATGTTCAGGCTCTGATATCAGGTCACTACTATTCATGGAAAACAACGGATCTGATTTAAGTTTTTCCATCTTCAACAACTTTCTATAAGACTTGTCTATTATTATGTCAAATCTTTCCCTTGTTATTTCCTTGTAGAACGATTTTCTAACATCAGAAATCATTGGCGTTTCATCTATTATTTTATGAAGCTTGCTAATGTCTATCCTGTCATGCATTCTCTTTAAGGCTGCATTACAGTCTTTATTTTTCAGTGATGAAATGAAATCGTAATAATTAATCTTCTCATTATTCTCTGTCAGCGATGCAAAAGGCATGTTATATACCCTAAGATTCATGTCCTGTTTTGAATTGAGAAATTTCCCAAATGATTCATCACTTGATCTTGCAAACAGACACGAACCACAATCATACACAGGTGCAAGTCTTGCCTTGTTTTCCTTTATGTTGTAAAGATAACCCCAATTACCTGCATGTCTGTCAAAATTTCCCAGTACTGCGTCAACAATGAATGTGTCCCAGTATCTTTCCTTTGCCTCATCATTCTTCAAAATTCCAAATATCCCCTGTCCTGAATCCATTATTTCCGTAATGTCTTCAAGACTTGGAATCTTTCCACCGGATTTTCCTTCAAGATAACTGTTTTCAAGTCCCTTAAATTCATAAAGTTCATAACCATCACCTGTAAAATCCTTACATGCCACAACAGGATATAGTTTTTCCTTTCCTGACCTGCTTATGTCCGTGTATGTTCCCAGTATTACTTCCTGTGCCTCTATTCCGCACTCCTTGAAAAACTTACATCCAATATATTCAGAAAACACGTTGTTTGAATATGATGTTGCAAGACTGTTTTGCTGAAATTCATTGTACGTTGAAAATTTCAAAAGATACTTCTCACCTTTATATATTATTGTTCGTTTCTTGTCTGCTCCCAAGTAATTGTTGGGAACTGTCAAGGCTTCTTTCGAAAAATCAATTAGCATTTTACCACTCCCTTACATAATAGTAATCACGCAACAATTTAATTTGTTCTTCTGTAAGTACACCGTCACAGCAATTTAAGTCTGCTCTTATGGTATCCTGCCAACAATCCACTATGCTTTCCTTATTATTCACTGATTTAACCATTGATTCAATGTCTTCTTCCAAAAAATCAGGAATGTCAAAATCTAGCTTAAGCTTTTCCATGATAACCACCTTTTCTTGTAAAAAAGGTGACTACCTTGCCAATAGTCACCCATAAATTACAACATATCGTCCACATGGACGAATCCTCCTGAAATAAGTCTGTCTTTAACTTAGACAGCTTTTTAATTAAACATCACCCTTCAACTTCGGGGATTCACAAAAAAAAATTACATTTACATATTAGCATTTCTTTTTTATTTTTGCAAATTGTTTTTATTTTTTTATCAGGTTATGCCAATAATAAGAAGTTGTGACATATATTATTACCGCATGTGACTGTTGCACTTAACATAATTTTATTATAACTTCTCATTATTCTTTATTACAGGTTACTTTTGGTTATTGTTTTTTGATGTTTTGGATGTGCATTATTTTTCTTTCTTTTGGGTATTCTTTTAATTTGATGGGAGTTACGAACATCTATTGCTTCCAGTCATTTTCCCAGACAAATTTAGGACAGCGAAGCTGTCAGAGCTGCTCCTGCTCCGTTAGGAGCATTTATATGAGCAGCTTTCCTTATTGAGGAAGAGGATTGATTTATCACTAAAGAAAAAATATAAACAAGATAACATAGCAATTGTCAATTTATCTGTCGCAATGCCTTTATTTATGGGCTTTTTCCAATTTTTAGCGTGTCATTTTTTTGATTATGAGTAATATGTGTATTGCACGTTTTTTTGACCTATTTTTTCATTTAGCGTATTTTTTTGACTATGGATTTCAAAAAAATAAAGCCTTTATGCATTTTCCCCCGGCATTTTGGCTTTCTGTTTTATGTTTCATGTACTAAATTTATTTTCTGTTCTTATCAGACACTAAAAAACACACGACAAACAGACCACTTTCGTGGCCTGTTTAAGCAATTCCGTACATTTCTATTCTTTGTTTGAGTAGCTGATTAATTCTTGCTGCACTCGCTGTTATGTTATTTTCTTTCGAATGAGTTCTGATTGCCCATTCCATGGCTCTGTCAATTCGTGCCTCTGTATAATTCTTAATGTGGTTCTTATAAAGTCCAATGACATCATTAATAAATTCTTCAGTAACACCCTTAAGATTATATTTACGAACCATTGCCATGACATGCTGTCTTCTATGTTTTACTCTTCCATTCTTGTCTTCCTTAACATCAAGAGAATATGTATTTCTGTTTCGTCCTATCTTATATTCCTTTACGGTTTCTTCCTGATGCTTTCTTGTTCTTTTTCTTAGTTTAATGTTTATGTTGAAGAACTTCTTCAGACTATGCATATATTCCATGATTCTTCTCTTGGATCTGTTAAGTAGCTTTGAGTACTTTTCATAAAAAGTGTCCTTTTCCATGGAATGCACTGCCTTGGTTCCTGATGATGTCACAGAAACACTTGTCTTAACGTAAAAAAGTAACATTAAGTATTTTTCCCTTGACTTTAATTTTTTGAAGTCTTCACACTGGAAAAGCTTCTTATTAAGGTTTATGTAGCCTTCCTTCCACTCGTCTCCAACAATTGTGACTTCATTTAAACTTATCTTGTATTCATGTCTTTTTTTGCGAAGCCCCAGCCTAATTAGTCCCTTATCAGTCAAACCTCTTAAGGCATTATAAAAAGACTGTTTTGACATCATATCAAGGAAGTCAGATGGTCTGATTCCTGACACTGCTCCATTATCATTTTGGTTTTCGCAAAGCCATAAATACATGTTCATTTCGCAGTTTGTTAGATTATTCAATTTTTCTATTAATTTTATTGGTAATCTCATAATTTTTTCTGTCCTTCGTGCTTCTTGTTTGAAATGGGGCGGTCGGAGTTGTCGGCGGATAGTATTTAGAGTTGGTGACGAGTGTACGATCGACGAAATACCAGTC
>ERZ772900.2889-NODE-2889-length-11846-cov-4.797049_pt1 | contig 11846 bp, 8 predicted proteins | sample MGYA00512124_ERZ772900 | MGnify/ENA primary metagenome ERZ772900 (study PRJEB29015, sample SAMEA2737716) | human gut metagenome | biome: human gut; feature: human-associated habitat; material: faeces | place: China | collected 2012 ... | reverse complement strand
TCCGTCCCGAGCCCGCGCGCGTCCCTTGTGGGAGGTGCGCGTAGATGAAGGCTGACAAAAGCAATTGTGAGAAACCGGCCGACAAGTCTTTAATGGAAACCCCGCTTAGCAGGCGGGGCCTGTTCGCCGCCCTGGCAGTTGCAGCCGGGCTGGGATTGTTGGGCGCCAATGACGCGCTCGGATGGGACTACTGGGGCCAGAATGCCCGTATCAACCAGGGAGCCTGGGACATGTACGGGATGATCAACGGCAAAATCAACTGCTGCAGAGGTAGGTCGAATCCCACAAATCAGTGCATGGGCTGGGCGAATGACTGGACCGAATGGTATGCCTTCCGCTATGCCTACGTCCAGATCCTGCGATACGCCCTGAATTTACAGGTCGAGTGCGACTATGAGAACGAGCTATGGTTCCACCTCTCCTTTTATCCGCTGACTGCCTGCGGAGACACTAACTACAACCCCAATGGAAAACGCATATGGTTTGCGGCGGACCATGATAACCTCGGGGCAATCAAGGAGGACGAGCAGGAAAATAACATTGTCACCTTTGATGGCAATTTGACCAATGAGGAACTTGGGGTCGGCACCGGTCGGCACGATACCGGATGGAAGCACTATCAATACCATGACACGGGAAAATGGTACAGGAGGACTTCCAAGGACGTATCCCATAGATGGTGCGCGGACCTCAACATCTTCAATATCTACGTCGAGGGGGTTTCGCATGACGAGACGGTCGACGCCCTCCACTCTCAAACCGGCTGGCTGACCTCTACCGTGGAGCAAACGTACCTAACCAGCGAGGACATCCAGGGCATCGTCTGTCGCGTCCATGCGGCAGACGACGACTCCCTGAACTGGGATGTCGGAAATGCCTCGATTAAAGATTGCATGGACCTATACCAGCAGATATTCAAAGGCAATTACAATCAGCTCTTCTTGACCGAGTTCTCGAAAGTTCGCGATGATTCCTATATCGATGACTGGGGACCCGTCCCCGGGTTTCTCACGACGTTCCGACCGGCCCATGTGGCCGACGCGTCCTGTGCCGTCAATGCCCTAGGGGGAGGCCCTTGGGACGGAAAGGAATTCAACCACGTCGCGAACACGCAGCCGTTCGAGATCAATAGGGCCGGAGTCGCTTCAAGGGCGAGCGCCTGGTGGGTTACAAAGGCGTTTTCCGAAGGAACGCCCCTATTCGAAGATGGCGCGGTCGCGATTATCAGTGACGCATCGGGGCTATGCGTGAACAGGCCGAACGCAACACAAACAAGGCCATTTAAATTGAACCTCTTCCATAATGGCTACAAGGGAGGCGTGGCGGGAGACCGAGCCTCGGCCTGGGTCGTCGAAGAGGTCCCGTTCACGGGTTCGCTGAGCCTCAATGAAGGGTCAAAGGAGATCGGGGCCGACCAGACGGTGACGTGTTCGGATCCGCTCCTCTCATGTACGCCGTGCCATAACTGGTCGGACGTCAAGGGTAACAATGGCGGAACCGCCGTGTCCGACTTTATGTACCGCTGGTATTATGCCGACACAGATGACGTTCCGCTTGACTGCTCCGGTGCGTCCATCATCGGATCTTGCCATCTGTCGAACTTCGGTGATATGCCCGACTGTCCCGCCTATCGGCATGTGGGCATGAATATGTCGGCCAAAATGTGCATAGAGGCGATCTCGCTTCGCCTAGACGGTTCCCCATGGCAAGGCTCAATCTGCTACAGCATGCTTGCAAAGGGCGGCGAATGGAGCGATGCCGCCGCAGATGGCGCCCGAATCGGCGAGGGCGGCAAGTCCTTGCGCTGGAGTGCCATCAAGGTATGGCTTACCGGCGAGGTATCCCAACATTTCGACCTTGAGGTCAGGGCGTTCAACTCAAATTTGTCATGGACCGGGGGATATGTCTCCGGGCACGATCTCGATTTCACGAGCGTTAACGGCTTTGGCGATCTAAGGGGCGTCAACGAGCTGCGCTGCGTCCAGGTCGATCTGATTCCTAAACCGAAGGGCGCGACGGTACTGCGCGAGTTCTCGAAAGGCTCGAGGGAGCTCAGCCTAACGGAGGTGGAGCTCGATTCGCTTTCGGGACGCTATCTTTCCTGTGTGGTCCAGCAGGTGTTCCCCACGGAATTGCGGAGCGGTATCGACTTCGATTCGCCGCTCGTCCACCGTTTCCACGGCTCGGTATCTGCCGGACCCGTTCATGTCGGCGGCATCAAGGTCGTATACCATGCCGACGGCATCGGCGATGAGTCCGTTGTGTTCACCGAGACGGTTCAGGCTGGACCCCATACGGCAAGCGACGACGCCACGTCTGCCGCTATTAAAACCCATTGCAACCTCAACGACCATTTCGATGAGGACCCGAGCACAGGGTTCACGGGCTGGTTCACGGACAAAGGCCTGACTGCCCCCTATGGCGGCTCCGAGCTGTCGACGGGCGACGAGCTCCATCTCTACGGCCGAAACCGCTGCACGGTCCGTATCGACTATGCCGAGGGCTCCCTTCGCCCTGAAGAGGGCATGTTGTTCCGTGAGGGCGCGAGCGACAGTGCGCCTGTGGTCGCGGACGCCCTTGATTTGGTAGATTTCGCAAGAAGTGCGGAGACGCACGCCCTCGATGGTCTAACGCTCCCGGCGATAGGCGATGACGGGGTCGGCCACAAGGCGGTGTACTGGGGTGAACGCGTGGCGCCCGCAAGACCCCGCAGCGTCTACTCGAAGCGGTCAGACGGCACCTGGCGGCGCTATGTCGCCGAATGCTGGTTGACCTCAGCGGGGGGTTCCTCGACAGAGTCCGTCAAGGCGAAGCGGGACACCACGCTCTACGTCAAGTGGTCCGTGGCGCAGTCGGACGGCATCACGAGCTCAAAGAAGTAAATATCATCTGGGACGGAGGTGCGGCCTCCGTCCCGAGCCCGCGCGCGTCCCTTGTGGGAGGTGCGCGTAGATGAAGGCTGATAAATACAGCAGCAAGATAGCAGCCGATACGACTATAAAAGGGGCCCCGATTAGCAGACGGGGCCTGTTCGCCGCCGTGGCAGGCGCAGCCGGGCTCACTGGAATAGGGGCCGCTGCCGTGACCTATAGCAGTGTGTCCTCATCCGATGAGCTTAAAACCGACAGGATCTACCGCATCAGGACGGCGCTCAGCCCCGAGAGCAAACCCATATGCATGGACATCTACGGCGGCCTCGAAGAGGATGGGACAAATATCCAGCTCTACCAAGCGAACGATACGACCAGCCAGATGTTCTTCATCCACCGCATGGCAGACGGCTTCATTATCGAGAGCCTTATCTACGTGGATACCGGTTGGGGCGAGGGGACCATTCCCAGGACTTGGAAATGCCTCGATGTGTCAGGCGGCGTCGCTGCGAACGGAAAGAATGTCCAGCTCTATACCCCCAACGGCACGGCAGCCCAAAGATGGGATCTTATCGAACATTCCGACGGCACATTCGAGATAGTTACCAAACTTAATTGCAATTTCTGTCTTGATGCATATAATGGCGCGACTGCAAATGGGACGAATATCCAGATATACGGCAGGAACGGCACCCTGGCGCAGCGGTGGCATATCGAGGCGATCGATATGGGATGGGAGCCCTTCTCGGCCGATACGGAGTCGACCAGGTTCTCCGCCCTCGTCACCAACGAGGACCTGGAGGACGGAGAAGTCTCCTTCAGTTTTACCAACGCGAACATGGGGGGCCGATGGATTAGCGAAAACCATGACAAGAGCGCGAAAAGGGATCAGCACTGCCGTATCTTCTCCGTCAACGAACAATCAGTCGTGACGGCCATCTATCCTCAGGTCGGAACATATTACGGAAGGGCGGTCGGCGTTCGCGTCACCTATAGCGACATTGAGCTGGTGCCGCTCGGTGACAACGACGAAAACATTAGCGACAAGCGCGAGCTGTTCATACCGGAATCCTTCAATGCCAAAGACCCCAGCGGTCTGTGGATCAAGAACGTCTGGGCAGTCACCCAGAGCTGCGAGTTCTTCTATTGCGACGACCCCGCGCGAATGGCGATCGATATCGACCATTGCTATTGGAGCGAAAGCAGCCTCAGCTACAACCGCCGTAACGGGTGGTACAACTATTGGAAGACTGAGATCTGCATGCCGCTGAGCGAGGGCGGCTGGACTGGCAAGGCCTACGTCCTGCCCGATTACTACAAGCGCGCGGGCTATCCGACTGTAGTGCGAACGAAACGCGCCAACAGAAAGGGCACAAGGGTATACACAGGCTACATAGGCCTCGGTACCACGGATATCAAGGACAACAAGTGGATCCTCGATTATATCAGCGTCACGTGCGCCTACAGCGGCAAGACCTTGAAGATGAGGCTGGGCGAAATCTGCCTTATCCCTTATGATGACGTCAGCTGCGTGGCAACCCGGTTCGAGTCGCTTTGGAAGCCCTCTGAAATCCCCATCCACTTCTGTGTGGTCGATCCCGCAAAGGAGGCTGCGGACCCAGCTTACTCGCCGCTCGAGGTCTATCAGTGCTCCTTCCAGCAGGGCGATACACTCAAACGAGATGATGAGATATTCGACAAGGCCACGAAGGCCCTCATGACCGCATACGGTAACGGCGTCACTCCAGGGGACTATTGGTATGCCGATCGCGGGCTCACGGAACTCTTTGACTCGGCCGTCATCAAATCTGAAACCTACATCTGGGCCCGTATCTCCACAGGCAAGGTCGTCTACCATGTGGACGGCACCGATGAAGGATCCGTTGTGTTCACGGACGCCAACGTGCCTGCCGGCGCCTACACGGTACCCGACAAGGCATTCCAGGCGGCACTCGCCGATACCTGCAACCTCAACGACCATTACGGGGAATCCGCCTCGACGGGGTTCACCGGTTGGTTTACAGACAAAGGGCTCACTTCGCCCTACGGAGGTTCCGAGCTGTCGGCGGGCGATGAGCTCCATCTCTACGCCCGCAATCGCCTGACACTCAGGTGCGCCTTCACCGATGACTCCGTGGACACCACGGAGCTTGTGCTCAGGACTTCGACAGAATCGACCGCCCCGCTTGCCGAATCATGGACGCTGCCTGATTTCGGGCTGTCCGACGAGAGGCATGCTCTTGACGGCATCGCCCTTCCCGCTATCGGCGATGACGGGCCCGCCCACAAGGCGCTCTATCTCGGGGAATCGGTCATCCTGTCGAGGCCGACGGGCAGGGTTTACGCCCGCATGGAGGACGGCGCCTGGGCGGGCTTTCGCGCCGTGGCGTGGCTTGCCGACCCGGACTCCGAGACCCAGATGTCCAAGGTGACGCCGACGCGCGACACCTGCGTATACATGAGAGTGGAGCGAGCCGACTACGACGGCGTCTCATCGACTAAGAACTAGCAAGAGGGCCCTCATGGGGCCCTCTTCTTGAGTCTGATTTAATAAGTGAAATAGCCCGGCCGCTTGTTGTGGCTTGGTGTCTTTTTGGGTTCAGCCTTCTTCTCGAGCTTCGCAAGTCCGTCCTTCAATGCCGCAGTGCCAGGCGTTTTCTCCGGGGCCTTCTGCTTTAGGGGGTAGACTTCGCGCAAATGCTCGAGCTGGGCGGCATATCGCGCATTGATGAACGGCGGCACGCCATCCGTCTCCCTGAACCCGTTATGGTCTGCCGCAATCTGATCGATGAGATCGCTCGGGTAGGTTTTCGTTGCGCTCGATTCCGTGACCTCGAATCCGGGCCCTTCGTAGGAATCCCATGCGTCGATACGTTCGATATGGTAAAGACGATCTGATTTCGAGCGCGAAACGGCCATCCACTCCTGGGCGTCGTCCGAACGCCATTCACTCATACCGCACGCCAGAAGGATGCGATCGGAGTTGCCGTTCGCGTCGAGATCATAACCGAGAGAAGGATATTCAATCCGCTGGTTGAAGAAAAGGCTCCAGTCTGCACATGATTTGATGGCGGCGACCAGTTCGGTTAGTTCGAACATGCGGAGCGAATAATCCAGCTTAGAGGAGGCGCCCTTGCCCCTTATCGACCAGTAGTAACTATGATTTTCGTGAGCTCTGTCAATGTTCAGCCTTATTCTCTCGGCATCCATCTCATTGAGAGTGATCGCCGTTTTGCCCAAGTGAGCCATCGGTACTTTGTCGCCGTTGAAGTCGGCATACAGGTCGACGTGAATCCTGTCCGACTTGCGGATTTCGTCTACGAACTCACCCACCTTAACAAAGGGCAGGACGGTGAACGAATCGGCGTTACCACCGTTTTCCACGCGCGATTGCCTGCATAGGCTGACCACGGCATCTCGATATGAGGGTTGCTCCTGCCTTCCGTTCGCAGCCGCCATGCAAATCTGCTCGACGACCTGCCTGGGCATCTTGTGCGGGTCGGCGAGCAGATAGTGGTCGCTGAAGGCGAAACTCTTACCGAGTGTGAGCTCCTTGTACCCGGTCACAGTGAACAGGGACTCAAATGCACGATTCGGCCAGTTGTCGGGCCCTCCGTACAAGGCGTTCAGACGCTTCGAGCAATCGATGAGGCCGAAGTCCATGTATGCCTCGTCTACCTCGCGGTCGCCCGCATAGCCCCTCGAGATTCGGCACATGCGGACCGCCAGCTCATCGACCGCCATCGCCTTTCGGTAACCCGGCCAGTCGGCGGGGGAGAGCCAGGTGCCCCCCACGATATCCTCGAGGGTGTGGAAGGGTGCGAAACGGCCCTCGAATTTGATCTCCGAGGCGCTGGGGACAAGGGGCGTCCCACCATCCCATTTGACGCCGGGGCCGTCCATAAGGCCGGCATCCATCGGGTCGGCACAATGGCGCTTGTACGTTATTACGCCGTCCTTTTTCGCGGTATATCTGAACAGGCCGTCCTTCTCGTTGAAGCCGAGGGAGATCTCGCAGCCCTCGACCTTCCCACTCCACACCTTCTCATACATGTTGACCATGGCTCCCAGTGCCTTGCTTTCGATCTACATTTATCTTCGTATCGAGTTTCGCCAGATTCTCCTTAAGCGACTTCGTGCCGGGCACGACCTTATCTCGGGCACCCTTGTAGGTGCGTTCCTTGAGCAGCCGGTCCGGGTCGCTCGCATAGCGGGCATTGACGAATGTCGCCGGCTCACTACCGTCCATGACCATCGGCATGGTGTGCATGTCCGGCATGAATTGTGACGGGAACGAGTCGAAGGTGCTGTCCCGTTCTCTCCAGGCCTGTTTGCTGCTCTTGCGGTCGTCCGCAAGATACTTTTGCGCTTGCCACAACTCGACATGGTAGACGTCCTCCGATTTAGACCAGGAGACGACCACCCATGAGCAGCTCCTTTGAAGAAGGCCGCACTCATTCATACAGTCGCCCTCATCAACCACCTTTGCTGAGATGAGAACCCGGTCTGCCTCGCTCTCAGGGCCTACTTCGTACTCACCATCGAGGAAGGCACCAGTCCAGGCCGTGTGCAGGAGCCCTCTTGCGGATTGCACGAGGTATTCCTCCAGCTCCCCGATCTGGAGCTTTCCCAAGGCGTGACAATCTAACGGTCCGTGCAGGAAATTTTCGCTTTGAAGCATATCTCTAAACCAGGCGGCAGATTTGAAATCGATCCGGACATCTCCCAGCTCCACGGCGCTTCCACCGAATGAGCTGAAGCAGGCGGCAAGCGATAGGGTAACGATGTCACCTTCGGATAGCTCCCTGATAAACTGAGCCGCGTCCACGCTGGGAATGACGCAAAAGCAGTTCTTCCAGTCCTGTTCAATAAACAAGCCATCGGACTTAGCTTTCTCGTATAGGGCGTATACCGCATCGCGATAGCCCAGGGCTCTGCCCGCCAACGCGCTTCCTGCGCGCATGATGGCGGCAGAGAACTCCGGTGGAAGAATGGCGCCACTGAGCCATGGGTCACGGTATCTGTTTCCGGGCATAGTGCCACGCGGATAGCGGAGCACGGCGTCAACAGCACGGCGCGGCCAGCGGGATGGATCTCCGTACATGCCGTTCAGAAGCCTAGAGCACTCCATGATGGCCAGTCGGTTGGGATTTACGTCATCGGTCAATCTCACAATGTCGTTTCTTCTAAAAAGGAGCTCCCTGACCGTCGCGCCCTTTCGCGCATCCGGCCAATCCCGAGGGGTGCGCCATGAGCCCGCGACGATCTGGTCGGGGGAGGAGAAGGGGGCGAACCTGCCCCGCATCTCCAAGGGAGCGGGAGGGATGAGCGCCATCATTTCGGGGCTGTCCGGCCGATCGAATTCAGACCTCGCCATGAGGCCGGATACTACCGGGTCGGCGCACTCGTGGACCTGGGGAGCCTCTCCGTCCAGCGCGCCGCAGACTCGGAACAGTCCTGTATCCTCGTTAAAGTCGAGTGTGAGGTCCCATTCGGTCCCGTCCGGGCCGGGCGCCGCACCTTCCCATACCCTCTCATACATGATGGCCACGATTCCCATTGCCCTGCGCACGGTTTACATTTGCCTTCCGGTCGAGTTTCGACAGGTTCGCTTTGAGCGCCTTCGTGCCGGGTACGGTCTTGACTTGGGTGTCCTTGCGGGCATGCCCCTTGAGCAGTCTGTCCGGGTCGTACGCATAGCGGGCGTTGACGAACGCCTCCGGCTCGCCGCTCATCGTCATGGGCATGTTGCGCATATCCGGCATTTTTTCCGACGGAAACGAATCGAAGGTTCTGTCATATTCCTTCCAGGATTGCTCGGAGCTCTTGTGGCTTCCATCGAGGTACTTTGGAGCCTGCCACGTCTCAACGTGGTAGGCTCCTTCCGATTTGGACCAGGAGATAACCTCCCATGCAAGCGCCTTATGGTGAAGGCCGTAATCGTCATGACTGTCCCACTCATCGAATGCCATCGCCGAGATGAGAACACGGTCAGCCTTACCCTCGAGGTCCATTCCGTATTCGCCATCGAGGAAGGCGCCGGCCCAGCGCGTATATAGGCGACCATTATGGCAATTTCTGAGATAGTCACTGAATTCTTGGAGGGGAAGTTTTCCAAGATTCTGTACATTTAGAGGGCCGTGAGAGAATTCACAACTTTTAAACTTATCTCTATACCAGTTGGCGGATTTGAGATCGACCCGGACATCTCCCAGCTCAACGATACAATTACCGAATCGACTGAAGCTGGCGGCAAGCGATAGGGTAACGGTGTCGCCTTCGGATAGTTCCCTGACAAACCGAGTCGCGTCCACACTGGGAATGACGCCGAAGTGGTCCTCCCAGTCCTTCTCTATATACAGGCCGTTGGACTTAGCTTTCTCGTAGAGGGCGTATACCGCATCGCGATAGCCCAAGGCCTTGCCCTTCAACGCGCTTCCGAAGCCCACGACTGCAGCAGAGAACTCCGGTGGAAGCGTGATGCCCCAAAGGCCCGGGTCATTATATTTACTTCCGGGCCTGGTGCCGCGTGGATAGCCGAGCGCGACGTCGACAGCGCGTCGCGGCCAGCGGGTCGGATCTCCGTGCATGCCGTTCAGGAGCCTCGAGCACTCCTGGATGACCAGTCGGTCGGGGTCTGGCTCATTGGGCAATCTCACAATGTCGGATCTTCTCATTCTGAGTTCCTTGACCGCTTCATCCTTTCTCGCCTCCGGCCAATCCCGTGGGGTGCGCCATGTGCCCGCGACGATCTGGTCAGGGGAGGAGAAGGGGGTGAATCTGCCCTTCATCTTCAGGGGAGCGGGTGGGATGAGCGCCATGATATCGTGATCGCTGGGTCGATCAGTTGCAGATCTCGCCATGAGTCTGGATGCTACCGGATCGGCGCATTCCCACATCTCGCTATGCTCCCCGTCCAACGAGCCGCCGACTCGGAACAGTCCCGTATCCTGGTTAAAGTCAAGGAAAAGGTCCCATTCGGCCCCGTCCAGCCCGGGTGCCGAGCCTTCCCATACCCTCTCATACATTGCCATCAGTCCTTTCTGTCATCAATGGCCGAACTTGGGCCCGCGGCCCTTCGTTTCCGGGTCTTGTAGGGGTCTCATGCCGCCCACTGGCGCCATGCCTATAACATGGCCAACCGAATTCTGCGGAACCACGCCGCCTGAGCGGATCTGCGTGTCCTTGAGCTCGCGCGATGTGCCGTAGGCGGCCATGTTGTAGTCTTTCTCCTGGCAGGCCATCTCCCGCGCAATCGTTGTGCCAAGTAGCGCCCTGTCCGCATCCGGATAGAACGCGGCGGCACAGGAGACGAGGCGCGACAGCGCCGCGTGCCCGTCGGCAAAGGTCAGGGGGACCGAATAGCGTTCCCTGCACCACTTGGCCGCAACGGCACACGTCAGGCCCTCGCGCCACCATTCGCCCTCAACTGCGGCAAAAGAGCTGAGGGAGCTGTAGCCGTTCTCATTCAGGATGTCGATGAGGTCCTCGGGCTCGATATAGCCGTCCTGCCCGGCTATCGGGTCGTAGATGTCATAGGCGTCCTGCAGGACTTGCCAGCCCCCGTTGCCGATGGGCCAGGCCATGGCGAAATCGGTCGTCGTCCCGCTCATCGCGTGGAATCCCAGGCCGTGGACCGTGAAGCTGCCGCACCATGTGAGGCAGGGATGGGCGCTCCCATCCGCACCGGGTCTCACCGACGCGCCGACATCCATGTCCCTCAGCCAATCGGGAAGCATATCCAGATTAAGCACCTCGGCCATAATTCTTCCTCCGTCCAGTCTCTCGATGCACCAATCATCGTTTGGAGGGCAGGCGTGCGGGCGGCCATGAACAAGTGTTCAGGGCGGGTGTCACCCTGTGGCACCAAGTGGACGGGCGGCGGCATCTGCAGGAGCTTAGACTTGTGGCGTATATCCCCCAATAAGGAGGCAGATCATGGAAACGTCGGGTCCCGCTACCCAGGTAATGCAGTCTCTATTGCCGCTCCTGCAGATCGTTGTCGCGCTATGGGCCGCGGAGGCAATCCTGACGATGTTATTGAAGGAACATCGCAAATCGAAAAAGAAGAAGGAGCGGGATAAGCGCCGCCTAGAGTACCAGGATCGCCGCATGGCCAACGACGAGGAGCACGCAAAGGTAACGCGCGCGATGCGTTATGACGTGCTGCGCCGGGACGGTTTCAGGTGCGTCAAGTGCGGGCGCGGACGCGAGGACGGCGTGAAGCTCCACGTCGACCATATCAAGCCCGTCTCGCGCGGGGGAAAGTCTGTAATGAGCAACCTGCAGACTCTCTGCGAGGACTGCAACTGCGGGAAGGGCAACAAATACGAGGAGTAGCGTATTTATTAACAAAAATAGAGGGCGGGGCACATTACTGTATCCGCCCTCTATTTTTTATCAGTTCAGCCCTCTAAGTATCCTTCTCATCGTGAATCACCGTAACGCGGCGAGTGCAGACTGCTTCGAGATGCGAGCTGCTGAATACCTTTCGGTCGGGCTCTAGCTCGAAACAGCCATTCTCAAAGGGGGTGGCCATGCGCTCGAGGTCGGCATCAGTGATATCGTGCTTCGCCATAAAATCGTTAACGTTCATGCTAATCACCTATCCAAACCGGGTTTCCTAAGTGTCTTGCCGCCCGGTGAAATCATCCCGTGGAATTGATAGAAGCAATCATCCACTGAATCTAAGAAGCAACGAACTAGATGAGCCTGCTGTTCAAGCCCTGTATTCAGAAATCATAGTGTTCTTCATTTTGCTGCCCCTCAATCCATATTTGGACAGCGAGGCAAGCGAGGGCATTTGGCACAGGTCCATGCGGGTTGTTCCCCCAAGCGTAGCCCATTTTTTCGGCAGCATCGGTTAGCTCGATGTTCGCAAGGCAGTTTCGGTCGTGGTTCTTTTCACTGAGCCATCGGCAATATTCGTACATCGTATCCGTGACCCTGGTTCGAGATCCGGGAGCCATGTCGCTG
>ERZ772900.2888-NODE-2888-length-11846-cov-15.721143_pt1 | contig 11846 bp, 11 predicted proteins | sample MGYA00512124_ERZ772900 | MGnify/ENA primary metagenome ERZ772900 (study PRJEB29015, sample SAMEA2737716) | human gut metagenome | biome: human gut; feature: human-associated habitat; material: faeces | place: China | collected 2012 ... | reverse complement strand
TTGGCACACCTAACTCATCACTAAAGTAACGAGAATGCGGTGTGCCGTTTTTCAAGAAGTATTGTAACTATGATGGTACTGAATTGTTACGAAGTATTCATGATTCTTGACACGATTATAAGGGCTTTTGCTGGAAAATACAATGAAAAACATGTATTTGTGTAAGGCACGAGCTGTAACAAATGTGTCTGGGAGTCGGCAGATTTTACTGCTTCCAGGGCTTGACAAGCGGGAAAATTTGGCATAAAATTTAATACATATGCAAAAGCGTAGAAGAGGGTTAGTAAGCTGACATACGCCTACAGAGAGGGAAGAAGTGCTGAGAATTCCCGTGTCCCTGGAAGCCCAACCTGCCTCGGAGCCCTGCATGAAAGTGCAGCGTATTTCCAGCGTTAAGGGAAGAATGAAGAGAACCGGAAGCGGTCAGTTTGTCAGACAGACTCGCCGGTTAATCAGGGTGGTACCGCCGGAGAACTTACGAGTCATCCGGTCCCTTGTCCAAGCGGCAGGGACCGGGTGGCTTTTTTGTGTCATAGGAAACTTCATCCTATGACACAAAAAACGCTCCGCTAAGGATCGCACTGCGGCGGAGTGGAAGAGTGTCGCTAAAGCGACCCGCCGCAGGCGGAGAATCCTGCAAGCAGGATTCTTTTTTGTGTTATAGGAAACTTCATCCTATGACGCAAAAACACTCCGTTGGATGTGCACTCGCACGAAAGAGCCCTTCGGACAGGATTTTATTTCTATTTATAAAGAGGAGAAAAGACATGGCAAACGACAAAAAGATGGTAGAAGCCATCACATCCATGGACGTGGATTTTGCACAGTGGTACACAGATGTTGTAAAAAAAGCAGAATTATGTGATTACGCAAGCGTAAAAGGCTGTATGGTCATCAAACCAGCAGGCTATGCTATCTGGGAGAACATCCAGAAAGAGTTAGACGCGCGTTTCAAAGAGACTGGCGTTCAGAACGTATACATGCCATTATTCATTCCAGAGAGCTTACTGGAGAAGGAGAAAGACCACGTAGAGGGTTTTGCCCCAGAGGTAGCATGGGTAACTCATGGTGGATTAGAAGAGCTGCAGGAGCGTCTGTGCGTAAGACCGACCTCCGAGACTCTGTTCTGCGATTTCTACGCAAAGGACATCCAGTCTTACCGTGACCTTCCAAAGATATACAACCAGTGGTGTTCCGTAGTCCGCTGGGAGAAGACAACCAGACCATTTTTACGTTCCAGAGAGTTCTTATGGCAGGAGGGTCATACTGCCCATGCAACTGCTGAGGAAGCAAAAGAGCGTACCGAGCAGATGTTAAATCTGTACGCAGATTTCTGTGAGGAGGTTCTGGCAATTCCGGTTGTCCGTGGACAGAAGACAGACAAAGAGAAATTCGCAGGCGCAGAGGCTACTTACACCATCGAGTCTCTGATGCACGATGGCAAGGCACTGCAGTCCGGTACCAGCCATAACTTCGGTGATGGATTTGCGAAGGCATTTGGCATCCAGTACGCAGCAAAAGACAACACTTTAAAATATGTACATCAGACTTCCTGGGGTATGACGACCCGTATGATCGGCGCTATCATCATGGTTCACGGTGATGACAATGGTCTGGTACTGCCTCCAAGAATTGCACCGGTTCAGGTGATGATCGTTCCGATCCAGCAGAAGAAGGAGGGCGTTTTAGACAAGGCATACGAGTTAAAAGACCGTCTGATCAACTCTGGTTTCCATGTAAAAGTGGACGATTCCGACAAGAGCCCAGGCTGGAAGTTCAGTGACTGCGAGATGCGCGGTATTCCGTTACGTGTAGAGATCGGACCAAAAGATATGGAGCAGAACCAGGCTGTTTTAGTACGCCGTGACAACCACGAGAAGACAGTTGTTTCCTTAGATGAGCTGGAGACAAAGGTTAGCGAGATGTTAGAGACCATCCAGAAGGCAATGTACGAGAAGGCAAAAGCACACAGAGATGCCCATACTTATGAAGCAACTGATTACGAGAGCTTCGTAAAGACCATCAACGAGAAGCCAGGTTTCGTAAAAGCGATGTGGTGCGGATGCCAGGAGTGTGAGGACAAGATCAAAGAGGATACCGGAGCAACCTCCAGATGTATTCCATTTGCACAGGAGAAATTATCCGATAAATGTGTATGCTGCGGCAAACCGGCTACCAAGATGGTTTACTGGGGCAGAGCATACTAAGAGACAGAGCGGTGCGGAGGGTGCGCTGTGCTGGTCGTAAAAACAGATAGTGAGAAAGGAGGAGAAGGCATGGAACTGACGTTGCAGGTACCAAAGCATGCGCAGGAGATTCTGGAACAGTTAAATAATCATGGATTTGAGGCTTACGTGGTAGGCGGCTGCGTCAGGGACAGTCTTCTCCACCGGGTTCCGGGAGACTGGGACATCACCACTTCCGCAAGACCGGAGCAGGTGAAGGCCATTTTCGGACATACCATTGATACGGGACTGCAGCATGGTACCGTGACCATTATGCGGGATAAGGTAGGCTACGAGGTGACCACTTACCGGATCGATGGAGAGTACGAGGATGGACGCCATCCAAAAGAGGTGGAGTTTACCTCTAATTTATTAGAAGATTTAAAACGCCGGGATTTCACCATCAACGCCATGGCCTACAACCCGAAAGAGGGCCTGGTGGATGCCTTTGAAGGGATCCAGGATCTGAAGGAAAAACGGATCCGCTGCGTGGGCAATGCTCTGGAGCGCTTTACAGAGGACGCTCTGCGGATTCTGCGGGCAATCCGTTTTTCAGCCCAGCTTGGATTTTCCATCGAGGAAAGTACCTGGGAGGCCATCAAGGTGATTGCTCCGAACCTGATCCACGTGAGCAAGGAGCGGATTCAGGTGGAGTTAACGAAGCTTCTGTTATCTAATCACCCGGATGAGATCAGGAAAGTTTTTGACAGGGAACTGGATACCAGGATCTGCGCGGATTTCCCGAAGATTAATCCGGCGCAGATCGCCATTGATCCGGGACTTCCTAAAGAAAAACATATGCGCTGGGCTGCTCTTCTGCGCCATCAGACACCGGAGGAGGCTGTGGCGATCCTCCGCCAGTTAAAACTGGATAATGACACGATCAGCAAGGCGAAGACCCTGGTACAGTGGTGGAAACGCCCTATAGGAGCCGATCAGACCCAGATCCGGAAAACTATGAGCCAGATGGTTCCAGAGCTGTACGATGATCTGCTGGTTTTGAAGGCTTCTGTGGGAGAGCTGGAGCTTCAGGCAGAAGGATGTGTGGAAGATCTGGACTGGGTGAAGGTCCAGAGTGGGGAGATCCGGCAGCGGGGAGACTGTGTTTCCTTAAAAGAACTGGCAGTCACCGGAGCTGATCTGATCCAGGCAGGCATGAAGCCGGGGAAAGAGCTGGGTGAGACGTTAAAGCGGCTTTTGGAGCTGGTTCTGGAGCATCCGGAGTGGAATACGAAAGAGATATTAAAAAAAGTATGATTCTAAGAGAGATAGCACCAACCTCTGGGCGGGATGGTGCTATTTTTTTGTGTCATAGAAAACTTCATCCTATGACACAAAAAAACGCTCCGCTAAGGATCGCACTGCGGCGGAGTGGAAGAGTGTCGCTGAAGCGACCCACCGCAGGCGGAGAATCCTGCGAGCAGGATTCTTTTTTATTCAATTAAGTATAATCCCCTGTCTTTTTTCATACCCTAGAGTGTAACTGCCATGCAGCGCTTCAGCATGTCCGTGACAGGTATCTGTGGAGTGGCTGCGAGGCTGTGAACTTGGGGGAGGGGTGCGTGTGAACGAAAAATATCTGGAGGGGTTGGCCCAGTATGATAGAATGACGGACAGTGTGAGAAAGGGGCGCAGCGGCTGGATCTGTGAGACGGACCGGGGGACAGCGCTTTTGCAGGAATACCGGGGAACACTGCGGAGGCTGGAGTTTGAGGATCTGGTTCTGAGCCGCGTGGAAGAGGATGGTCAGATCCCGGTGGACCAGTACATAAAAACCAAAGAGGATAGTCTGATCGCCCTGGGGGCGGATGGGACCAGATATGTGCTGAAGGAATGGTTTACAGACCGGGAGTGCAGCCTGAAAGACCACAAGGAGGTGCTTTTGGCTGTTCGGCAGATTGCAAGACTTCACAAATGCCTGGCAAAGATTCCAAGATCAGAGGAGTGGAGTTTAGGCTCTATTCATGGGGAATCCCTGGAACAGGAAATGAAGCGCCATAACCGTGAAATGACCCGGACCCGGAATTATATTAAACAGAAGAAAAAGAAAACCGATTTTGAACGGTGTGTCATGGAGACTTTTCCTGCATTTTTTGAATGTGCACAGGAGGCGGAAGCGGGAATGGCAGCCTTGAAGGAAAAAGAGCATGAGGACCGGCTGTGCCATGGCAATATGGACCATCACCATATTTTGATGGGGGAGGGCTATACTGCAGTTATTGAATTCCATAAAATGCACCTGGGTGATCAGATGGAGGATCTGTACCATTTTGTGCGGAAAACCATGGAAAAGCATAACTGGGATATCCGGCTGGGCCAGGAAATGTTCGCAGCCTATGACCGGATCATGCCGCTCTCAATGGAGAAGATCGAGAGCCTCTATTATCTGTTTTTGTATCCGGAAAAATACTGGAAACAGCTGAATTTTTACTATAATTCGAAAAAAGCCTGGTTTCCGGCGCGAAATATGGAAAAAATAAGGATTTTAATGGAGCAGGCTGAAAATCAGAAAAATTTCCTGGAATTATTGCAATGAATGATTGCAGGGATGGGACGGGTGAAGTATAATAAACGATAGGAGACAACGGTTCAGATAACCGGAAAAGGGACTGGACCGCTGTAAAAACATAACTGTTTGACAGGCCTGCGCATTGGCTTTGCTGATCGGAGGAAAACTGTGAAGAACAGAGCAGTTGTGTTAGAAAAAGGAGGAGGAAGTACCACCATGAAGGATTACAAAAAAATCTACGAGGAGTGGCTGAGCAACCCATATTTTGATGAGGAGACCAAAGAAGAACTGCGTGAGATCGCAGATAATGAGAATGAGATCAAAGAACGTTTCTACATGGATCTGGAGTTTGGTACTGCCGGTTTAAGAGGTGTGATCGGCGCAGGTATCAACCGCATGAACATCTATGTAGTCCGCAGAGCGACTCAGGGACTGGCAAACTATATCATCAAGCAGGGAGGCGCTTCCAAGGGTGTTGCCATCGCTTACGATTCCCGCCATATGTCGCCGGAATTTGCAGATGAAGCAGCAAGAACACTGGCTGCCAACGGAATCGTAGCTTACAAGTTTGAGTCTCTCCGTCCGACACCAGAGTTATCCTTCGCAGTCCGTGAGCTTGGCTGTATCGCCGGAATCAATGTGACCGCAAGCCATAACCCGCCGGAGTACAACGGATATAAAGTATATTGGGAGGACGGCGCACAGTTTACACCGCCTCATGATAAAGGAGTGACTGAGGAAGTTCTGGCGATCGAGGATCTGTCTACTGTGAAGACCATGTCCGCTTCCGATGCGAAAGCAGCAGGTTTATATAAGGTAATCGGCGCTGAGATCGACGACAAGTATATTGCCCACGTAAAAGCACAGGTGGTAAATCAGGATGCCATCGACAAGATGCAGGACGATATCAAGATTGTCTACACCCCTCTTCACGGCACTGGCAATATCCCAGTAAGAAGAGTCTTAAAAGAGATCGGATTTACCCATGTTTATGTAGTTCCGGAGCAGGAACTGCCAGATGGTGATTTCCCAACCGTCAGCTATCCGAACCCAGAGGCAGCAGAAGCATTTGCACTGGGTCTTGGTATGGCGAAGAAATTAGATGCAGACTTAGTTCTGGCAACTGATCCGGATGCAGACCGTCTTGGTGTTTATGTAAAAGACAGCAAATCAGGCGAATATATCCCGTTGACTGGTAATATGTCCGGTTCTCTGTTATGCGAGTACGTTCTCAGCCAGAAAGCAGCAAAGAATGCGATCCCAGAGGACGGCGAAGTGGTAAAATCCATCGTTACCACCAACTTAGTAGACGCAGTGGCAGATTACTATCATTGTAAATTAGTGGAGTGTCTGACTGGATTTAAGTGGATCGGCAAACAGATCTTAAAAGAAGAGCAGACCGGCAAAGGCCACTATATGTTCGGATTAGAGGAGAGTTATGGCTGCCTGATCGGAACTTATGCACGTGACAAGGACGCTGTTTCCGCTTCCGTTGCCCTGTGTGAGGCTGCAGCTTATTACAAGACCAGGAATATGACACTGTGGGATGCCATGGTTGCTATGTATGAGAAATATGGTTACTACAAAGACGCAGTCAAAGCCATCGGCTTAAAAGGCATCGAGGGTCTGGCCAAGATCCAGAACATCATGGAGACTCTGAGAAAAGAAGCTCCAGCCAAGGTTGGTGAGTACGATGTCGTATCCGCAAGAGACTACAAGCTGGATACCATCAAGGATATGAAGACCGGGGCAGTCACTGAGACCGGACTTCCGGCATCCAACGTTCTGTACTATGATCTCAACGATGGCGCATGGGTATGTGTAAGACCATCCGGTACCGAGCCGAAGATCAAATTCTACTACGGTGTCAAGGGAACTTCCCTGGAAGACGCGGACAAGAAGTCTGCAGAGCTTGGTGAAGCCCTGATGGCCATGGTTGATAAGATGTTGTAAGTAATTGCTGAGATATCATTTAAGGTTTTATGGAAAAAATTCGTAATGATTATTTTGATAATATAAAAAGTGTCCTGATCACCCTTGTGGTGATCGGGCATTTTTTGTTACCCTTAGAAAGCACCCGGTTAAAGGATGGACTGGTCAATGTGATCTATCTGTTTCATATGCCCATGTTTATTATGGTTTCCGGTTATTTTGCGAAAGGAATGTATGAAGGAAAACGATTTCGATGGGAACGCATCGGAAAGCTTTTATGGCTCTATCTGCTTTTTCAGATCATATCAGGGATGACAGAAAGCCTGGCGGCAGGACAGCCGTGGACGGCAAATATCAATTTCCTGCGGGAGAGTGGAGCACCATGGTATCTGCTTGCCATGATCTGGTGGTATCTGGAGGTGTTCTTACTGGCCCGTTTCCGGGCATGGGCGGTGCTTATGGCAGTGATTGTGATCGGAATCTTAAGCGGGTATGGAAGACATATTGGAAGCTTTCTGGTGTTGAGCAGGACACTGAGCTTCGGGCCGTTTTTCTGGATCGGATATTATCTGACAGAGGATCAGGTGAGAAGTTTTAGAAGCTGGAAGGGCAGATGGCTGATGGTCGTGCTGGCACTTTTTCTGGCTGTTGTTACGGCAGTAGAGTCCAATGGAGCTCTAAAGGAATTATTTCCCATCGTATACGGGATGAACTACGGGCGGATCGGAACCCTGTGGAGCCCGGCAAGTGCGCTGGTGCGTTTCTGTGCTTATGGCGCTGCCGGGATCATGATCCTGGGAGTGATGGCTGTTGTCCCAAGACAGAGAAGGGTGTGGACATGTCTGGGAGAAAGATCATTGCAGATTTATATTCTTCACCGTCCGATCAGAGATCTGATGGAAGCGGCTGGATTTTATCGTGCTGTGACCTCACGCAGCCGCATGACGGTCGTGTTTGTTATGGCGTTTTCTGTAGCTCTTGCCGTATGCTTAAGCGCACCCAGGATCACGAAGCTCTTTCGTTATGTCCAGGATGCGCCGGAAAAAATGTTTCGTCTTATTGGTCAGAACCGTTTTTGAAGGTTCCGTATTTTTTTAATTCATTGAGTGCCTCCGCAAATTTCTTAGAATAGGCGGTAGGGTTACCATTTAAGAGACGTCTGCGGTAATGACTCATATGGTGGCTCAGCTTATGATGGGTTTCGGATAGGCTGCGGAGTTTCTCAGCCAGTAATTCGGCCCGCTGCTGACGGTCAGTCAAGGACTGGGTCATTTCGCTTGCCCGCTGGGCTGCAGTATCGGCTGCCTTCATGGCACGGTCTGCAGCCTCTTCTTTTAATTCACTGATCCGCATGACAGCACCATTCTTGATCTCCGATACCTTCTCGGAAGTTTCTGCTTTTAATAAAGCAAGCTGGATCTGCAGTTCTTCTGCTTCGGTCTTTAGCTTTGTCATGGATTCCAGCACACGGGCAAGATCCAGAGCTTCTTTGGTGGAACGGACAGTATCGTATACGAACAACACGGAAATCACGGCAATAAAGGTAAATTCCACGATCGGATTCAGCGAAGTCACAAAATCCGCAATAGGTTTGTGGATCACTTCGGTCATGAAGATGGTCAAAAAGCCCCAGGCAATGGATGAGCCAAGGCAGATATAGCCGTTGATGTTGAATTTCTTATCACTGTAATCCCAGTAACGGACCTTAAACAGGCGTTCCATCACTGCTCCAGTTACATATTCCAGGGCAGTAGCGGCAATAAAACCGGCGATATAGACCAGAATTAAGTTATCCTGGTAAGGTAATGATACCCACAGCAGCAGAATCGCGCCGCTTCCGTAAAGTGGAAGCATTGGCAGACGCAGGAAACCACGGTTGACGAAATGATGTTGTTTGAAAGAAACATAGGTGGATTCAAAAATCCAGCCGAAAAAGCAATATAGATAGAAAAAGGTAATCCAGTGATACCAGGCATAGGTGTACATGCGAAAAAAATCCTCCTGTTATGAGTATTCTATCATCATACCTGTATTTATACAAAAATTCAATCAGAATTAAAAATTCAATCTTTCCAAAACCATTGATATTTCAAGGTTTTTCGCCTACCCAATGCTCAATTTTAATGTATTATCCCTTGTTTTTGTCCTTATGAGTAAATGTAGCCCTGCCTGTTTATTGTAAAATATAATTACCCAAAGTTGCAAAGTAAAAATGGACAAAGTTGCATGTTCATTTTGGACAAAGTTGCAAAACATTGGATGAGCGGTTCTTAGGAACGGTGTAGCGCCTAAGTGGTAGCCACCAAGTGTGAACCTTCAAAAAGATCCATTGCAGACATTATCAAAAACCATTAACCTTATCTTTGTTGTAGCAAACAAATATAGATAAGGAGGAAAGGAGAATGTCAACTACAATGGATCAGATACATCATATCAGAGATATGCTCTTTTCAAATAAGCTAACAAATTTCCTTTCACCTATTGACAATCAGAAACTCTTTGTATATATTTTATTTAACAATTAGGTTAATTGTTAAAGGAGGTCATATCAATGGGATTGCAGCAGACACTAAAAGCTCTTGCTGACCCGATTCGCCGTGAAATACTGAATATGCTGAAAAAAGGGCGAATGTCAGCAGGTGAAATTACCGAGCATTTTTCCGTAACAGCCCCATCTATTTCAAGACATTTATCTGTGTTGAAAGATGCTGATTTAATCAGAGATACAAGAGAAGGAAAATTTATTTTCTACGAAATCAATACCTCTGTTTTAGAGGAAACAATGATTTGGATTGCAACTTTGAAAGGAGATAATGACAATGCTAAAAAAGAATAAATTAAAGGTTATAATTTCATCTATCGCCATTTTGCTTCCGATGTTATTTGGTCTTGTTATGTGGGATCAGTTGCCTGATACTATGACAACTCACTGGGGTGCAGACGGAAATGCAGACGGATTTAGCGGAAAGGTTTTTGCTGTTTTCGGTTTACCAGCCATTATTTTAGTGTTGCATTGTGTTTGCGTGCTATTTACACTTTTCGATAAAAAACAGAAAGAGCAAAACCCTAAGGCATTAGGTATGATTTTCTGGATTTTGCCTGTTGTATCGCTTTTTACAAATGGCATAATGTATCGCGCTGCCTTTGGAAAAGAGTTTAATATGGAATGGTTTATGCCCGCATTATTAGGTGCAATGTTCATTTATATGGGCAATTATCTGCCAAAAGTAAAACAAAATCGAACACTTGGAATTAAAGTTCCCTGGGCATTGCATAACGAAGAAAATTGGAACAAAACACATAGATTAGGTGGTAAGGTTTGGGTTGTTGGAGGACTAATTATGCTATTTTCCATCTTCCTCCCTCTTACAGCTATGGTATGGGTGATGGTCTGCGTAATTTCCGCTATGGTAATTATTCCCACAGTCTATTCCTATTACATTTATAAACAGCATAAAAAGGAAGGCATTATATATACTACGCCACCAAGAAGCAAAGCGGAAAAGATTGCAGTTAAAATATCCGCTATCGTTGTACCAATCATTCTCATCGGCGCTGCGGTGTTGATGTTTACAGGTAATATAGAAGTTCATTGCGAAGATACCTCGTTCACAATAAATGCGACTTATTGGACTGATTTAGAGATAGATTATTCCGAAATAGATACTATCGAGTATCGCAAAAATTTGGATGTAGGAGTGCGAACAAACGGTTTTGGCTCGGCAAGATTGTCGATGGGCATTTTCCAAAATGACGAGTTTGGTTCGTATACCTTGTATGCATATACAGGCGCTAAAGGGTTTATTGTATTGACTTCCGGAACAAAAACTCTCGTTATTGGAATGAGCAAAGTTGAAGATACGCAAACAATTTATAACACATTGCTTTCAAAAATAAGTGAGTAACGCCTATAATCGCAAAAATCGGATAAGAAATTTGCACAACCACATAGACGGACAAAGGGGGCGAAGATACCGTTGAAAGTATCTTCGCCCCGTCTTTATGCTTATGCGTAAATCAATTCGTTGTTGACAACCTCTCTTGCACATATTTAACTGGTATAGTGAGCAAGGTTCGTAAAACCCTGTTCTTTGGCATACTTTTCAAGCATTTTCTTCTGGTTTACAATGCTGTTACTGTCTCCATTCAGTTCATCATCTCGTGACAGTCTCTCGTAAAGTGCTGTTATTCTGTTGTTGTCCGGTCTCTTCATAAAATCTCCTTTCCGAGGTAGCAATACCTCTGTGACCGGGCATGTAACCCTGTCATAAAGTCAGAAAATGTTCCTTCACTGATAGGAGAAATTTGAGTGGATAAGCGGAACTGCTTTTTGCTAAACAATAGTATGTAAATGTTTACGACAAATGTAATTTGATGGTGTATAAATAAAGTTGACAGCCTATTCTCAAGGATTTCATAGTATAATCAAGAGAATAAGGAGGTGCCCAACTATGGCACGAAGTCAACGTAAGTACGATCATGAATACAAAGTGCAGGCAGTTAAGCTTGCAAAAGAAATCGGTGGTGCGAAAGCCGCTAAGGAATTAGGAATTCCTGAAGGGACTATCCATACCTGGCTTAAAGCCGTAAGAACCGGACAACTGGATATTGGAGAAGGTGCCCATACTCCAGAATCTGCCATGAGCCTTGCGGAGGAATTAACCATGCTTCGAAAACGCGTGAAAGATCAGGATAAAGAAATTCGTCGTCTGAAAGAAGAAAACGAGTTTCTGGAAGAAGCCAGCGCTTTTTTCGCAGCGAGCCGTCGGAAGTCTCTAAGACCGAAAGAATGAAATTCATTGCGATTAAGACTGACGATGGCACCATCAAGGGAAAACTGGCTTTTTACTGTCGTATGTTACATGTGAGCCGCCAGGGATTTTATAAATATCTGTCCGTAAAAGACCGTCCGTGGAAATACCAGACGCTTGCAGATACCATGCTTGAAATCCATGCTGAGGATGTCTGCAACGACACCTATGGACGTGTACGTATGTTCCAGGCATTAACTCTTAAACGACCTGATGGCATTCCTATCCCCAGTGAGCGTACCGTTTATAGAGTCATGGAAAAAATCGGTCTCAGTCATCGTCCTAAGCGTAATCCGAAAGGAATTACGAAAGCAGACCGTGAGGCTCGTAAATCGGATGATCTTCTTAAGAGAAATTTCACATCAGAAA
>ERZ772900.2883-NODE-2883-length-11854-cov-20.809391_pt1 | contig 11854 bp, 10 predicted proteins | sample MGYA00512124_ERZ772900 | MGnify/ENA primary metagenome ERZ772900 (study PRJEB29015, sample SAMEA2737716) | human gut metagenome | biome: human gut; feature: human-associated habitat; material: faeces | place: China | collected 2012 ... | reverse complement strand
AGATTGTAGAACTCGACCTGATAGGTCTTTCCGTCTGCGGCAGTTGTTGCAAATTTTGCAACAACTGCATCTCGGTCAAGCTCACCCTCTGCAAAGATGTTTTTGATATGGCGAGAGATCGTGGATTTATCGCGTTGGAACAAATCGGCCATCTGGTCAATGGAAAGCCAAACGGTATCCCCATCAAAGGTAGTATCGATTTTGGTCAGACCATCTTCTGTGGTGTAAATGATGATAGAATTATTGGGAGAGTCATCTGGACGATTCATTTTAAGCACCTCGTTCAGTGTATGTAATACAGTGGAAGGGGAGACCTTACCACTGTGTTGGGACAAGCATTACAAGAATATTATATCATGCTGCAAGAGCGGTATCAACAGTATCTTGTCGATTTTCGTTGGTTGTTGATGATACTGTGTTGTCTATTTCCAAGATCGAATCAACCGTTGCCATCTTTTCTCCTGGCTCACGAATGGTCTGGAGTTCGGTGCAGCGCTTTCCCGATGAAATAAAAGGTCGATTCTCCGAGAGTGAATCAGCCGTTTGGATCTTCGATGTGGCAGCAGTAGAGAAATTGCGTTCGGTGACCTTGGAAAGCAATTCTGAATTTTCATAGGTGTCTGCACTATCGTCTGGTTTACCGTTTAACTTTTTCTCTCGCCACGTTGATACCACGGTGGGCAATGCTTCTGTGGGAGTTCCACGGATAATGGTAGCCTCTCGCTGGGATAGCTTAAGTTTGCCGGATAAGATTTCTTCCTGAATGCCGGGGCAGTATTTTTCCATCAGCTCAACAGTTTTCATGAACTGCTCGGCACGAATTACAAAAGAGGGACTCACATTATTTTCTTTGGCGATTCGTTCAGTCGTGTTTTCTACCGATGGCAAATTGTCAATTTGACAGTTTGCCACCTGCGTGTACTGATTGCCATGGTTTCCCCCACGAGTGGATTTTTCAGAGTGATACTGCTTTCCAATCAGAAACTTTTTCTGCTCGGGTGTCAGATTCCGACGACCCAGCTGATGTTTGCAGATCCATGCCAGAACATCTTCACGGGTTTCGCAGGTGCAGGAGATCGAGCGGGTGGTATAAGGGATTTCTGGGTGCTGCTGGAGAATCTTATAGCGATTATGGCCATCAACAAGAATGTTGCCCCAGACAATCAGGGGAGACAGGACTTCGCCCTCTGAAAGGATGTTTTCTTCCAGTTGCTGAAATTCTTCATCGGTCAATGCAGGAATCTGAGATTGAAATTCGGAGTCGATGATAAATTCAAACTTGTTTTTCTTCATAGGCAAAATCTCCTTTCAAAAATCTATTGGTATTTCTGCCGTTCTCCCTGCATGGGTTTCCTACCCCCTTTCAGCGGCGTTTTCCGGCTCGCTCTTGCGAGGTCATCGCCGAGTATCTCATGCAGACGGTCATGCGGTTCTCAAGGTTCAATGATAGATTTGAAACTAGGTTAACACATTCATGGGAGATTTTTTAGGACACATTACGTCCGGTTTTTACGAAAGTTGATTTGAATGTCTACTAAAAATCGGACATTCTTTGTCGAAACTTGTGAAAAAGCAATGAAGAATGTGCTTCTGTGGGCTTAGTGTATCACATCGCCAATTTTATTTTTAGGAACTGGTAGTTCCGGTTTTTAAGGGATATGAAATGAATTTCAAGACAAAATCGGAACTATTGGTTCCGGTTTTGCGTATCAACGTGATCTCAGATTTGGGGTGCCGTTCTCTCTGCATGGCTTTCCTGCCCCCTTCCAGCGGCGTTTTCCGGCTCTCCTTGTCAGGGTCATGGCCGGGTATCCCATGCAGACGGTCATTCGATTTTCAAGGTTCGATGAAGGCTTGTAGAAAGCATATCACAATCAAACAAGTGTTTTTAGGACGTATCAGGTCCGGTTTTGAGGGAGAAAACCGGACTTGGGAGGTCCGGTTCATGTGAACGGCTCTGGAAAGAGCATACCATAAAGTTACTCAAATTTTTAGGAAGCATTACTTCCGCTTTTTGCCTTCAAAACCGGAAGTAATAGTTCCGGTTTGATGCAATATTAAATGAATCAACGACGATTTTTTCGAAACGAATTTTTCTCCAAGAAATTTGCTTATTCAGCGTCCGTTAAGGTGCGGAACTAGCACATTCTTGTGCTGAATATCGGGTTTGGGCAAAGCCCAACAAGCATTTTTGAAGTCGGATTTGAAAAATCTGATTCAAAACTTGTGAGTTGGTACCAACTCGCCCTGCTTGCTGCGGTTGCAAACTCGAAAATTTTTGTGCAGAAAAATAACCGCCCACTTCAAGTTGAACTTGAAAACGGACGGTCTGATTTGCAAAATGATTTTCAAATTTGGGAAGCACGTTGAGAGGTTTCATAGCATCTGCAAGCAATGTGTCTGTCTATACAAACACCATTTGCGTTGCAAAATGCTTGTTGGGAACACCCAAACCCTTGAACTGCATCGTGCCGATGCAGGCTGCGCGTTTTTGCAAAACGCTTTTTGGATGCGCCATAGGAGTGCGCAGCCATCACGGAAGCATGATGATTACAGGGCTTGAGGTTCTCCCAGCGCAAGCAGCCCTAGTCGCGGTATCGATATGTACCAAGCCAAAGCGGACCCAGTAAAAGACGCCCTACCATCAAGGACGAACTTGGCGTCCACGCCCGCCCCGCCGGTCTGCTGGTCAAGCTGGCAAAGAAGTATGCCAGCAAGGTCACCATTGAAAAAGATGGCAAGACCTCTGATATGCGCAAGCTGATGGAAGTCATGGGACTTGGCATCAAGCAGGGCGAAACCATCACCGTCACGGTTGAGGGTGAGGATGAGACCGTCGCAGCAGAAGAAATTGCTGCATTCCTGAATGAGAACGTTTGATCGGCTCATCTGATTTGAACATCCACGGTAGCAGATTCCTCCTGCTAAAACTGCCCGGAACGATAGGAGAAGGTCGTTCCGGGCAGTTTTTTGTGTTATGCAATAAAAAAGGGCAGCAACACGCCCGTTGACGCATCTGATTCAAGGCATTATAATCGAAGTATGGCAAAGTATATCGAAGAGCAGGAGCGAAGAAAGTATGGAGCATAGTCACCCCGATCGCACCTACAAAAAGAGCCGCTTTCAGCAGGAGCTGGAGCAGAGCGTCTCCCGTAAGCTGATTTCAAGCCTGTTGCTGGGATGTCTTTTGTTCTGCATTGCAATCGCTGCTGTGAATGCTCTCAACCAGAACGCTCGGCGGGAAGACCATCTGGAGAGTGTTGCCGCCACCTTCCATGAGGTGTACAATAACACGTCAGCCTTTCTGCTGGACGCTGGACACACCGAGCTGTTCCTCTCCGAGCTGCGGAATGATCAGGACAACCTGCGCTATCTTATCAGCCAGTACAACGTCTCGGCTCCTGTGGAGATACAGCTCATCCTTACCGACTCTGAGGGAAATGTTCGGTTCACAACCTTTTCGGAGGGAGAGATGAATCTCCACCGGCAGGAATTTAACAGCATCGCCGTGGACAACGCCTGCCATCTTATGCGGACCGTCTACACCACGGTCTACCACTTCCGAGCCAACAGCTCAGAATACGTTATGATACATCCGCTCTACCGGGATGGCGAATATCAGGGTGCTGTGGCAGTCTATCTGAATGAGAACGACTGGACAAAACTGTTTAGCCAGTACCAGTACGATGCTATCCTCACCAAATCCAACGGTGATGTCATTGCCTGTTCAAGTTTCTCTTTCCTCTCCCAAAAGAACGCCAACAAGTATCTGCCCGCCGATGCAGCGCAATATGTGCGAGTGAACGGGAACCGCTATCTGCGCAGCAGCCGCTCGTTGGAAAACGGCACGGTATTGGCTTACTCCTTCATCTACTCGCCCACGAATTACAGTTATCTTTTCGTGGGTCTGCTCCTGATCGTACTGCTGGGACTGAGTTGGGCGGCAATGTTCGCCCGCATTATGCACGCTATGACTGAGCAGATGGTAAAGTCGGTGGACACCCTCGTGCGGGAGATCCGCATCATCCGCAAGGAGGCCCCTGATCACATCATCGAGATCGACACCGGCGATGAGATCGAGGAGATTGCCCATCAGGTCAACAAGATGGTTCGCAGCATTCAAGAGCTGAGCCAGCGCAATATCGCTCTTGCCGAAGTGAACAACCGGATGGAGATGCAGAATCTTCAGGCGCAGATCAATCCCCACTTTATTTATAATACGCTGGACAATATCCGCTATCTTATCCCGACAGACCCCCAGCGAGCCCAGCAGCTGATTGGACGGTTTATCGGCATCCTGCGCTACAGCATCAACAACACAAAGCACAATGTCCCTGTTAAAGATGATCTGAAATATCTGCAGGATTACCTTGTGATCCAGTCCACCCGCTTCGGTGCAAATTTCTCCTACGAGATCGACATCGACGACGCCTGCATGGAGTTCATCATCCCGAAGCTACTTTTACAGCCCTTGCTGGAAAACAGCATCAAATATGGATTCCAGAAGAAGCCACGTATCCATATAAGGGTACGGGGCTGGCTGGGGGAGGATGCGCTCTATTTCACGGTAGAGGATAACGGCGGAGGCGTGGACGAGACAATGCTGGAACAGCTGCGAGACACTTTGCGCTCGGATGAAGTGAACATCGAGCACAATGGTCTGCAGAACATCAACCGTCGCATCTGGCTGGGCTACGGCGGTGACAGCGGACTAACCATCGACAGCACCGAGGGCGAAGGCTTCACGGTGAAACTCAAACTCCGGCTGGGAGGAATGTAAACCATGTATCGCGTTCTATTGGTAGAAGATGAAGAAATCATCCGCAAGGGCATTCGTTACTCGGTACCGTGGGAGGAGTGCGGCTGCTCGGTGGTGGGCGAGGCAGAGAATGGGGCAGCAGGTGAAGAAAAGATCGCTGAACTGCAGCCTGACATCGTCATTACTGACATTACTATGCCGGTAAAAAGCGGTCTTGAGATGATCGCCGACACCCGAGAGAAATTCAACTATATTGCCATCATCCTGACAGGCTACTCGGAGTTCGAGTACGCCCAGCAGGCCATTCGGAACGGCGTATCGGATTATGTGCTCAAACCCCTCGACATGGACGAGATGCGTACTGCGCTGGAGAAGGCTGTCCGCCTTGCGGGGGATAACCAATACCTCCAACAGCGGGAGGACGAGACAGAGGCCGTCCGCAGCCGGACAGCTCTGCCGCCATTAAGCGAAGATAAGGTCTCTGACCCGCTGGTGCTACGCATCGTAGCCTATCTGAAAGAGAATTACCAGAGCAAGATAACACTTGCTGACCTTCAGGAACAGTTCCACTACTCGGAACGGTACATCAACCAGAAGTTTCAAAAAGAGCTTGGCACAACGGTCATTGACTACCTCAACCGCTGCCGTATTCAGAACGCTCTGGAACTCATCCGGAAAGGAAAACTGCCCATCTCCCAAATCGGCTGGGAGTGCGGCATTGGTGAGTACAAATATTTTAACCACGTTTTCAAAAAATACATAGGCTGCTCGGTGCGGGAGTACCAGAGCACCTTGAAATAAGTGTCTATAAAAAAATACCGAACAGCCGTTGTTCGGTATTTTTTCCATTTGTTCTGCAATTTGAGTATTATTTTTGTGCTATAAGCATTAAAATGGGACTATCGAAAAGTTTCAAGTAAAAAATGGAGGTTTTTACTATGAAAAAGATTTCTCGTCGTTCGTTCCTGATGGCTACCGGTGTTATCGCAGCTTCTGCTGCTCTGAGCGCTTGCGGCGGCTCCTCCGCCAGCACCTCTTCTGCCGGTTCTACCGCTGCTTCCACTGCCGCTTCCGGTACTGCTGCACAGGGCGGCGGCGACCTCGTGATCTACTCGCCCAACTCTGAGGGTCTGATGAACGCCACCATTCCTCTGTTTGAGGAGAAATACGGCGTCAACGTCGAGCTGATTCAGGCCGGCACCGGCGAACTGATCAAGCGTATCCAGTCCGAGAAGAACGATCCCTACGCAGATGTCATGTTCGGCGGCTCTTGGTCGCTGATGTACACCAACGAAGATCTGTGGGAACCGTATGTTTCCGCCAACGATGCAAACGTCATCGATGCTTACAAAAACAAGTGCGGCTTCATCACCGGCAATGTGCTGGACGGCAGCGTCCTCATCGTCAACACCGACCTCATCGGTGACATCAAGATCGAGGGCTACGAAGATCTGCTGAACCCGGCTCTGAAGGGTAAAATCGCCACTGCCGACCCCGCCAACTCCTCTTCCGCTTTCGCTCAACTGACCAATATGCTGCTTGCAATGGGCGGCTACGAGGACGATAAGGCATGGCAGTACGTCCACGACCTGTTTGAGAATGTGGACGGCAAGATCTGCGAAAGCTCCAGCAGCGTTTACAAGGGAGTTGCCGATGGCGAGTATGTGGTGGGTCTGTCCTATGAGGATCCCTGTGCTCAGCTGGTTCTGGACGGCGCACCTGTCAAGATCGTTTACATGAAGGAAGGTGCTGTCTTCCTTCCTGCTGGCGCCACCATCATCAAGGGCGCAAAGAACATGGACAATGCCAAGCTGTTCATTGACTTCATCCTGAGCGAGGAAGTCCAGAACATCTGGGGCAGCACCCTGACCAACCGCCCTGTTATGAAGGACGCTGCTACCAACGATGCCATGACCCCGATGGCAGACATCAATGTCATCGAAGAGGACATTCCCTACGTCAGCGCCCACAAGTCAGAATTGGTGGACAAGTACACTGAGATCTTCACCGGTCTGCAGAGCGAATAATTCAAAGGGCAGCAGGAGGCTAGTATGAGCAGAATATCAGTCAAAGACGCAGTAAAGCGCTACGGGAATAATACGGTCATCCCGGACCTGAATCTGGAGATCGGAGATGGTGAGCTGTTCACCCTGCTGGGTCCCTCCGGCTGCGGCAAGACCACCCTTCTCCGTATGATCGCAGGCTTCAACTCCATTGAGGGCGGCGACATCTTCTTCAACGAGAAGCGCATCAACGATATGGACCCCAGCAAGCGCAACATCGGCATGGTGTTCCAGAACTATGCCATCTTCCCGAACCTCTCCGTCCGGGACAATGTGGCATTCGGTCTGAAAAACCGCAAGGTGGACAAGACCGAGATAAAGAAGCGGACAGATGAGTTTCTGAACCTGATGCAGATCATGCAGTATGCCGACCGGATGCCCAACCAGCTTTCCGGCGGTCAGCAGCAGCGTATCGCACTGGCTCGCGCACTGGTTATCTCGCCGGATGTGCTGCTGATGGACGAGCCGCTTTCCAATCTGGACGCAAAGCTCCGTGTCGAGATGCGCAGCGTCATCCGCCACACCCAGAAGAGCGTTGGCATCACCACCGTGTATGTCACCCACGATCAGGAAGAGGCAATGGCCATCAGTGACCGTATCGCCGTTATGAAGGACGGCGTTATCCAGCACGTTGGCACTCCCCGCGATATCTACCAGCGCCCGAAGAATGTCTTTGTTGCCACCTTTATCGGCCGCACCAACATCGTGGACGCCCACGTCAAGGATGGCATCATCACCTTTGCCGACGGCTACCATGAGCACATCGACGCTCTGGACAAGGCTGCCGAGCAGGATGTGCGCTGCTCCATCCGCCCGGAGGAGTTCATTATCTGCAAGGACGGCACCGATGGCATCCACGGCACCGTGCAGGAGTGCACCTACCTCGGCCTCAACACCCACTACACCATTGACACCGATCAGGGTGACTCGGTGGAGATCGTAGAGGAGTCCTCCATTGGCGAGGGTCTCAAGAAGGGCGAGAAGGTGCTGCTGAAGGTCAAGAAAGAGAAGATTAACGTCTTTACCAAGGACGGCGATACCAATCTCATCAGGAGCGACGCTTATGAAAAACAATAATAAGTTCCGTCTTGATGTCTGGGGAGCCATTACGCTGGGGACCATCGCACTCTATGCACTGTTCCTGCTTTACCCGATGGCATACCTGATCCGCCAGTCTGTGCTGGACCCCGACACCGGCAGCTTCACGCTGGCTTATTTCACCAAGTTCTTTTCCAAGAGCTACTATTTCGATACCCTGATCAACAGCTTCAAGGTGTCCATCACAGCGACGGTGCTCTCCATCGCTATTGGCACCCCACTGGCATACCTATTCACGATCTTTAAGATCAAGGGCAAGTCGGTGCTGAATATCCTCATTGTGGTGGCATCTATGTCGGCTCCCTTCATCGGGGCCTACTCATGGATCCTGCTGCTGGGTCGCAGCGGTATCATTACCACATTCTTCAAAAACCTCGGTATCGCCATCCCGGACATCTACGGCTTCGGCGGCATCGTGCTGGTCATGACGCTCCAGCTGTTCCCGCTGGTGTTCCTCTACGCCAAGGGTGCACTGAAGAACATCGACAACTCCCTCATCGAGGCGGCTGAAAACCTCGGATGCTCTGGCATTGCCTGCTTCTTCAAAGTGGTCGTGCCCCTAATCATGCCCACCCTGCTGGCTGCAGCTCTGCTGGTGTTCATGCGATCCTTTGCAGACTTCGGCACCCCGATGCTGATCGGTGAGGGCTACCGTACCTTCCCTGTTGTCCTTTACACCGAGTTCATCAACGAGGTGGGCGGCAGCGACGGCTTTGCGGCCGCTATCGCCGTCATCGCTATCGTCATTACCACGCTGGTGTTCCTCGTCCAGAAGTACGTTTCCAATAAGAACGCCTTTGCTCTGAACAGTATGCACCCCGTGGAGGAGCGGGAGGCCCGCAAGGGCATCAACGCTCTGGTGCATCTGGCGGTCTACCTCGTGGTGGGCGTCGCCATTCTGCCGCAGGCCTACGTCATCTACACCTCGTTCAAGAACACGCAGGGCAAGATCTTCGTGGACGGCTACTCGCTGCAGAGCTACCAGACCGCTATCGGCAAGCTGGGCCGCAGCATCCAGAACACCATCATCATCCCCCTGCTGGCACTGGTCGTCATCGTGCTGCTGGCTGTTCTCATCGCTTATCTGGTGGTGCGCCGCCGCAATGCCCTGACCAACGTGGTGGACATCCTCTCGATGATCCCCTACATCGTGCCCGGCACGGTCCTTGGCATCGCACTGCTCATCGGCTTCAATAAGCCCCCGCTCCTCATCAGCGGCACCATGCTCATCATGGTGGTGGCACTCATCATCCGGCGTCTGCCCTATACCATCCGCTCGTCGGTGGCTATCCTGCAGCAGATCCCCATGAGCATTGAGGAAGCTGCCATCTCGCTGGGCGCTTCCAAGATGAAGGCATTCTTCCGCATCACAGTGCCCATGATGGCCTCCGGCATCATCTCTGGTGCCATCCTGAGCTGGGTCACCATGATTAGTGAACTGTCTACCGCAATCATCCTGTATACCGGCAAGACCAAGACCCTGACGGTAGCAATCTATACCGAGGTCATCCGCGGCAACTACGGTACTGCAGCCGCATTGTCCACCATTATGACCATCCTCACCGTCATTTCTCTGTTGGCTTTCAGCAAGCTCAATGGCGGCAAGGATATCAGTCTTTAAGTAGTTTCCCCATTCTCCTTCGATCACTGAGTTTCCAAACCGGGCTGTTTCTCAGTAACGCAAATAGCCCCCAACGGAAAAATGAGACAGGCTTCCCGAAAGGCGGGTCGCCTGTCTCATTTTTGTTGTAAGTTGGACGCTTGGGGACTTTAGACCTTTGCAGTCCCGAAAAACCGTGCCGATCCTGTACGGTTTAGAACATTTTGATGACCCACAGGATCAGGATACGCAATCGCAAAGCAGTGCACCCAAGGCGACCAACTGCTTAAAATGGCAGTTTCCTGCGCACACGCTTCTCTGGAATTGCCCGGCACACAAATGTGCACCATGGCAGGCGTGGAAAAAAGATTCCCGCTTACACCTGTTAAGCAGCTCTGTACGTTTTAGTATGGGACAGATTTAATAACGCGGAAAATTGTCAAAGCCCACAGGCCGGAATTTCATCCACCCGGTGGGCTTTGTTGTGCCCACTAATTGATATAAGTTGATATCAATTAGTATCAGTTGCTTTTCCAATTCTCATTCATGATCCTTCTGGCTCGTCCGCGCGTGGTGTCCTCAAAGGTCTCATCTTCGCTGAATCGCAGCCAATAGGGGTCTTCCATCAGGCAGGCATTGGTACGTTTAACAATTTCCCACGCATTGTAGTCCGGCAGACCCATCATTTTCAGAATCTCTTTACAGTCCATCCGATTCCGGGGAAAGATGCGCTTCTTTGCCCAGACGACCACATCGACCAGCGGCACTTTGCGGCTGTTGCCGATAAAGAGGTTCAGAGGCAGGTCATACTGCGGCACACTCTCATTGGCGCAGAGATACTGCCCATCTTCGCTTAGGTGTGCGATTTCTTTTTCATCCATCATCAATTTCAGATAGGCCATTTTATCACCCCATAGCGACTTTCAGGTAGTGCAGACGGTATTTCAGGTATTGACGGATCGCAGATGCTCTTTTTTCGCTCAACAATGCAAGAATAGGCGAAATAGCCTGAACGATTTCTGTATACAGCGTATCCAGATCACACACAGGCAGCACAGGCTCGTCGACCAGTTTGATCTGCTGGGCGTGATGGCTGCGGAACGGCTTCGATTTATCGAACTGATAACGGAGCTTCGTGTCAGTCAATTCTTCATCCATCGCCCATGCAAGCAGACTGCCGCCATTGTCGTAAATAGGCGGAGCATAATTTTTTCCATCCCGGACGATTACATCAAAATTGTTCTCGTGGCGGTCTTCGTTGCCAATAAAGGCGTCGAACGCCAGCATTTGATAGAGCCACTTCTTGCCATACAATTCTACCGCATACTGAAACAGTGCCTCCGGTGAAGCGGCCCGACCGCTGGCAAGGAAATGGGCATCAGCCAAGTCTGCAAAATGATACAGTTGTTCATCGTCCGTTGTGAACTTGGGGCAGACGCTGACCACATCGCAGGAATAGGTCTGAATGTCGGGAAAGAGTTTGGCAGGCATCAGGGCGTATTCCACATGAGGCAGACCCAGTACCTGTGCAATCAGCGAGGCCATCACCTCAGAATACGGCTCATACCCAGCGGTTCCGGCCTCTGTGATGGAGTTGCCCTTGACCATGACAAGCTGGTCGTCTACCTGATACCAGCCCTTTGAGAGCATTCCACGGCTCGTCCGTGTTTCACGCTTTTCGACCAACTGGATTTTTGCAGGGACTTCGATTGGGCTCATGGTATCACGCTCCTTTGTTCCATTATACCATGTTTGGATGGATAGACAAGATGAATCGTGGTTTCATTCTGCATACACGACTTCCCTCACCACTACCTCTTCAGCCTGCGCTTTCAGCCCATTCATGTGCGCCACCCAGAGAAGCTGTGCGCGCTCTTTGTCCGGCGCGGGGTACTTGTCTAACAGAGTGGTCATCGTGCGTTCCAGCCACTCGCAGGCTGTTTTCTGGACATCCTGCAAATGCGGCCAGAGCGTGCCGTTCAGCAACATCCGGCTGTACAGCACAGGACGCTGATTCTTGAGATAGGCCAGCCGCATCCGACTATACTTGCCCAGCAGTTCGGTATCATCGGTCTGTGGCAGGGTGAACAGGGGCAGCTGATACTCCCCAACCTGTGCGTAATGGATCTCGGTGCGGACGGCGTTCGAGTTCTTCATGGAAATTCTCCTTTGTACTTTCAACGTGTTTTGCGGTCTTTGTGGAAAACGGTGTTCACTCCTTCCGGCTCTGCGCGGTCAGCCAGTTACCCTGCGCCTGATAGTAGTGCTCCATCGTGGTGGGGGGCGTTCAGGATGGTGGTGCGCAGATAGGCCATGATGTTCTTGATGGGCTGG
>ERZ772900.2866-NODE-2866-length-11920-cov-42.533586_pt1 | contig 11920 bp, 9 predicted proteins | sample MGYA00512124_ERZ772900 | MGnify/ENA primary metagenome ERZ772900 (study PRJEB29015, sample SAMEA2737716) | human gut metagenome | biome: human gut; feature: human-associated habitat; material: faeces | place: China | collected 2012 ... | reverse complement strand
TTTTGCCATGTCAGAAATTTCACTTATCTTAGTGTTGCAAAATAAAAACAAACAATATAGTAAATTAGCACATATGGGATAATTAGGCTGCAAAAATTTGATGATCGGTATCCCATAATTTAACTTTTTAAAAGGGGAAATAGGAAACAACTTTCACGTTCTGTATCTTGATTTTATGCCTTTAACCGGAGTGTAAAGCAGCTGCCTTTCCCCAATTCACTATCTATGGTCAGAGTGCCCCCATGCGCTTCGACAAAGTCCTTGGAAATGGATAGTCCCAGTCCACTACCCTGTACCTTGGTGCCCGGAACTCGGAAATAATGTTCGAAGATGCTCTGGTGATAACGGGGATCGATGCCTTTTCCAAAATCACGTACGAACATTTCTATCCAGTTGTCCTTTGTTTGCCGCGCACCGATGATAATACGCCCGTTTTCTGCTGAATACCGGATAGCGTTGGAAAGTAGGTTCGTCAGCACCCAAGCTATCTTTTCACTATCAACAAACAGTTTGCCCATCTTCTCTTCCGGATATAGCACTTCTATCTGAATGTTGAACTTCTCGGCCTGTATCCGGTTTGCCTTGATGGCATATTCAATCAACTCGATAGGCTTGGTGATGCGCGGTTTCAGTTGTAACTTACCGGATTCCACCTGGGTCATGTTGAGTAATTCACTGGTGATACTCAGCAACCGGTCGCTGTTATCCTGAATGCTTTGAGCCAGTTCCTTCTGTTCCTCATTCAGAGAGCCCACTCGGCAGTCTTCCAGCAGTTGCAGGCTCATCAGAATGGCCGAAATCGGTGTTTTTAGTTCGTGAGAGATGGTAGAGATGAAGGTGGTCTTGGCGGAATCCAGTTCTTTAAACTCAGTGATGTTTTTTAAGAGAATCACATATCCTTCTTTTTGCGAGGAACCTTCTCTGCCTGTCTTCATGCACCTCATTTGGAAATAGCTTTCCTTATTGTCGGCATAGATTTTAAGCGGCTCGTTTTTAGAGGTGCTCTTTTCATCGAATGCATCCTGCAATCCCCGGAGCAATCTGCGGAGAAGGTCATTGCGCAGGGCTATCTCCTGAGCTGGTTTCAGCAAGACTTCTTCTCGCTGAAGGTTGAGGATGCTGAGGGCTTCATCGTTAATGAAAAGGATGGTCATCGCATTGTCCAGTCCGATAATGGGTTCCTTCACACTGTTGATGATGGTTTCCATATAATTCTTGGCTGCCTTTATTTCAGCCAGTGTACTAGAGTTGTAGTCAGCCAGCCGTTTAGCCATCCGATTGAAGTTTTTGGACACCTCTTCAAACTCCTTGCTTTCGAGGTTCAACCGCTGTTCGTAGTTGTGATTGGCAATTTCCTTGATACCGTCTGTAATTTCTTTGACGGGCTTGTTGATGGAGGACGGCAACTGTTTCAACATCCAAAGGCCGCAGACAATGCAGAGACCTCCGATGATGGAGACCCATACCAATGCCCGTTGCAGACCGGGACCGGCCGCTGGGCTAGTCGGTTCGGTGGCGGTCAGAATTTGCAAGTTGACGACAGAGAGTGAAACTAACAGCACAATCATGGCTACCAGCACACCGATATTCAACGTCAGTTTTGTCTTGATATTCATAAAACAATCTATTTAACCTAATTTCCGCAACACTATTATTTAATATTTTTTATAAGCACCTGAGCAACAAAAAGTTGCCAGGATTTTGCCATGTCAGAAATTTCACTTATCTCAGTGTTGCAAAATAAAAACAAACAAAATTCTGAATGACATGGCAAAAGTACAAATAAAATCTGAGAAACTCACTCCTTTTGGGGGATTTTTTTCGATTATGGAGCAATTTGATGCTCTTTTAGCTCAAACCATAGATTCCACCTTGGGATTGAGATGCACTATGTTTGGTTATCAATATAGCGAGATTCTAGACCATGCTTTTCTGGTTAAACCAGCGTATTACCTCAAGTCGCTTTGCAAGCAAAGTCCCACTAAACCCTATAGGTTGCGGATTTGAGGTTTAGGTTTATTACTGCGGAAAGATAACCAATTTTATGTTCTCATCCGAGAGAAATCTCAAAAAAGACCGGTATCGTTTCAGATGAACTAAAGTCGAGACATAGGTGAAAGCCGGTTGTCCGATGCACAGCGTCGTGACCTGACGCTCTTTGCACACCGTTTGAATAGTATCTATGACATCCGGTGAAGCCCGCTGTATCAGTTCACCGCCCAGCTCCGCCGCCAGTTTGAAGTGATTCAGCAGATGGCGCTGGGTAGCCAATGGAATGCGGTCCGGATGTTCGGCAGGGGTCTGTACATAAAGAACCAAAAAATCGGTATCATATCGAGAGGCTAACCTGGCAGTGCGGCGAATGAGCCTTTTGGGAGTTATTTCATTGCTGCTGATGCATACCAGAAAAAGTTCGCGATGTACACCTTTCTCTCCGCTGATAATTTCGTTCTCCACTTTCCGTTCCACACGAAAGGCAACCTCTTTTAAAGCCAGTTCCCTGAGCTGAAGGATGTTTTCAGTTTTGAAGAAATGGTTCAAGGCTGTTGGAATTTTTTCTTTTCGGTATATTTTTCCAGCTTTCAAACGATTGATCAGTTCTTCCGCTGTCAAATCTATATTCACAACTTCGTCTGCTTCTTCTAGCACCTTATCAGGAATCCGTTCTTTTACTTCGATGCCGGCAATTCCTTTTACCTCTTCATTTAGGCTTTCTATATGCTGAATGTTGACTGCAGTGATAACATTGATGCCTGCTTCAAGCAATTCCATGACATCCTGCCATCGTTTTTCATGCCTGCTTCCTTCCACATTGGTGTGCGCAAGTTCATCTACCACTACCAATTCTGGGTGTAACAGCAAGATGGCATCCAAATCCATTTCTTCCAATTCCTTTCCTTTATAATAGATTTTTCTCCGTGGTATAATCGGCAGTCCGGCTAGCTGTTCTTCCGTTCCAGCACGTCCATGCGTCTCGACATATCCTATTTGCACATCAATGCCGTTGTTTAACATTTCATGTGCTTCCTGAAGCATACGGTAAGTTTTTCCCACACCGGCTATCATGCCGATATAGACCTTGAATACACCCCGCTGTGAACGCCGTATCAGCTGTAGGAAATGCTGTGCGTTTTCTTCTCTATCATTTCTATCCTTCATATTTATGTTTATTTCTGTTGATATTCTTGCAATCTGCCCGAGTTGACGATTAGGGAAATCGCCCTACATCCTTCTCAAAGAGGCAGATTCCGTTATTCGTCTTTCCAATATCCCCGATAAAAGAGTAGCAAGATACCGAAAATCTCCAAACGCCCGATGAGCATCAACGCAGAAAGTATCCATTTGGCTGCATCGGGAAGAGCCGCCCAGGAGAAAGCCGGTCCGAAAGCTCCCAGTCCGGGACCCACATTGCCTATGGCGGATATCACTGTACTCATGGATTCGGTCAGTCCCACTCCACAGCACATCAATAATATCCACCCTATAAAAATACATATCAAGTAAGTTCCGAAAAAAGTGAATACCGTAGCAGAGGTCCGTACTGGGACACAGATACCGTTTACTCGTACCGGTAAAACAGCCCGAGGGTGAAGCATCTGTTTGAACTGATTCCGGATGTTACGGGCAATGATAAGCAACCGCATGTTTTTGACTCCTCCGCTGGTAGATCCAGTACATCCGCCTGAAATCATGGCGAAAATCAGCAACATCCAGGTGCAAGGAGGCCATAAGTTGTAATCATCTGAAGTAAATCCGCAGGAAGTATGAGCAGTAGCTACTTGAAACAGGGCTTTACGGAAGGACGTTTCCAAATCGTAGTAGTCAGTCAGGAATAGGGCTCCAGTAATGAACAGGGTGAGTATTCCGACGGACTTCAGAAACCAGCGTAATTCTTCATCTTTCCATAAATGGCGAAAGTTACCACGCATAGCAGCCAAATAATAAAGAGAGAAATTGACGCCAGACAGAATCATAAAAATTGAAATCACGTATTCAATGTAGGGCGAATTCCAGTAGGCCACACTTGCCTGCTTGGTAGAGAAGCCACCGGTTGCGGTTGTAGCAAAGGCGTGACAGACGGCATCAAAACCACTCATACCACCCCCTACAAGCAGAAGAGTTTCCACAGCTGTCAGTCCGATATAGATTGTCCACAGCCACCGTGCCATCACTTTGATTTTGGGGTGAATCTTGTCATGGGTAACTCCCGTTGCCTCTGACAGGAAGAGCTGTTGGCTGCTGCCCGAAAATAGAGGCAACAGTGCAATAGTAAAAAGAACGATGCCAAGTCCACCAATCCACTGGGTCAGACTTCTCCAGAACAACAGTCCGTGGGGAAGGGTTTCGATATGATCCAATATCGTGGCACCGGTAGTGGTGAACCCTGACATGGTTTCAAAAAAGGCATCGGATATTGATGGAATATATCCACTAAATAGGAAAGGAAGCATTCCCAGTGCCGAAAACAGTATCCACGAAAGACTGACAATACAATAACCGTCACGTCGATTGATGGATACTTCATTTCGTTTACCCACCAACAGCAGCAGTCCACCAAGTACAACGTTAATAAGCAGCGTTTCTAAAAAATGAATATAGTCTTCTTCCTGATAGTAGAAGGAAACACCTGCACAAAGTGCGAAAAACCCCGCTTCTACCAGTACAAGCACGCCTAATGCATATGAAACATTTCGATAGTTGACCATACAGTCCCTGTTTCTCTGAAAAGAAACTTTATTGCTTTGATACCATTCTTCCATTGTTCTTTTATTTTAATTTTATTACATGAGAAACAAGGACTGTGCCATTGTTCGAAATCTTTCATTATCACTTGAAAATCAGCAGCTATGAAGATATAAAAGAGGAATGAAAAGGCAAACTGTTTTCTCAATCTGAGAAGAAACCTTTTCATTTTGAGAAAACAAGTCTTTCCTTTCCATAGTCCTTAAGAGTACAAGGTGGTGGACATGTTAAAATCCGATGCCGATCCCTGCTACCAGGTAAGTTCGGTCATATACCGGTGATACGATAGCTTGAACAGATAAGGGGATTGCTAAATGGTTTGACAACGATACTTCCTTGAAAACTTTCAGAGATACGTCTGTAAAAGCGGCTTTATGGTGATACATTCCTTTCCAGGGAGTAAAGCCGACAGCGGGAGTCAGCACTATGTCTGCAGGTAGCCGGAAGGGATAGGAGGCCGAAAGGTAAGTAGATGCCTGCAGATTGCCCTTCTCATTCTTGTCTGCCCCGGCAAACATGGTGCTCCATGAAAGGGACAGCGGAAAAGAATCGCTGAAGCAGTAAGCCAATGTAGCCTCGAAATAATGGCTGTTTTTGTAATGGCCATAAGGTTGGTTGATACCGCTCCACCAATAATCGGACAAGGTGGCCGTTAAATTCCGGTAGGTATATCCGAGGTTGATGTCCCATTCTTTGGAACCTCCCTCTTCCCATTTGGTGAGTGACTGGCTCCCCCAAACATTGAGGGAAAAACCAGCATAGCCCAGCGTGAGAGAAGGCTGTACCGAACAACCGGACTGCTGATCGGCCCCGCGCCAGACATAGTCAGAAACGAAATCCGCCTTGGCATGAACGGATAGTTTGTCTTGTGCAGAAACTTGTAAAGGATATAAACAAGCCACTACTCCTATGAGAAGCAGATTTTTTTTGATAAAAGCATACATAGTACAAACAGATTAAATGTTATTTCTTATGTTCATCTAAAGCAACATTCAGTTTCAACACATTGATTTTGGAAGGCCCGAAAACGCCGAAAAGCGGTCTTTCGATATGGTTTTCCACCAGTGCTTTCACTTCTTCTTCGCTCAATCCCCTGGCAGTAGCTACCCGTTTTATCTGCACATAGGCACAGGCCGGTGTGATGTCAGGATCCAATCCGGAGGCACTGGCCGTTACCATTTCTGCAGGCACCTCCGCACGTTTCAGGTACGGATGGTGCAGCAAAAAGGTGTCTATCCGGGCCTCGACTTCTTTCAGGTAGCTTTCATTGGTTACCCCTTTGTTGCTGCCGGCCGAGCTGGTGCCGTCGTAACCGTCACCTGCACAGGAAGGTCGTCCCCAAAAATAAATATCTTGGGTAAACCGCTGTCCGACGTTGGCTACCCCCACTACTTTTCCGTTCAGGCTAACGGTTTCAACATTGCCACCCTCACCCGGCGCGGCGAACTGGGCATACGCCCACAGGACCAGCACATAACATACGGACAAAAACACACAAAAAACAAGAGTGAGTTTTATTGATTTTATAAGATTCTTCATAATGAATATTTTTACGAGTCAATTTAAAATAATTTGAATAAATTATCATGAAAGATAGGTTAGACAAATAGTCCAACGAGCAGATCAATCAGCTTGATACCCACAAAAGGAGCTATTAAACCGCCTACCCCATAGATAAGCAGGTTTCGACGAAGCAGAGCACTGGCACCGATCGGCTTGTAGGCAACTCCTTTCAGCGCCAGAGGTATCAGCGCAGGAATGATGAGCGCATTGAAGATGACGGCAGACAGGATGGCACTTTCGGGACTGTGAAGCCCCATGATGTTAAGGGCACCCAATTGAGGAACAGAAACCATGAACAAGGCCGGAATGATAGCAAAGTATTTTGCCACATCGTTAGCGATGGAGAAGGTGGTCAGTGTACCTCGTGTCATCAACAGCTGCTTTCCTATCTCTACGATTTCGATCAGTTTAGTCGGGTCATTATCCAGGTCAACCATGTTGCCGGCCTCTTTTGCCGCCTGTGTACCGCTGTTCATGGCTACCCCTACGTTGGCCTGTGCCAAAGCCGGAGCATCGTTTGTACCGTCACCCATCATGGCCACCAGCTTGCCGGCCGCCTGTTCCCGACGGATGTAATTCATCTTGTCTTCCGGCTTGGCTTCGGCGATGAAGTCATCCACACCCGCTTTTTTAGCAATGTATTGTGCCGTCAAGGGATTGTCTCCCGTTACCATCACCGTTTTGACACCCATTTTTCGTAAGCGTTCAAATCGCTCTTCTATACCTGGTTTGATAATGTCCTGCAATTCAATGACACCGGCTACTTTCTGATTGACACAGACCACCAAAGGAGTACCTCCGTTGCCTGATATGTTTTGAATAGCATCTTCTGTTTCCTGGGGGAAGTCATGACCGGCTGCCTGCGTCAGGCTGCGGATGGCATCAAAAGCCCCTTTACGAATTTGGGTACCGTCTTTCAGGTCTACGCCAGAGCATTTGGTTTCCGCCGTAAACGGGATTATGTGGGCCCCTTTCGTTTCCGTCTGGAGTGTATGCATGCGGATGCCTTGTTCGCGTCCCAATTCGATGATGGATTTACCTTCCGGAGTGTCATCGGCTAAGGAAGAGAGCATGCATATTTCCACAAAGGGGCGCAGAGGAATCTCTTTGACCGGATGAAAGGCTGTAGCCTTACGGTTTCCGATAGTGATGGTACCCGTCTTGTCCAGTAAAAGTGTATCCACATCTCCTGCTGTCTCAACGGCTTTTCCTGATTTGGTGATGACATTGGCACGCAGTGCGCGGTCCATACCTGCAATTCCGATGGCGGAAAGCAGTCCACCGATGGTGGTAGGAATCAGACAGACAAAGAGAGACAAGAAAGCGGCTATCGTAATGGTAGTGCCGGAATAGTCGGCCATCGGCTTCAGCGTAATGCACACCACCAGAAAGACAAGTGTGAATACAGCCAGCAGGATAGTCAGTGCAATCTCATTCGGCGTTTTCTGCCGGCTAGCCCCTTCGACCAATGCAATCATCTTGTCAAGGAAACTCTCTCCGGGCTGTGTGGTAACCACCACCCGAATCCGATCTGAGAGCACTTTTGTACCCCCAGTTACCGAACTTTTATCTCCGCCGGCTTCACGGATAACCGGAGCGGATTCTCCCGTAATCGCACTTTCATCGATGGAGGCCAGACCTTCTATGATTTCACCGTCTGCAGGAATGACATCCCCTGCTTCACACTCAAAGACATCGCCTTTCTTCAGTTGGGAACTGCTTACAGACTCCAGCTTTCCATCTGTGACCCGCTTGGCAGGTGTTTCCTCACGAGTCTTGCGCAGGCTGTCAGCCTGAGCCTTGCCCCGTGCTTCGGCGATGGCTTCCGCAAAGTTGGCAAAAAGCAAGGTCAGAAAAAGAATGACGAAAACGCTGAAGTTATAGATTACCGAGCCCTGTGCACCGCTTACCGCTGAATAGACGGTCACCGGCAGCATGAAAAAGGTGGCGATTTCCACTGTGAACATAATAGGGTTTTTCACCATCAGTCGTGGATTCAGTTTGACGAAAGACTGTTTGAGACTGGCTTTCAGCTGGTCTTTCTGAAACAAAGAGTTGTTTGTATTTTTAGTATTCATATTTTCTTGCTATTAATCAGTTGTAATTAGAGAGTAAAATGTTCCGTCAGTGTGGTCAGGGCCTGTGCCGGGAAGAAAGACAAGGCTGCTACAATAAAGATAACAGCAAAAGTCATGACAGCAAAGGTCACTGTATCGGTTTTCAGCGTACCAGCACTTTCAGGAATGTATCTTTTCTGAGCCAGCAGTCCGGCCAAAGCTACCTGGCCGATAATCGGAATGAAACGGCTCAGGATCAGTACAATGCCACAGGAAAAATTCCAGAACCAGGTATTGTCACCCAAGCCTTCGAATCCAGATCCGTTATTGGCCGCACAAGAGGTAAACTCATAAAGCATTTCTCCCAATCCATGGGAACCAGGATTATTGAGCCATCCGCCTTCACTCGCCACAAAAGCCGGGGCATGAACATACAGATAGGCAGCCAGAGCCGTTCCTACCAGGATGACAAACGGATGCAGCAGCGCTACGATAGAAGCGATTTTCATTTCGCGAGCTTCCACCTTGTGGCCCATGAATTCAGGAGTTCGGCCTACCATCAACCCGCTGATAAATACAGCGATGATGAGGAACGTAAAGTAATTCATCCAGCCTACGCCGACACCACCGAACCACGTATTAATCTGCATGTTCAGCATTTCTATCATCCCTGAAAGAGGCAGGGTAGAGTCATGCATGCCGTTGACAGACCCATTGGAGGTTACGGTGGTCGCAACACTCCACAATCCGGTGGCACCAGCCCCCAAACGTATTTCTTTTCCTTCCATTGAGCCATTTTCTTGTGCAATTTCCATGTCATCAATACGTGGATTACCTCCCATCTCTTGTGATACATTGACACAGGCTCCAATCAGAAAGGCTACCAGCATAACTCCATAGATGCTGTATCCTAATTTCTTCCGTTTCACATAAAATCCGAATGCAAAAGCCATAGCCATAGGGATAATCAAGATGGACCAGCATTCTATCATATTGGATAAATAGGTCGGATTTTCCAAGGGATGGGAAGAGTTAACACCGAAATAGCCTCCGCCATTGGTACCCAACTGTTTGATGGGGATAATGGCAGCCGCCGGACCTTGTGATACATACTGGGTTTCACCTTCCAGGGTGGTTACTTCCATTTTTCCGTCAAATCCCATGGGAGTACCTTGCGTAATTAGAATAAAGCCGACAACTAAAGACAACGGAAGAAGAATACGGGTACAGCTAAGTACCAAAAATTTCCAGAAATTGCCGATAGTTTGTGTGGTCTTTTCTCCCAAAGCTTTCATAACTCCTGCCATGGCAGCCATACCGGTAGCAGCAGTTAGGAACTGGAACAGCATAATAACGAAGAGCTGAGTAAAATAGGTTAAGTTACTTTCTCCACTGTAGTGCTGTTCGTTGCAGTTTACCATAAACGAAATGCAGGTGTTGAAAGCCTGGTGAGCACTTTGTGCCAAATTGCCATCCGGATTCAGAGGCAACCAACCTTGCAAGGTAAGCAACACCATACCCCAAATGAACCAAAACAGATTCACGGTGAGTAATGCTCTCAAGAATTGTTTCCAGTTCATTTCTTCATCGGGATGAATGCCCGAAAGACGGAAAATCCATCCTTCTATCGGCTTCATAAAATCTGTCCAAACCTTTTTTCCTCGATATACACGAGCGATGTATTTCCCCAGCGGATAGCTGAGAACAACCATCAATACCACTTGGGCTACTATACCTATTATTTCTGTATTCATAATTTCTACTTTTTAGAATTTTTCCGGCTTAACCAAGACATAAGCAAGATAGCCGAACAAGATAATACCTACGATAAACAATGCTGTATACATACCTTTCTTTTTTTTATAGGTTATCGAACCAATCGATACACTTCATAAACAGTTTAAAACAGGCCAATCCGCTTGCTACACAGATGGCGATTCCAATCATTTCATTCATTTTCTTTTCATTTTATTTATTACAATTATTATGAGTTATACATGCTGGCATTATATAGGCAAGGGATGTGCCAAGAAAAAAAAATCAAGAACTAACAGACTGTGTATCAGCTATAAAAAGAAATTCAACTGACTATAAAGCAAGAGAGCGGCCCTCTCAGAATGAGAAGGTCGCTCTCTTGAAATGAAATGGTAAAGAAACCGGATGTTTTATGTTATTGGATGCCGTAAGAGTCTATTTTTCGGTATAAAGTGGCAAGACCGATTTTCAGTAGACGAGCTGTTTCTGTCTTGTTTCCATGGGTATGTTGGAGTACTTTGAGAATATGCTTTCGTTCAATAGCTGCCAATTCAAACTCATCCCCCTTATCGTCACTGCGTGAGCATGGATGATGCTGAAGTTCAATGGGAAGGTCTTCCAAGGTTATCTGGTTGTCGCAGATGATGACACTTCTTTCAATGACATTGCGCAATTCGCGCACATTGCCTTTCCATTCTGCCTGCCGAAGGGTAAGCAAGGCATCCGGATCTATATCTTCAATGTGTTTGTTGAACTTAGCAGCATAACGCTGCAGAAACATGCGGGCTAAACTCTCGATGTCTCCTTTTCTCTCCCGAAGAGCCGGCAGGTGAATTTGAAAGACTGACAGACGGTAAAAAAGGTCTTCCCGGAATCCTCCTTTCTCTATCTCTTCCTTTAAATGACGGTTAGTAGCTGAGATGATGCGTACATCTACTTGGGTTCGCTTCGTGTCTCCGAGTTTGATGTATTCTCCTGTTTCTAAAACGCGCAGCAGACGGGCTTGCAATTCAAAGGCCATCTCTCCAATTTCGTCCAAGAATATGGTACCATGATTGGCGATTTCAAATAATCCTTTCTTATCCTTAACTGCACCGGTAAAGGCGCCAGCCTTGTAACCAAACAATTCACTTTCCAACAAATCCTTACTGAAAGCCGAACAGTTAATTTCCACGATAGGATACTGTGATCGGGCGCTGGCTGTATGAATGGCATGGGCAAACACTTCCTTGCCTGTTCCAGTCTCTCCGGTCAGTAAAATCGGGACATCGGTCTTGGCTACTTTTTGAGCCAGACTGATTGCTTGTTGCAAACACTCTGACTGGCCGACGATAGATTGAAAAGAATATGTTAGAGGAGCGTCATTCTTCCCCTTTTTCTTTTCACTCTCTTCTATGGCACGGCTGATGGTAGGAATAATCTTACGGTTATCATCTCCTTTAGTAATATAATCAAATGCTCCATTTTTAATGGCTTGTACACCATCTGGAATGTTTCCATGCGCGGTAAGTAAGATAACAGCTGCATCCGGTTGAATTCTGTGAATGTCGAAAATGAAGTTCACTCCGTTTCCATCCGGTAGGAAAACGTCACAAAGTACCACTTCAAAACGTTGAGTATTCAGCATTTTCAAAGCTGAACGGCAATCTGCGGCTTTCGAGGCCTGGTAACCTTCTAATTCAACCATTCGAGCCAGCAGGTTACGTATAGGGTCTTCGTCATCAATAATTAAGATATGTATCATAAACCTAATTTCCGCAACACTATAATTTGATATTTTTTATAAGCACCTGAGCAACAAA